>Ga0272441_10003882_pt1 | contig 27825 bp, 25 predicted proteins | sample SSMProp6N_FD_193582 | JGI IMG/M metagenome (GOLD analysis project Ga0272441, IMG submission 193582) | Marine sediment archaeal communities from Little Sippewissett salt marsh, Falmouth, MA, United States - SSM-Prop-6N | ecosystem: Environmental > Aquatic > Marine > Wetlands > Sediment ... | reverse complement strand
GTCGAGGAAGGCGAGCAGGGATAGACGCAGATGAACGCAGATTCCGGAAAGGGCGAATGCTGGGTGCCGTGTTTTTCGGAGGCCCATGGGGCCGACGCAACCACGCTCTTCGTGCGTGGTTGCGGAGTTCCGATTGTCATCGGGGCTCCGCAAACCACGGCACCCGCTCTTCCTGATATCCGGGTCAATCCGCGTTCATCCCTGCCAAGAAGCCGTGTGAAGTGATGCCCGAGACGGACTGGAAAGACCGCTTCGGCGACCGGATCGCGACGGCCGAGCAGGCCATCAAGCAGATCCACTCCGGCGACAGCATCTTCGTCGGCACCGGCTGCGCCGAGCCCGAGCACCTCGTTCAGGCCCTCGTCGAGCACGCCGGCCACGTCTACGACGCACAGATCATCCACCTGCTCACGACCGGCAGCGCCCCGTACGTGGACCTCAAGTACCGCGAGCGGTTCAAGATGAACAGCTTCTTCGTCGCCGACAACGTCCGCGAGGCGCTCGAGCACGGCATCGGCGACTACACCCCCATCTTCCTGTCCGAGATCCCCGCTGAGTTTGAGTCCGGCGCCATCCCGCTCGACGTGGCGCTCATCTCCGTCACGCCCCCGGACGCCAACGGCCTGTGCAGCCTCGGCGTTTCCGTCGATATCGTCCGCTCGGCGGCCGCCAACGCGCGCCTTGTCATCGCCCAGGTCAACGCCAACATGCCGCGCACGCTCGGCGACAGCTTCCTGCACGTCAGCAAGATCGATGTACTCGTGCCACACGACGAGCCGGTGATCGAAGTCCCGCCGGAGGAACCCGACGAGGTCCTGCGGAAGATCGGCCAGAACCTCGGACGACTCGTCGAGGACGGCAGCACGATCGAGTGCGGCATCGGGCGCATCCCGCAGGCCCTGGCCGAGTTTCTTTGCGGCAAGAAGGACCTCGGCATCCACACGGAGATGTTCAGCGACTGGATCATCGACCTTGTCCAGTGCGGCGCGATCACCTGCGCCAAGAAGACGATCAACCGCGGCAAGGTGGTCGCCAGCTTCTGCATGGGCACGAAGCGGCTGTACGACTTCATCGACGGCAACGAGTTTTTCGAGTTCCACCCCACGGAGTACGTCAACGACCCGCTGCTGATCGCGAAGCACGACAAGATGGTCGCCATCAACGTCGCGCTGGAGATCGACCTGACCGGGCAGGTCTGCGCCGACTCGCTGGGGCATAGGTTCTACAGCGGCTTCGGCGGGCAGGTCGATTTCATCCGCGGCGCCGCCCGCAGCCGCCAGGGCAAGCCGATCATCGCCATGCCTTCCACCGCCCGCGACGGCGAGGTCAGCCGCATCGTCGCGCACCTCACCGAGGGCGCCGGCGTGGTCACCACCCGCGGCGATGTCCACTACGTCGTCACCGAATTCGGCATCGCCTACCTCCACGGCAAGAGCGTCCGCGAGCGGGCGATCGAACTGATCAACATCGCCCACCCGAAATTCCGCAAGGAACTCACCCAGGCGGCCAAGGAACTCAACTACGTCCCGGCCGATCAGATCGAACTGGCCTGGGAACACATCCGCTACCCGCAGGAGCTGGAGCGCGCCGAAACACTGCGCGACGGGACGGAGATCTTCTTCCGACCCGTCAAACCCGCCGACGAGCCGGCGCTTGCCGAGATGCTCTACTCGCTCAGCAGCGAGTCCGTCCGCACGCGGTACTTCACCTCGACGATGACCTTCCCCCACAAGGACGTGCAGAAGCTGACGAACATCGACTACCGCAACGACCTGGCCATCGTCGGCGTGGTGCCCAGCCCGGCCGGCGAGCAGATCGTCGCCATCGGCCAGTACTTCCTCGACCCCAAGACGCAGGCGGCCGAGGTCGCGTTCATCGTCCAGGACGAGTGGCAGGCCAAGGGGATGGGCACGTTCCTGCTGGAGTACCTGGCTCAGATCGCGGCCCGCCGAGGCGTCAAGCGCTTCTACGCGAAGGTACTACCGCGCAACCGGGCCATGCTCAACGTCTTCGAGAACAGCGGCTTTGCCATCAGCACCGAGTTCGACGGCGAGGCGTACAGTCTCGACTTCGAGCTGACCCCGCCGCCCGGGTAGGCCGTTGCGCTCCCTTGCGTTTGCCCCCACTACGGCGCATCATGTCCCGCTTCGCCCATGGGTCACTTGCTCAGTTGGTCACTCGGTCGAGCGCCCGCGGCGAACGCCGACTGACCAGGCGACCAACTGACGAACCGACGGACTGACCAACCGATTGACTGACCAAGCGACGAGGGAGCCACGATGCCCGAACTGTATGTGACGCCGAACGGAGAAGAGGGACTGGCCACGATCGCGGCCGCGAGGGACGCGGCCCGCAAGATGGAGGAATCGGCCGATTCGCCGGTCGTCGTCCGCCTGGCGGCCGGGCGGCACCGCATCAACGAGACCCTCAAGCTCGGGCCGGAAGATTCGTTCGTTCACTACGTTTCCGCAGACCAAGCCGTTGTCGATGCCGGCGAGCAGATCACCGGCTGGCAGGAGGAGAAGCTTCCGACCGGGGCCACAGCCTGGACGGCCGACGTGTCGGACGTCATGGACCGGCTCGGGGCGTTCCGGCAGCTGTTCGTGCATTCTTCCGGGGACAGCTCACAGGCTGCGGAGCATGGTTCCGCTTCCGGAGGCAAGGGGGCGCCGAATACTGATGGCTTGTCGGGCACCGGTGAGCTGTCCCCGGGCTCAGGCCGTCGCGCGAAGCGATCACGGCTGCCGAAGGAGGGCTACTACTGGATCGACGACGTGCCGGGGATGGACTTCTCGCTGGCCCACCGCCCGAAGGACGTGCAGAAGCACACGTTCGTGGCGAAGGAGGGCCACTGGCAGGTGTTCCGCAACATCGGCGACGTGGAAGTGTGCGTGATGCACTGGTGGCACGACGACCGCCGCCCGGTGAAGAGTTACGACCCGGCCACGCGGACGGTCGTGCTGGCCGAGGAGACGCACCGCCCGCTGGTCGATGACCTGGATCCGCGCTGGGCGCGGTACTACGTCGACAACGTATTCGAGGGGCTTTCGGAGCCGGGGGAGTGGTATCTCGACCGTGCGGAGAAGAAGCTCTATTACGTGCCGATGCCGGGCGAGACGAAGGACGCGACGGAAGTCTTCGCAGCCGGCCCGGCCGCGTTCGTCGAGTTCGCGGGCGACCCGGACGCCGAGCGGTTCGTCGAGGGCGTGCGGTTCGAGGGGATCGTCTTCGAGCACAGCGACTGGCGCGACGTCAGCCGCGCGAGTCAGTCGAATGCGGACCTACCCGGGGCGATCACGATGGTCGGCGCCCGGGACTGCGGCTTCGAGGACTGCGCCATCCGCCACGCGGGGAACTACGCGGTCGACATCCAGGACGGCTGCACGGGCTGCTCGTTCGTTGGCTGCACGATCGAGGATATCGGCGCGGGCGGCTTCATGATCAGCGGCGCCGACGCGAGGGGGCCGCGCGCCCGGCGGACCGGTGAGATCGCCGTCACCGACTGCCACATCCACGCGCTGGGGCGTGTGCACCACGCCGGGGCAGGGGTGCTGATGAAGAACACGTACGGCAACTGGGTGATGCACAACCACATCCACGACCTTTTCTACACGGGCATTTCGTGCGGGTGGGTGTGGGGCTACGGCGAGAGCGTCAGCCGCGACCACCGCATCGAATTCAACCACCTGCACGACATCGGGCAGGGCGAACTGAACGACATGGGGGCGATCTACCTGCTGGGCGTCAATCCTGGCACGGCCCTGCGGAACAACCTGATCCACGACGTGCGCGGCTTCAAGTACGGGGGCTGGGGGATCTATCCCGACGAGGGCTCCAGCCACATCGTCATCGAGAACAACGTCGTGTACGACTGCAGGAGCCAATGCTTCCACCACCACTACGGGCGCGAGAGCAGCATCCGAAACAACATCTGGGCGTTCGCGGAGGAGGGCATCATCGCCATCAGCCGCGGCAACGACATGTACCTGCCGAACAAGCACGCGATTCCCGACGGGCGGATCACCAGCGCGTTTACGTTCGAACGGAACATCGTGGTAACGGATGGGTCGCCGGTGTTCCTCGGGGGGATGGAGAAGTGGATCGGCGACGAGAGCGGCAGCCTCGAGGGGAACAACTTCATCAGCGACCTGAACCTGTTCTACGACGCGGGCGGCAGGGATGTATGGGTCGCCAACGGCGGGCACCTGATCGCCAAGGAAGGCTACGACCGCGAGTTCACGTGGAGCGAGTGGGCGGGGCTGGGCAACGACACGCACTCGGCCATGGGCGACCCGAAGTTCGCGGACCTGGACGGCCGCGATTTCACGCTGGCGGCGGACTCCCCGGCGCGGGCGTTGGGCTTCAAGCCCATCGACCTGTCGCGCGTCGGCCCCCGTTCCAAAGGCGAGCGCGGCCGGCCGACCGTGCCCGAAGGCCGCGAGCCCAACCGCTGAGCCCTGCGGAGGCCACGGGAGCGGACCATGAGCGACATCGCGACCCGCCGGCGCGAACTGCTGGAGCGCTATCTCGCCGACGCGCCGGAGGGCGGTCTTGACCCGCACTCGACCGCCCTGTGGGCGATCCATCACGCCCGCCTCGCGCTCGGCCGGGAGCTCGACAAGGCAAACGCCTACTTCGAGCGCGTCGAGCACGATCCCCGTCCGCGGGAGTGGAAGGACGGGCTCATCGATACGGTCGATTGGGACTTCCTCGGCATCCGCCTGCTGAAGACACTGCTGGACTTCGGCGGCACGGGGCGGCTTACGCCGGCGGCCGAAGGACATCTGCGCGAGATGACGGTCAACTGGCGGCAGCCCCGCCCCACCGTCAACCGCAACAACGACCGCGCCGTGAGATGGCCGGAGATCCACACCGAGAATCACGATCTGATGTGCATCACGCTGGGCCTGTTCCGCGAGCACCTCGCCGGGCGGCCCACTGACTCGATTGCCCGGGCACTGGCGCAGTCGCTTTCGTGGCGGTTCCGCCGCGGGTGGCGGGAATGGAACTCGAAGGTGTATCAGGTGCACTACCTGCTGCCGGCGTTGATCCTCGCCCGCCACGCCCCGGATGAGCGGATTCGCACCGCCGCCGGAGAGCTCATCCAGGTGCAGATGGCCGAACGGGCCCTCCTGAGCATGAACGGCCATCTGGGCGGGCCGTTCTGCCGCGGCTACGAGCCGCAGTTCGACAGCGAGCGCAACGATTTCTACCTGCCGGTGATGCGAATGGCATTCGGTTTGGGCGAAGCGTTCGGGGATCTGTCGCGCGAGGATGCGGGAAACCACCGCCCCGCGGCGACGGCCCTTGGGCGTATGCATGAGGGCGTGGCGTTCGCGGCGGAGGGGTTCGAGCCGCATCCGATCGTCGCGGCGCTGGCCGAAGAGGCCGCAAGCCGGCCGCTGCTCGATTATCGCGGCACGCGATTCGCCCCGTGGCTGCTGGAGCGGGAACGGGTGCTGATCCGCTACTACAACACGCCGCACGTGTCGATGGGCTCGATGCGGGCGAGCGGGCGCGGCTTCCAGAGCCGGTTCCTGGAGGTCCTGTTCGCCGAGTCACCCGACATGCACCTGCGGACGGACCTGCGCGACACGGTAACACAGACGCCCTGGGACACGCGGAACGAACGCGGCCAGGCCGCCCAGCACGCCAACTGGCTCGTCTCGCGCGGGACGCTGGTTGCCCAGGGCGGGCTGGAACCGCAGCGCGTCGGCGAGTGGGACTTGTTCGCGGCCGGGCGCGGGCTCTGCGCCCACGCGGAACTGCCCGGCGGTTGGCACCTGTTCCAGGCGGGCGACCTCGACCAGTGGACAACGGACCAGGCGTTCATCGCCGCGCTCCACCGGCCGGAACTCAGCGACGGGCACATCCGTGGCCGGACGACCGGCGGCGAGCGGGTGAACGTGGACCTTTCGGATATGTCGGTGAAGGTCAACGGGCGCGACGAGCAATGGTACAACAAGCTGCACAACTGCCCGCAGATGCAGGCGGACTGGGAGGACGGGGCGGTGACGGTTCGGGCGAGCGCCGGGACGCTCGAACTGAGCGACGCAGTGCTGCACCCATTGCTCGACGGTTCACAAGGCGGACGACCATGAACGCGCAGGATCGCCAGCGCTTCGACGCGCTGCTGGAGCAGGTCATCGCCGAACTGCCGGAGAACCTGCGGCGCCGGCTGGATGAAGTGCCGCTGCTCGCCGACGACCGCCCGGACGCCGACACTTGCCGAAAACTGGGCGTGAACCACACGATCCAGCTTTGCGGACTGTACACGGGCATTCCACTCACCGAGCGCAGCGTGCAGCATTCGGGCGTGCTGCCGGATCGCGTGCGGATCTTCCGCGAGGGCATCGTCGCGGCCGCCCGGGGCGGCGCCCGCGGCGCCGCCAGCGACCGCCGGTTGAAGCGCGAAATCCGCCGGACCGTCCTGCACGAGATCGGACATCACTTCGGCCTCGGCGAGGCGGAGCTGCGGGAATTGGGCTACTGACCGGTTCCCGGGAACAGCCCATGGGCCTGGGAACACGCTGCCGCACCGCACGACACGAGGGCTACGGGAAGCGAAGACGCGACGGACACCGGTACGCTCCCCCCGCACCTTACTCACCCCCGACGTTCCTCGGCGCTGCCGCTGTGTGCCCGCCATCGACCGGCAGGATCGCGCCCGTGACGAAGCTGGCCTTATCAGAGCAGAGGAACGCGATGACGGCCGCGATTTCCTCCGGCTCCGCGACGCGATTCATCGGGTGCCACGCGCACGCCTTCCGGTACTGCTGCGGGTCCGACAGCCACTTCTCCGTCATCGCGGTCCGCACGACACCGGGGCAAACACAGTTGACACGGATGCCCTCGGCCGCGTGCACGACGGCCATGTGGCGCGTCAGGCCCAGCAGCCCCGCCTTGGCCGCGGCGTAGGCGGCGCGGCGGGGAATGCCGCGCAGGCCGAAGATGGACGACACATGCACGATCGCGCCCCCGCCGCCCGCCTGCATCTGCGGCACAGCGAACCGGCTCGCCAAGTACGCGCCCGTGAGATCGATATTGAGGACCTCCTGCCACTGCCTCGCCTCCGTGTCGGCGACCGTCCTGCCCTCGCCCTGAACGCCCGCACACGTAACCATCACGTCCAGCCGGGCGAACGCCTTGACCGCCTCGGCGACCATCCGCCTACAGTGTCGCTCGCGCGTCACGTCGGCCGCAACGGCGACCGCCCGACCACCGGCCGCCTCGATCTCGCCACGCACGGATTGGGCCCGCGAGCCGATCCGATCGACCACGCACGCCGCGGCGCCTTCTGCGGCCATCTGCAGGGCGGTCGCGCGGCCAATGCCCGAGCCCCCGCCCGTAATCAGCGCAACTCTTCCTTCGAAGCGTTCCATGATGCGCTCAGTCCTCACCGACGTTCCTCGGCGCTGCCGCCGTGTGCCCGCCATCGACCGGCAGGATCGCCCCCGTGACGAAGCTGGCCTTATCAGAGCAGAGGAACGTGATGACGGCCGCGATTTCCTCCGGCTCCGCGACGCGATTCATCGGGTGCCACGCGCACGCCTTCCGGTACTGCTGCGGGTCCGACAGCCACTGCTCCACAAGCGGCGTTCGCACCACGCCGGGGCAGACGCAATTGACACGGATGCTCTGCCGGGCGTGGGCGACGGCCATCTGGCGCGTCAGGTTGACCAGCCCGCCCTTGGCGGCCGCGAACGCCGGGCCGTTCGGGTGACCGCGCAGGCCGCAGATGGACGAGACGTGGACAATCGCTCCGGCGCCCGCCCTCTGCATGTACGGAACGGCGAACCGGCACGCCAGGTATGCGCCGGTCAGGTCGATGCCCACCACCTTCTCCCACCGCGGCCGGTCGGTATCGACGACCGTTCGGCCCCCGCCGTGGATCCCGGCACAGGTGACCAGCACGTCCAGCCGCCCGAAGGCCTCGACGGTCGCAGAGACCATGCCTTCGCAGTCGACGTCCACGGCCACGTCACCGGCCGCCACCACAGACCGAGCGCCGCTGCCCTGTATCTCCTTCGCCACCGCCTCGGCACGCGAGCCATCGAGGTCAGCGACGCACACGGCCGCGCCTTCAGCCGCCAGGCGCAAGGCGGTCGCCCGGCCAATGCCCGAGCCCCCACCGGTGATCAGCGCCGCCTTCCCGTCGAACCAGGCCGTGTCAGCCATCGTCGTTCCCTTCGCCGGCCGCAGGGCGGGCGCGAGCGTCAGAGCTTCCGAATCCGAAGCGTCAGCAGGTCGCCCTCAAGGATTTCCTCCGTCCGCGCAACCGTGGCACCGAAGTCGATCGGAGCGCGGAAGTAGCGCCCCGACAGCCGGTCGGCCCGCCCGCTGACCAAGTCCACGCACAACTGCGCGACGATCCCCGGCGGATGGAAGCCGCCCTTGGCAGCCATCTCGCCAAACCCCGGCCGCCACTTCCGCCCGCCCGCGTCTTGCAGGATGAACTTCGTCATCTCGCTCTCGACGGCCGGCGGAGCAACGGCGAACACCTTGATTCCATGCGGCTCGCACTCCTTCGCCAACCCCTCCGTCAGGCGCATCAGGCCCGCCTTCGAACTCGCGTAGCTCGTCGAGTACGGGTGCGGGTCGCCGACGCCGCCGCTCGAGACCATGTTGATGACGTACCCGCGGCCGCGAGGCACCATCCGCCGCACGGCCGCCCGGCAGCACAGGAAGCCACCATACAGGTTCACGCGGACGTCGCGAAACCACTTGTCTTGCGGGGCCTCCCAGGCGGGCCCGATGTACGAGAACGTTCCGGCATTGTTGATCTGGACGTCGAGCGGACCGAGTTCCGCCTCGGCGCGGTCGATGAGGGCCTCAACCTGCCCCGTGTCGGTAACCTCGGTAACGACGGGCAGAACGGTGCCGCCGGCGGCCCGGAGTTCATTCGCCGTCGCGGCCAGTTCGTCGACGAGCACATCTGCCAGAGCGACCTTTGCCCCGCGTGCGACAAACGCCTCGGCAATGACGCGGCCGATGCCGCGGGCGGCGCCGGTGATGACCACGACTGCATCTCTCAGATCCACGAGCGGCTTCCTTTCTCAGTCCGGGCGACGTCAGAAATCTACGGCGATTCGCCCTGGGTTTCACGCCCAAAGCCGGGGGAGCGAGGCCAGCCGGCCCGACGATCTGCGTTGCCCGCGCCGCGGCGTTCGGGTATGCTCCAGACCCGACGATGATCGCACGAATCTCGGGCATCCTGCGGCAGGTCACGGACGGCGCCGCCCTCCTCGACGTCGGGGGCGGGCTGTGGTACGAAGTCCTCGTGCCCGCCTGCGACGTCGGCCGACTCAGCCGCCGCCATGGGCAGGACGTAATCCTGCACACGATCCACTACTTCGAGGGTGACCCGTCCCACGGGGTGCAGACGCCCCGGCTGCTGGGCTTCCTCAGCGAGACCGACCGCGAGTTCTTCCAGGTCTTCACGACCGTCAAGGGCGTGGGCGTGCGGCGGGCACTGCGCTCGCTGGTCCGGCCCGTCGGCGAGGTCGCGGGCGCTATCCAGGCCAAGGACGCCCGGCTGCTCAAGGCCCTGCCCGAGATCGGCCCGCGCACGGCCGAGCGGATCATCGCGGAGTTGCACGACCGCGTGGCCGAGTTCGCCGGCGAGGCGCCCCCCGTCGCCGAAGGCGCGGAGCTTCCGAAACCGGCGGCGGAGGCGGTGGCGGTGCTGGTCCAACTGGGGGAGAAGCGGGCGGACGCGGCGGCCCTCATCGAGCGCGTCCTGGCCGTCTCGCCGGAACTGACCAGTCCGGAGGCAATTCTCCAGACCGCGTATCGGCTGAAGGCCGGCGGATAGGAGCGTAGCGGCTTTGGCGAGACAGAAGATCATCTCGGCCGAGCAGACCGGCATCGAGGACGAGCGGTTCAACGCGTCGTTGCGGCCGCAGACACTCGATGAGTGTCTCGGCATGCCGGAGCTTCTGGAGAAGCTGGGCATTTCGATCGCGGCGGCCCGGGAGCGCGGCGAGCCGATGGAACACGTGCTGCTGCACGGCCCGCCCGGCCTTGGCAAGACGACGCTCGCGTACGTGATCGCCCACGAGATGGCAAGCGCGCTAAAGGTCACGTCGGGGCCCGCGCTCACTCGTCCGAGCGATCTGATCGGCATCCTCACGAACCTGGATCCCCTCGACGTGCTGTTCATCGACGAGATCCACCGCCTCACGCCGGCGGTCGAGGAATACATCTACCCGGCGATGGAGGACTACAAGGTCGATTTTGTCGTCGACTCGGGCATGCACAGCCGGACGATCAACCTGCCGCTGAAGCCCTTCACCCTCATTGGGGCAACCACCCGCGCGGGGCTCCTGAGCCCCCCACTGCGGACGCGCTTCGGCATCACGCACCACATCGACTTCTGGGCCGCGAACGATCTGCTTGCGCGCTGCCGCATGTCGGCCGAGATGCTCAAGCTCGAACACGAGCCGGGGGCTCTCGAACTCCTCGCCGACCGCGCCCGCGGCACGCCGCGGATCGCCAACCGGCTGCTCCGCCGCTGCCGCGACTACGCCCAGGTGAAGGCCGACGGCACGCTGACCGCGGAGACGGTGGAGGCGGCCCTCAAGCTGGAGGGCATCGACGCGCTGGGCCTTGACGAGCTGGACCGGAAGTTCCTGCGGACGATCATCGAGGTCTACGGCGGCGGGCCGGTCGGCATCGAAGCCGTCGCCGCCACCCTCGGCGAGGAGACCGACACGCTGGTGGACGTGGTCGAGCCGTTCCTGCTCCAGGCGGGGTTGCTGGCCCGCACCCGCCGCGGGCGCCTGGCGACGATGAAGGCCTATAAGCACCTCGGCCTGCCCGGCGCCCCACCGGACGACGGGGCGAAGCTGTTCGAGAGTGACGGGGAGTCCTCCGGCGGCTAGTAGGCGACGCTGCGATGCTTGGCGGCGATGAGGAGTACGATGTGCTCGTCCTCGTCGAGTTCGTGGAAGAAGCGCCACGCCCCGATGCGGTATCGCCACGTGTCCGGCTCGTAGCCCCGCAACTTGCGGATGTTCGGCCCGAAGTGCGGATGCTCGCGGAGCTGCGGGTAAACGACCTTGCGGAGCTTCTCGACGATGCCGGACCACCCGGAGCGGCCGATCTCGCGAAGGTCCTTCTGGAACTGTTCCGTCTCAAAGAGCCGGTAGCTACTCAACGAAACGCCCCTTGCGGGACTTCGCGTCGCGCGAGCCCCGACGCAGCCGCTTGACCAGCCGATCATCCGCCAGAATCTCGGCCATCTCCGCGTCGTCCACGAACTGGGCCTCGCGAACCTTGGCCAATGCGGCGGTCTCGATCAGGTTCGAAAGCGGCCGTCGCTGGGCCTCGGCCGCCTCCTTGAGTTCCGCGTACGTTTCATCCGGCAGCCGCAATGTCACGGTCTTGCCCATGTCTTTCCTCGTTCGGATTGAACACAAGAGAATACATCAGAACCCAAATGTATTCTAGGCGCGCGGAAGCCAGCAGGCAAAGGAGAAACATAAGGGCAGCCCTGGGCGGGATCCCTGGCGTCTTCGGCTCGCCTACAGTCCCCAGGCCCGGGCGAAGGCGGCGAAGCTGCGGTCGTAGGTTTTCTCGGCATCATCCGGGAAGCAGCAACCGGGGAGCTGTTTCATCCTCAGATGGTATTGCAGGCACTCGCAGCAAACGCCCTTCCGGCTGCAGCCGGGGTAGGTGCAGTTGCAGGCGTCCAGATTCCGCTGTTTCTTGCATTCCATCGGGCAGGCCCTTTCGCGGCTCCTGGGTTCGGCGAGGCGTGATTGTACGAAGTGCTGGAGCAGCGATTCAAGGCGTCTGCCGGCGCGGGGTTGCATCCCGCGCCCCCGCGGCTAGGATACTGTCGGGAGGTGAACCGCACGATGCTTTCCGGAAAATGCCCCGCCTGTGGCGCGCCGTACAAAGTCTCCAGACTCGCGCTCGGCAAGAAGGCCAAGTGCGACCGCTGCGGCAAGGCATTTGTCATCCCTAGGAAGGTCCAGAAGGCCCGACCCGCCGCGCCGGCCACCCAAACGAAGCGCCGCACCGAAGCCGGACACGTACGCGAGGGACCCTACAAACCGTCGCTCAAGTACGACTCGCCGGCCCCCCGCCCGCCGCGCCGCTGGCCGATGTACGTGCTGCTGGGCTGCATGGCCGCCGCCCTGCTCGCCGGATCGGGGGTCCTGGTCCATCTCATCTTCGATTCGGGTGACGATACACGAACCACGAGACCCCGCGGCGACCGCCCGCGGCCGGCTGCGGAAGACAGCACCGCAGCACCCGAGCGGCTGGCGGCCGTCCGCCTCTCCGACTGGGCCGACCCGTCCATCCCGCCCGGTGCCCGCAGCTTGCGCCTGACCGATTACACGCGCGTGCGGGCCAGCGTCGGCGAGCAAGACCGCGCCGAAGTGGACCGCCGGGCCCGCCGGGCCGCACGGACCAATCTGCCGGGCGGCAGCATCGCAGCGGTGCTCGAGTCTCGATCGCCCGACCTCAACGTCACCGTCGTCCGCACGACGGACGAGCCGCCGCTCGAGGCCGTCATCGGGAACTACGCCGACCGCGATGTCCAGGAACACCGCGGCATCCGGTACGTGAAGTTCGGCTTCGAGAGCTTCGCCTATGCCGCGGACGCACGGACGTTCTGCATGGTCAGCGGCTCGGACGCCGCCGCGGCCGCGAAGGCGGCGATCGACCGTCTCCTTGACTCGCGGGCCTCCGAAGCAAACGCGGACTTGCTGGAGGCGGTCCGGCACGTTGCGGATGAGGAGGAGTTCTACGGCGAGGCCGTGCAAGGCGAGGGCCGCCGAGCGGAGGCCTACGGGAACTCGTTCGGCTCTCCGCTGCGGCGGATGCGGGCGACGGTGTTTGATGGACCCGCCCGCGCCGCGCAGGCTGCCTACGGACGCGACCGGACCCTCGCCGGGATCGAAGCCGCCCTCGCCGAAGTCGGTCCGGGAGCGATGCAACGCAAGCTGCAGGCGGCGCTATACGTGCAGGAGAACAGCCGGGCGGACCTGATGGGCCGAGCCGTCGTGGTAACGGCGACGCCGGACCCGGGCGAACTTCGGGGCATTCTCGAAGCTCCGGACGCCGACTTTGACGACCTGCTGGCCGCCGTGGCGGAAGGCCGCGCCCTGGCGGCCCTGGCTCCGGAGCGCCGCCGGGAAGTCCTGGCGGAGCTGCAGGAGCCGCCGACAGCCAGGGAGCTATCGGCCTACAAGAACACCAAGGTCAAGATGTCGCCGGCCGGTGGGGAAATCCCCCAAGGGAGGGAGCTGGCGGTCAGCCTGAAGGTGAACGATCCGAAGCTGAGCATCCGCTACACGCTTGACGGCGGCGACCCGACCGTCCGCTCATCGTGGTACCGAGAGCCGATTCGCTTGCGCGAGTCGGCAACGCTGAAGGCTCGCGCGTTCCTGCGCGGGGCGCCGGTGGGGCGTCTGGCCTGGGCCAAGTTCATCTCCAAGTCGCCACGGGAGCCGGACAAACCCCGAGGAACGACACGCGGGCTGGAGTACGGCTACTATGAGGGGAATTGGGGCCGAATCCCGGATTTCGCGAAGCTCAAGCCGGTTCGAACCGGGCAGGCCAAGGCATTCTCCCTTAAGGAGATCCGCCACCGCGAGGATGGCTGGGGGGCGCGCTTCGCGGGCTACCTCAAGGTCGGCAGAGCCGGCGGATACACGTTTTTCCTGCGGTCCGACGACGGCTCGCGCCTGTCGATCGGGGACCAGGTCATCGTGGATAACGACGGCGCTCACGACGCGCTCGCGGAGAAGTCCGGTTCCGTGATGCTGCAGAAGGGCTTCCACCGCATCACGCTCGACTACTTCCAGGAGCGAGGCGAAGCGGAACTGGAGGTCCGATACGAGGAACCCGGCGCCCGGAAGCGGCCCATCCCATCGTCCGCCCTGTACCGCAGTCGCGGGGAGGTTTCTATCGGCCGCCGGTGAGCCGGAGCAGGCGAGAGGCCCTTACCATTTCGGGGCTTGGGCTTGACGTCGGGTACGTGCGTAGTATGGTATTGTTAAAGGCCCTCGGCATCCGGCGGGCCCCGCGCTCCAGAAAGGTTGCGTTTCCCTGACCCGTGGACCTCTGTGGTCAACTGGCCCCATGAACGGGCTTAGCGCCACGTGCGGTCCATCTCGTTTCACCCTTTTGGGGAGGTACGATCATGGTCCGAAGACTGGAATCGAAGCTGCGGCAACTCCGTACGAAACTGCAATCGCGTCTGCTTCCGCGGCCGGCGCTACAGCCTGCCGGTGCCGGTATGCCGCCCATCGACTGCTGGGCGTTCGCCGAAGAACAGGCCGGCAAACCTGTGCCCGAAAAGCCCAAGGCGGCCCCCAAGCCGAAGCCGCCCGTGGAGCCCGTGCCAATCCAGGCGGCGGGCGTCCCGAGCGGCCCCCGTTGGGTCAAGCCCGCCCTGATTGGCGGCGGCATCACCGTCGGCGTGGTCGGGCTGGCATGCGTGTTCTTCTTCGTGCTGCTGCCGATGTTCGGAGGCGGCTTGCCAAGCTGGACGGGCGTGTACGTGCCCCGCGACGTGGTCAGTGTGAGATTCACCAACTACAAGGCGGCCGTGGACGCCGATGTGCGTGACCCCGACGACGTAGAGGACGCTGCGGAACGGGCGGCCCGCGGGGCGGGCGCTGCGGATGTCAAGGGCCAGGAGATCGAGGCCCTATTCGCCGCGAGGGGCGAGAAGGCGACCGTTACGGTCATTCGGACGCTGGAAGACCTCGAACTGGACGACGTCATCGGGAACTACGCCGATGCCGACGTCGAGGAAGAAGGGGACTTCGAGTACGTGAAGATGGCCGGCGGGCGTTACGCCCTGGAAGCTGACCCGCGCACATTTGCCATCACGAGCGGGCAGGAAGCCAAGGCCGAGATGGAAGACCTCATTGAGCGGATCGAGAAGAGCGAACGGGAGGAGTTCCCCGAGGACTTCCAGACGGTGCTCGACTACGTCTCCTCGGAGCACTCCTTCTCGGCCGAGCTGTCCACCGATCGAAATACGAAGTGGCTTTCAAGGGGCAGCGGCACCACCATCGGGTCCTCCTTCCGGAACAAGTCCATCACGGTCTATGAGGATGACCGCGATGCCGAGGACGAGTACGACGACCAGATGGATCGCTTCAAGGACGAACTGGAGAAGCTCGAGGAAGCCGTTGAGGATGCCGATGACCGCGACAGGGACCTCGTCAAGGCCTACAAGGTCTACCAGGAAGCCCTGAACGGGGAGCCGCAGCGTTCCGGCGCCGTGCTTCGTTCCTCAGGCAGCGTCAGTGTGTCCAGCTTGCGCGACCTGCTGGACCTCGACTCCGACGACGATTGGAAGAAGATACAGGAGGAGCTCGGCGACGCCCGTACGATCTACAACGAACTCACGCGCCGCGATGACCGGGACCGGGACCGCGATTAGCGGCGCTGAGCCGCCCCCGCAGCACAGACGAAGCAGGCCGGCCTTGGGCAAAGCTCAAGGCCGGCTTCTTTTCGCGCCCAGCAGCCGCGCCAGCGATGCCCCCAGCGCGAGGACCGGCCAGACGGCCGTAGGCCAAAGGGGCTGCGGCCACCAGGCGCCGCCCGCCGCGGCCGAACGCCAAGCACTCGTCGCGGGCGAGAGCTTGTCGAGGAACTCCGCCGCCGCCGGTGTGGCGAACTCCAGGGCGATGTAGTGGGCGGCCGGCAGACCCAGCGCGGCGAGAAGAAGGACGGCCAGCGTGACTGGGCGGGCAGCCCCACCGTCGGCGAGCCAAGCGGCCGAAGCCAAGGCGAACGACCAGACGCAGGCGACATGGACGGCTGCCCGCACGCCATCGGCGGCTGTCGCGTCTGCCAGGTAGCCGGCCGCCACGTAAAGCGGTCCTGCGAGGAGCAGCCACACGCCCATCTCGACGGCTCGGAAGGCCGGGCTCGCCGAGGCGCGCCGTTCACGCCGCCGCACAACGATCACGGGCCAAGCGACGAGGGCGAACAGGACCTGTCCAGCCGCCAGGGCCTTCAGCGCCGGCAGCGGCGCCGCCACAGTACGGTGCGGGACGAAAACGCCCCGCGGCCACACCCCTATCGCCAGCGCCGCCAAGCACCACGCCAGATAGGCCAAGCCGGCCGGGCGAAGGAGGGCGGGACGATTCGTGGGTACCCGTGCCCCGTCCTGTTCGCCGCCTGCGATCATCTCAGCCATGCCACGGCCCTCAGTTGTCAGGAGCGCCGCGTCAACTCCATCCGCCCGCTCGGCGCGCGCCGGCTCGGGGGCAGGGCCCGGGGCGGGTCGGCCGGATACGGTTGGTAGGCCACATCGTCGTGCCGCTGAAGATTGATCTTCCAGTGCACACCGGCGAGATTCCCGCCGTGCAGCCGGACGTACCGATCCAGGTACTCCAGCTTCCGCTCGACGGGGACGTTCCAGTCACCCTCCGGGTGGGAGAACCGCCCGAACAGGATGGTCGTCTCGGGCCGACCTGCCCGCCGGGCGACGAGGCGAATCTGTGGACGCTGCTTGCTCAGGCGCCAGCGGTAGTTGCTCACGTCCACCTCGGCCACCTGGCCGGCGTACGGCTTGGTCCAGAGCAGCCTGACGACGCGCAGCGCAACAGCGAGGTCGTCGGCCGCCCAGTCGCCGCCGACTTCCGGCATCGGCTTCCACACACCGCGCACGGTCATGTAGTGCACGGGCACAGCCCGCGCTCCGGCCGGCACGCGCGAAGGGTCGGCGAAGTACGCCCACCTGGCGTCACCATCAGGCCCCGTCAGGTACGCCATCCACCGGGGCACATCCGTGCCCATGCGGTGGCCGTCCGCGGCGACGTAGGCATATCCGCGGCCGTCACTCACGAGTACCCGAGCGACCGGCTTACGGTACTCGGCCCGGAGCTCGAGCACACCGAGGGAGGGGTCTTCAGTGAATTTCTTCTCCACGCTCAGGACGCGTCGGATCCACGGGCAGCCGGACGCCGCCTTGTACGCGGCCTCGGCCAGGTCGGGATCGTTGAGGTTCGCCCCCGTCGGCAGCATGCCGTCAGCGACCTCCCGCACGACGGCTGTCGGCATCCAACGCGGGCAATCCACAAGACGGACGCGAACGGCCACGTGCGGCTGCCGCGGATGCGAGACGATCCGCCGTTCCAGAACGACCATGCCCCAAGCGCCGCCGGTCAGCGCCGCCAGCGACAGCGCGAACCACCCCGTGCGGCGCAGGACGGTGCGGCGGCGTTCGGAATCCATCTCTCCCCACCACCGTCGCAGCCGACCGGGGCCGGTCCGCGGCTGGCTCTTTCGTTTGGCGATTCTCAGTTTGATGCCCATACGCCTTCTGATCCCTTTCCGGCGAGCGCCAGGGCGCCTATCGTGACGTCGCCAGTTCGACGATCCGCTCGACGAGAGCGTCGAAGTCCAGCCCGACCCTCGCGGCCGCCATCGGCAGCAGTGAATGGCTCGTGAATCCCGGAATCGTGTTGATCTCCAGGAGCTGCGGCGTGCCGAACTCGTCGAGAACGAAATCCACGCGCGACAGGTCCCGGCAGCCGAGCGCCCGGTGCGCCGTCAGGGCGGCGTCCTGCACCCCCCGGCATGTCGCCTCAGGCAGTCCGTGGTCGAACACATACCGCGTGCCGGCATCGTCGGCGTACTTGGCGTGGTAGTCGTAGAACCCCTCGGCCGGGACGACCTCCAGCACAGGTAGGGCGTCGTCGCCCAGAATGCCGACCGTGAGTTCGCGGCCGGGAACGAAGCGCTCGACGAACGCTCGGCCATATCGGTCGAGCAGCGCCTCCAGCGCGGCGTCCCGGCCCTGCGCGTCGTGGGCAATTGTCACGTCGACACTGGAGCCGCCATCCACGGGCTTGAGAACGACCGGCAACTCCAGACCCGAGAGCCATACCCGGGCCTGCGGCAAGGAGTGGAACTCCTCGACAATCACCCAGTCGGGCGTGGCCAGCCCCGCCTGGCGGATGAGCTGCTTCGCGGCGGCCTTGTCCAGCGCGAGCCGGCTCGCGCGGGGCCCCGCCCCGGTGTATGCCAGCCCGCGCTGCTCGCAGAGCGCCTGGACCTCACCGGATTCGCCGAATGCCCCGTGCAGGGCGATGAAGACCAAGTCGATCCCCTCGCGGTCGAGTGCGGAGACGTCCCGGGGGCAGATGTCGGCGCGACGCACGCGATGGCCGAGACGTTCGAGAGCATCGGCGATGGCGGCACCGCTGAGCAGCGACACCTCGCACTCCGACGATGGCCCGCCCATCAGGACGGTCACGTCCAGCGTGCGGCAAGCGGTTTCGCCGGGTGTGCCTTCCATGGCCTCGGCGCTCACGTCCATGTCACCAAACCTCGATCTCCAGCTCCAGATAGACTTCTGACCGCTTGTACACCTCGTCGCGGATGATGCTGATGAGCTTGAGCACTTCCGACGCCCGCGCGCCGGCGTCGGTCAGGATGAAATTCGCGTGCTTCTCCGAAACGTACGCGCCGCCCACGCGCCGCCCCTTGAGCCCGGCGCGATCGATCAGGGCGCCCGCGGAGATGCCGCGCGGGTTCTTGAAGATGCAGCCTGCGTTGCTGCGGCCCAGCGGCTGCGTGTTCTTCTTATAGATCCAGATCTGCTTGACCTGCCGAAGCACGCGCTGCGGGTCGTCCTCGGCCAGGCGGAAGTCCGCGCTGAGAATGAACTTGCTCGTGATGTTGGTCGAGCGGTACGCGAAGGCGAGATCCTCCCGATGGCGTGTGAAGACCTCGCCGTCGGCCGTCATGACCTCCACCGACTCCACGACATTGCCAATGTCGCCGAACGCCCCGCCGGCGTTCATGCGCACGCAGCCGCCGACGCTGCCGGGGATACCCGTCAGGCACTCCAGCCCCGTCATCCCCTCACGAACGCACCCAAGGACGAGCCGGCCAACGTCAGCCCCGGCCGCCGCGTGCAGTAGATCCTTCTCACGCCTGGTCTCGCCGAATTCGCCCTCGCCCAGCCGGATGACAGCGCCCTTCACCCCGGCGTCATCGACCAACAAATTGGCCCCCTCGCCCAACACGAACATGGGCACGTCGTTCTCCCGGCAGCGCGTGACGACCTCGCGCAGTTCGTCCAGGGCGCGCGGCTCGACGAAATACGTCGCCGGACCGCCCAGAGCGAACCACGTGTGCCGCGACAGCGGCTCGTCAGGTCGGACGATTTCTTCCAAGCCGGCAAACAGTTTCATCCGCGATTTCCCAGACGTTTCCCGCCCCCATCGTCACCATCAGGTCGCCGCTCCGCAGTGTCTCCTGAAGATGACGCGCGATGGCCTCGAAGCTCTCCAGGTAGATGGCCGACCCGCCGTTGAGGCGGATCTGTGCGACCAGGTCTTCCGACGAAATGTAGTCCTTCTCCCGAACACTGTCCCGCACAAAATAGATGTCCGGTACGATCACCTCGTCGGCGAGCGCGAAACTGCGGGCGAAGTCGTGCAGCAGGAACCGCGTGCGGCTGTGCTGGTGCGGCTGGAACACGCACACCACCCGCTGCGGCCGGTAATGCTCGCGGATCGCCCGCAGCGTGACCTGGATCTCCGTGGGGTGATGGGCATAGTCGTCGAGTACGATCACGCCCCCGGCCGCGCCCTTCTTCGAAAGCCGCCGGCGAGCACCGGCAAACCCGGCCAGGTACTCGAAGATCGCGTCCCGCCGGAGCCCCGCGTGGTGGAGCAGCGCCACTGCCGCCAAGGCATTATACACGTTGTGCCGACCGGGCAACGGCACCGCCAGACGCCCGTAGGCCTCGCCTCTGAGCGTCACGTCGGCCGAGTAGGTTCCCCGATCAGCCGACAGGTTCGTCGCCTGCCACGTGCGGTCCTCGGCAAGGCCGAACGTCTCGACTTCGCAGACCGCCGTCTCGGCGGCCGCCACCGCGCTGCGATCCTCGCCATTGACGATGAGAACACCCTCGGGGCGGGTTCGTGCGGCGAAGGCCCGGAAGGCCTCAACGATGGCGTCCAGGTCGCGGTCGCAATCGAGGTGATCTTCCTCGACGTTCAGGATGGCGGCGTAGTGGGGGATGAGGTTCAGGAAGCTGCGGTCGAACTCACAGGCCTCGGCGACGAAGTGCCGCCCGGCCCCCACGCCGCTCGGCCCGCCGAGCTGGTCCACGACGGCGCCGACGATGAAGCTGGGGTCGGCGCCGCCGGCGCGGAGGGCATACGCGACCATGGCAGTCGTGGTGCTCTTACCATGGGTACCCGCGACGGCGATGCCTACACGTTGGGACATCAGCCGGCCGAGCATCTGGCTGTATTTGAGGACCTCGACCCCCTGCTGCCGCGCGGCGACCAACTCCGGGTTCTGCTCGTGAATCGCCGCAGAGCGAACCACGAGATCGCAGCCGTCGGGAACATTCTCCCCGCGCTGCCCGACAGCGATCCGGGCCCCCGACTCGGCAAGATCGTCAAGGGCCGCTCCACCGACCATGTCCGACCCGCTGACCTCGGCACCAGAATCCACCAGCATCTCGGCCAGCGCACGCATGCCCGCCCCGCCGATACCAATCAGATGCACGCGGCAGCCGGCAAACGGGGGCTGCTGGGAGGAAGCAGCGGTCTTGCTCGATGCCTTGGCCATGCGTGTCGCCATCGTAGCGTCCTTGTAGGCGCGGTGTCAAAGCGGCCGGCGCGCGGGGAACGGCGCACGCGCACAGGCCCGCCGGGCATGCGCCGGGCTTCTGTAGGGTTATCGCCAGGAACCGGCGATTTGCTTTAGCTCGCGGTCAGCCCACAAGCCAGCCGGCCACCTCGGCGGCCGCGCTCCCCCTCGCAAGCTCACCGACTGCCTTCCGCATGTCCGCCAGCCGTCCCGGGGCCGACAGCAGCGGCAGAAGCGCCGAACGCAGCGTCTCGGCGTTGCGGGCGGCGTCGATGGCATCCTCGCAGACGAGAGCCGCCCCCGCTTCCGCGAGCGCCGCGGCGTTGAGGTGCTGCTGGCGGTCGGCGTGATGCGGGTACGGCAGGATGACGGCCGGCGTTGCCGTGACGGCGAGTTCGGCGATGGTCACCGCCCCGCCGCGACACAGCGCGAGGTCAGCCGCCGCGTAAGCCAGATCCATGTGCTCGCAATACTCAAGTCGGTCGCCCGGCAATCCGGCGCCGCCGACGACGGCCCGGCCGGCGCCCGGACCGACGATATGCAGGATCTGCCAGGCATCCGCGAGCGGCGAGAAATCGGCCGCGAGCGCCGCCACAGCCTTGTTAATGGGTTCCGCCCCGAGACTCCCCCCCAGCACCAGCAACGTGTGTTTGTCAGCATCGAGACCGAAGTGCCGGATGGCCTCATCCCGGCCGGCCGCCGTGAGCTCCGAGCGAACCGGGCAGCCGACCGCCCGCACCTTCCCCCGGCCGCGCGAGCCGAAGTGCTCCGCCGTCGAGTCGAATTGCGTGAAGATGGCCTCAACCCGCCCGGCCAAGTAGCGATTGGCCTTGCCCGGCACGGCGTCCGGGTTGAGTAGCGCGGCGCGGACGCCCGCCCGCTCGGCGTGCTTCAGCACCGGCCCTGCGGCGAATCCGCCAAGCCCCAGCACGGCCGCCGGCCTGAGGTCGCGGAGCAGGTCGCGCGCGAGCCGCCCGGATCGCCGCCACGCACGGAGGAACAACAGCGCCTCCCCTGCTCGTCGGGGCAGCGGGCGGACTGGTTGCGGGATGACCGCGTACGGCCGACGGTCCAGAATGCGTCGGTCGATCGCCCGGTTGGAGCACGCGAAGACGACCTTCGCCCCCGGTCGCAGCCGCAGCAACTCTTCGGCAACGGCCAGGCCGGGGTACAGGTGCCCCCCCGTTCCCCCCCCGGCGAAGATATATAGCGGCAACCTCACGATTCTGCGGGGTTTCGGTCGTCCCGTGCGAAGCGCACAAGCTCAGCCAGCTTCCGGCGCGTCCTCATGAGGCTTGCGGCGCGGTCAGCAGCGCTGTCCGGGCACCAAGCACGGCCGACGAATTCAATCAGACGAGAGACATATGCAGGACCTACGGCACGACCGCTGTAGGGCCTCGGAACCATGTCCGCTCGGATGTTCCGGCTGCGTGAATGACGAGCCAGATTCACCAGAGCCCTCTTGGCGTCTTCTTCGTCCTCGGGTCGCCGCGGCACACTTGACCTGGCCACACGTAGGAAGGATGCGAGCGACTCGGCGTCGGCAAGCAGCCAAGCCTCAACTTGCCGGACTGCAATGGCAAACACCATTCTCGCGCTCGGGTGAGGCAACCACTTCCTCGCAGCGGGAGGAGCGCAGCTTTCGTCGTTATCCAGATCGACGACCGCGACCCAGGGGAACCTTCTGGCGGCGTTGTTGTAGGCCCGCAATCGCCTGAGCAGGTGCGGCTTCCCGTTTCCGCCATAGATGGCATCCACCTCCGCGCCGGCTTCGTGCACCAGGCGCCGAACGACCGCCTCGTCGGTGGCTCCCTCCACGGCGCATTCGACAAGCACTCGCCGCGGCGTTCTCATGGCAGGTCCGGGAAGAGCGCGAGTTGCTGAACGTTAGCGGGGCGAGTGCGTGGCATTACCACGTCACTGAGGACGCAGCCGCTATTGAGCAGATCGCGGATCTCATGCAGGCTACCTGCCGGCGTAACAGTCGTCCCTTCGGCGCTCGGCTGAAGCAGGAAGACCTCGTCCAAGCCTATTCCGTCGTCTTTGAGCAAGTCCGGCGAATGCGTGCTGACGAAGATTTGCCTGCCTGTCTTTCGCTGAACGCGCGCAAACATCTGCGGGATGTAGCGTACAGCCTCTGGATGCAGCGAGAGTTCCGGTTCCTCCAAGAGCAGCGGCCCCGTTCCGGATTGCGCAGACCATAGCAGCCCGAGGAGTCTGAGCGTGCCGTCCGAGAAGTGATCCTCCGTCTGCCACGCACCGTGCGGGCGCCAATTCTCGTACCTGCCTCTCAGATGGGGGGTTCCCCGGTCGTCCTTGGTCAGTTCCAGTTCCTGAAGTTGGGGCACCACGACTCGCAGGGCCTCTCGCATCTTCCGAAGCCGAGCAGCGCGGGTCCGCTCGCTTGTCTTGGCGACCTGCTCCAGGAAATCGCCCCCAAATGGATCGTTGGTGTGCCCCGTCGACCGGTCGGGCTCACGGATCAACTGCGGGACCACATGGTAGTAGCTTACAGAAGCGAAGAACTCGGTGACGTCTCGGAAGTCTTTGTTCGCATACACCTGCTCCAAGTAGGTCTGCGTCAATCGTTCGGGATCCTCATTGTCCTTCTCGTCTGGCCGTTTGAGGATCTCATTCCCGTTGCGCAGCACCCTCTCTGTACGGATGATCGCGCGCCGCCGGTTGTCTTGGTTGAACCCCAGGACGTACTGCCATGCTTTTGGACTCGTTCGGTCCCCCAGGCTTACCTTGATCTCTATATCGGAATATCTGCGCGCGGCCAGCGACCGCAGGGAGGAGACTCCGCCACGAGTCGCCACAGCGCTCTGGAAGCCCCCTCCTACGGAACTGAGGTCGCGAAGGAAGCGGAACACGTCAAGCAGGTTCGACTTTCCGGAAGCATTTGGGCCCACGAGAAAGGCACGGCCCGCCAGCGAGATATCGTCCACCCTAGTAAAGTTCCGCCAGTTCACGAGCCCAAGCCAAGTGAAATGGAGGGGCTTACCGTTCGACTCGCTCATGCATTCTTCTCCGCGTTCCTGGAGCAGAGGGCCGATTCCCATTAGACCCGTCGTGGAGATGCGATGCAACCAGGTTCATGCCGGTTACCTACCGGCAGCAGAAATCGAAGAAGCCAAGGGGCTCGAGGTCCGCGCGAAGGCGGCCGGCTTGCTCGACACTGAGCGTGCGCAGCGGCGGTCGGCACGGGCCGCAGTCCATCCCGACGAGCCGAATCATCGCCTTGCCGGCCGGCAGTCCGCCGTGGCGCCGCATGATCGCGATCATCTCCCGCGATTTCGCCTGGAGGGCCCGTGCGGCCGGCAGGTCGCTCGCGTTGAACGCCTCTATCAGCCGAAGATACAGCGGCGCGGCGAAGCCGTACGTGGTGCCCACAGCTCCGCGGCCTCCGACGGCGAGCGCGCCGAGCAGCATCTCGTCACGCCCAAACAGCATGTCGAAGCGCCCACGAAGCAAATCGACGCACCGCCCGTAGTCGGCGAGGTCCTCGAACGTATATTTCGCCCCCGCGAGGTTGGGCGCTCTGTCCGCCGCGGCCAAGAGCAGATCGCACACGGGAACGTGAACCTGGCTCAGCGACGGGATGTGGTAGTAGTACATGGGCAGCGATGGAGCGGTCGAGGCCGCCTCCGCGAGATACGCCGCGAGTTCGGCGATGGACGCCGGGCGGTAGTAGATGGGCGGCAGCACCGCGATGGCCGTCGCGCCGATTCCCGCGGCGTGAGCGACCAGAGCCTGTGTCTCCCGCATGGAGGCGTGCCCGGCGTGGACGATGACGGCGAACTCGCCCTGGGCTGCCTCCACCCATCGCTCGGCCAACCGCATGCGCTCCTCCGTCGTCAGAGAAAGACCCTCCCCGGTGGTTCCGCACACGAATGCGCCAGCGACGCCGTTCCGGGCGAACAGCGCGGCCAGCTTCTCGACGACGGGAAGGTTCACATCGCCATCCCCATCCATCGGCGTGAAGGGCGCGGCGATCAGCCCGATCAGGTGTTCCCGTGCGTTCGGGGAGACGGGCACAGTCAGCGCTCCTGTGCCCGCGCGGTCACCGAGATAACCATCGCCGCGCCGGCGGCCATGATCACCAGCGCGGTGCCGCCCGCTGAGACAAGCGGGAAACCCATCCCCGTCGGCGGCGCCGCCACCAGATCCACGGCGACATGCAGGATCGCCTGGAAGGCAATGAGGAAACCGAGCGACCCGGCCAGCACGCGACCGAAGTGGTCACCGGCCTGAAGCGCCGCCCGCCTCGAATGCCAAATCCATAGCCCCAACACTCCAAACAGCAGGATCGCGCCCACGAACCCCCACTCCTCACAATAGACGGAGAAGATGAAATCCGTCGCCCGCTCGGGCAGGAACATCTTCTGCAGCCCCGCCCCAGGGCCCTTGCCGATCCATCCGCCGGTCAGGATCCCGACCAGCGACTGCCGCGGCTGATATGCGCTCGGATTGCCCATGCACCAAGGGTCCAGCATCGCCGTGATCCGGCCCCACCGGTGCGGCACGCGATAGACGAAGGCGTAGAAGCCCGCCCCGCCGGCGGCCACCACCGCAAGCAGATAGCGCAGCGGCGCCCCCGCCAGAAGCAGTGTCACAGCGGCAGCCACGGCGATGAGGGCGGCCGTGCCGAAGTCCTCGGTCACGACGAGCCCCAGGCTGACGGCGATGGCCAGCACGGCCGGCCCGAGCGTTCGCAGGCTTCGCACGTCCGCGCCGTCGCGGGTGAGCCACGCGGCAAGGAACACCACGAGCGCAAGCTTGATGATCTCGGACGGCTGGAAGCCGATGGCGTAGCGCTCGGGCCCGAGACGAATCCATCGATGATATCCGCCGACGGAATGCCCGACGCCGGGCAGGAACACGAGAACACCGCAGGCCCAGGCAAACAGCAGAAGCCCGACCGCAAGCCAGGGTGCGCGTCGTCCCCGGGTGAACAGGCGGTAATCGAACCGCCATAGTGTGAGGAGCGCGAGGAAGGCCAGCCCCGCAAACAGCGTGTGCCGGACTTCTCGCCGGACGTACCAAGCCTCTGGCGGCGCGAGGGTCGCGGCCGCGCTGTGAACCATCACCACGCCCAGCGCAAGCAGCGCGAGCGCCGCAATGAGCAGACCCCTTCCGGTAGGGTTTCGCCCGAGGGGCAGAGCGGTCGGCATATTCGGCATCCGTGCCATCGGCCCTCAGTCCGTCATCTTAGCATCAGCGTACTCAGCGCAAATGCGGCGAACACGATTCCCAGCAGCCAGAAACGCACCACCACCTTGGTTTCCGGCCAGCCGCCGAGGTGGAAGTGATGGTGGATCGGCGCGCAACGGAACAGCCGCTTGCCCTGGAGCCCACCCTTGGGCTTCGTGAGCTTGAAGTACCCCACCTGCAGGATCACGCTGACGGCCTCCATCACGAACACGCCCCCGGCGATCAGCAGCACGATCTCCTGGCGCGTCACCACGGCAATATAGCCGATCAGCCCTCCCAGCGGCAGCGAGCCCGTGTCGCCCATGAACACCTGGGCGGGGCTCGCGTTGTACCACAGAAAGCCCAGGCATGCCCCGATGGTGGCGGCGCAGATCACCGCCATCTCCGCCGCCTCGCGCCCCACCAGCGGCATGTCCAGAAACTGTGCCCAGTTGGCATTCCCGACGATCCAGGCCAGGACGAGAAATACGGCCGCCACGATCGCGGTGCACCCGGACGCCAACCCGTCCATGCCGTCGGTCAGGTTGACGGCATTGGACGAACCGACCATGGTGAGAACGACGAGGATGACATAGGCCAGCGTGGACAGGTACACCGCCCCCGCGCCGAACGGGAAGTAGAAGTTCTGGGCCGGACCCAGGTAGCGGCCGTAGGCGCGCGTGTACACGGCGAGCAGCACGGCGAGGCCGATTTGGAAGACGAGCTTCTCCCACATTCGCAGTCCGTCGCGTGACCCGGTGCCGGCGGAGTAGCGTAGCTTCAGCCAGTCGTCCACGCCGCCCAGTGCCCCCAACCAGACGAGGGCCAGCAGCGCCATGCGGACGTACCCGTTGCCGAGCCCGGCGAAGACGATGGTCGAGGCGAAGATGGCGACGACCATCAGCACGCCGCCCATCGTGGGCGTCTTGGACTTGTGCCGGCTGAGAGCGTTGAGATCCGCGTGGTCGAATTCGGGGCGGTCGCCGAGCTTGCGCTTGATGAGGAACCGGATCGTCCGCGGACCCAGAATCAGCACGACCAGGAAACTCAGGATCGCCGCGCCCGAGATGCGAAGCAGCAGAAGCTTCCCGTTGACCAGCCAGTGAATCACGAGTCCGCACCTCGGCCCTCATCGCTTGGGCGCGGGGGCTCGAATGCGGCGCGGATGGGAACGGTCAACGCCTCCATCCCGACCGCACGCGAGCCCTTGATCAGCACCACGTCGCCTTCGCGCAGCAACTTCGGCAGGCGCGCGCACGCCAACTCGACGGAGTCGATCGCCTCCGTCGGCGCGCCCGCCTCGGCCGCGCCCTGTGCGGTATATCGGCCCAGTTCTCCGACGCCGATGAGCAAATCGACTCCCATCGCCGCCGCTTCGCGCCCGGCCTGCTCGTGCAGCGCCCGCGCTTCCTCACCGAGCTCCAGCATGTCGCCCAGGACGGCGACTTTCCGCGTTCCAGGGGCCTCGACCAACACCTGCGCTGCGGCCGACACGCTCGCGGGATTCGCATTGTACGCGTCATTCAGGACGGTCACGGGGCCAGCCCGCAGCCATTCCAGACGCATCTCCGTGCCCGGGAAATCGGCCAGCGCCGCGGCCGCCTCCTCCTGGCCGATACCCAGCCGCTGGGCCACGCCGATCGCGGCCAGGGCATTGAGCGCGTTGTGCCGACCGGCGAGCGGCAGGTCCACCCAAAGCCGGCCGTTAAGCTGGAACTGCTGAGCCGGACCCGACGGTTCGTAGCCGGTCAGGCGCAGCTCGGCCTCCTCCCGTTCGCCGAATCGGACGATGCGGCACTCGTATCCGCGGGCCGCCCGCGCCAGCAGATCGCTGTCCCCGTTGATCACCGCCAAGCCGTTGTCGGCGATGCAGCCCAGCAGCGACGCCTTCTCCACGGCGACGCGCTCGATGCTGCCGAGCTTCTCCAGGTGCGCGGCAGCCACAGAGGTAACGACGGCGGTATTCGGCCGGGCGATTGCCCCCAGGGCCGCCACCTCGCCGGGGGCGTTCGTGCCAATCTCGCAGACGACATAGTG
>Ga0272441_10003881_pt1 | contig 27829 bp, 13 predicted proteins | sample SSMProp6N_FD_193582 | JGI IMG/M metagenome (GOLD analysis project Ga0272441, IMG submission 193582) | Marine sediment archaeal communities from Little Sippewissett salt marsh, Falmouth, MA, United States - SSM-Prop-6N | ecosystem: Environmental > Aquatic > Marine > Wetlands > Sediment ... | reverse complement strand
TCGTGAGCCAGACGCGTGCGCGGTAGATGTGCATCATCGTGTCGGCCGAGGGGCTGTACGTGTCCCCGCCTACGCGGGGCTTGTCCCCGCGGGGCGACGACTGCACGGCCAGAGCCGCCACAAAGCAAAGACCTCTCCCCCCTCTCTTCCCGCCGCGCGGGAGCGCGGCGGGAAGAGAGGGGGGAATTGGGTTTGCTCCGTCCTGGCTGCTCAATCATGGCCCCGCGGTGGCCTTCCCAGTCCGTTTGTCCTTTGTCCTCCGAACAGCGTGTCCTGCGGGTTGGGTGTATGCACTTGGCCGTTGCGAGTGGCGCGGGCATTCGCTAAAATCGTCCGTAGATGACGGCGGATAGGAACAGCTTGGCGCAGCGGCTCGGGACGACGGTACATTGCTCGCCGTTGCGCTTCAGATTGGCGCGCCTGCGCGAGCGCCACCCGGCAGCCACGGCGGGGTGTCTCGAGGACTGGTTGGTCGATGTAGCGAACGCGCGCGGCGCGCGGGTCGTGTGTCGGCTCGAACGGCCCGATCCGGACTTCTCGCCGCCTTCCGACCAGGAACTCCCCAACGAGGAACTCATCGTCGGGATCTGCCAGCTCCAGGCGCTGGATCGACCCCAGATGCTGCGGCTGGCCGCGCAGCTCATCTCGCGCCGGGCCGCGGTTCCCGAACGGCTTGCGTTGGCGGCGGAGCGTGAACGCGCAGGCCGGGTTCTGGCAGAGCTGGCACGCCAGGCGTTGCGGGTCGATCCCGAACACGCGCTCTGGCGATATCTGGCCGAGCGGTTCGGCCGGATGCCGCCTCTGAGAGACACGCTGTTGCACTGGACGCGGCTTGCCGAGCCGGTGCCCGGCGCGGGGCACGTGAACGCAGCCTCTTGGAGGCTGGTGGCATGACGAACGCCGAGCGGATCCTGCGGGTGTTGGACAGCAAGTTGACCGCCGACGTCGAGCTCACGCTCTACGGCCGTGCGGCGCTTGTTCTGGGTTTCCCTGAGCCGCCTGAGGAGTCGGCGTTCAGCCACGATGTGGACGCCGTGCTGTGGATGGGCCAGGCCGAGGCGCTCAGCGAACAGACCAACTTCTGGCAAGCCGTCGAGGCGCTCAACGACGAGCTCTCCGAGGACGGGCTCTACATGAGCCATTTCTTCTCCGAGGACCAGGTGATCCTGCGTGGCTGCTGGCGAGAAGAACGGGTTGCCATCCCCGGGCAATGGCAGAAGCTGGCCCTGACCAGACTCGCGGACCCCGATCTGCTTCTCAGCAAGCTCATGCGCGACGACCCGATCGACCGCGCGGACGCGCTGTTCATTGTCGCCCGCGGCGGGCTGGTCCGAGCCGATGTCGAGAAGGCGCTGTCGGAGGCGCGCGTGCCTGACGTGCCGGAGATCCGGGACCAGTTCAAGATCGCCTCGGAGAAACTGCTTACGGCGTTGTCTGCGGGTTGAACGAGACGTTGAGGACTGCGCACGCCCTGACGCCCCTCACGGGGCTTACTACAAACAGCCCGCTGGTGCATGCGTCGCTTGTGTGGTGTGCAGTGCCTGCCCGAGATCTACTCGGCACTCGGTGCTGCCAGTCCGTCCAGCGCTGCGCCGGTCATCCGGCAGATCCGCCAGTCGGGCAGGACCTCGGCCCCAAGCCCCTTGTAGAACTCGATCGCGTTCGTGTTCCAGTCCAGCACGGCCCATTCGAGCCGGCCGCAGTCGCGCTCTTTCGCAATCGAGGCGATGTGTTGGAGCAGCGCCTTGCCGATCCCCTGTCGCCGGAACGCGGGCCGCACGAACAGGTCTTCCAGCCAGATCCCGCGCTTGCCGAGGAAGGTCGAGAACGTGTGGAAGAACACCGCGTAGGCCGCCGGACTGTCGTCCTGGTAGGCGAGCAGCACTTCGGCACCGGGACTCGGGCCGAACAGGGAATCCTGAAGAAGTGCCTCCGTCGCCGTTACCTGGTGCGAGAGCTTTTCGAACTCCGCGATCTCGCGGATGAATTCCAGGACTAGCGCAACGTCGTGCTCGGTCGCCGGCCTGATCTGTAGCGGACTGTCGCTCATTGGCTCATCAATCTGTCAGAACTCAGCCGCGCTGGCAAGGACGGGAAGCATGGCTGCAAAGAGGCACAACGCGACCCAGCAGCAGCCAAGAGAAAGTTAACAACGAAATGCACGAAAAGCACGAAAGAGGAAAGAGCGGACCCTCATTTCGTTTTTTTCGTGACTTTCGTTGTTTATACTCTCCCTGCCCAGCCCCAGCACGGAGCAAGCAGCCTGCCGAATGGGATGTTCAACTACGAAACACGCGAAATACGCGAAATCGAGAGTGTCCTTCTTTCGCGTGTTTAGCGTATTTCGTAGTTGAAACCTCTGTGAACCTCTGAGTCCTCTGTGGTAAGAATCTTCAGGGACGGTGGGCCTGGAGGATCTTTGTGTCTGTCGCGATGCACCAATCGCCTTTAGGCCAATGTGGCTGTGGACAGGAGGCGGTTGGCCCGGTATGATCTTACGGTTATGAGACTGCGCGTGAATCGGATGATGAACCCGGCGCTGATGGCCGATCCTGAGTTGGGCATCATCGGGGTGGCCGTCCACGACCGGTTCGAGCCGAGGACGCTGGACTATCGCGGGCGGGAGGGGGAGCATTTGTTCATGCTTTTCCACGGGGCCGCCCAGATCACGTTCGGCGAGCGGACGTTCGCTGCGAAGCCCAACACGTTTTGCATCTGGGTGCCGGGTATCCAGCGCCGGTTCGGGAATGCGGAGCAGCCGTTCAGCGTCTCGCAGCTTGCGTGCCGCGGCAAGCTGGTCGAACGGAGCGTGGTCTCCGAGGGCCTGCCGCTCATGCAGCCGTTTGCGTTGCCGACCGCGTCGCGGTTCGAGACGCAGCTCGGGCAGCTCTACGACGAGCTTGTCTCCTACCGCCAGCCGAACCCCGAGATTCTGTGCAATACCTTCCGAAATCTCGTGATCGACCTGGGCCGCTCGCTCGATGCGTCCGGCACGCACGGCCGGATCCCGCCGCGGTGGGCCGGGATACGCCAGTTCATCGGGGCGAAGCTCCGCAAGCGGCTGCCGCTCAAGAGGCTCGCGCGCAAGACCGGGGTGTCCGTCCCGCATTTCTGTGCCCAGTTCCGGAAGTACTTCGGGGTGCCGCCCGGCGAGTACATCATTCTGCTCAGAATGCAGCACGCCGCGCACCTGCTGCGCGACGAGGGCTACAACGTGACCGAGGCCGGCCGTGCCGTCGGCTACGAGGACCCCTTCTACTTCTCCAAGGTCTTCAAGAAGCACCACGGCATCAGCCCACGCGCCTTCCGCAAAGCCGCTCCCGGCTAGAGGGGTCTGACCGCGGAGTGCACAACGCGCCAGGGCCGCAGCCAAACCCCAGGGGGCGCCACGCATTTCTTGAGAAAAAAGCACGGCCATTTTACCCCGCCTGTGCCCTCGCTGTCGCTCGGCGGGCTTCCCCGGGATCGCCGCGCACAGGAGTGCAGCGGCGACCCGGGCGCGCCCACCCTCCTTCGCCCTTCGTGGCTACGGAGGGCTGTCGCATGCGGGGCAAACTGACCGCACTTTTTTCTCAGCCCCCTCGCATACTCGGGGGCACGAAATGCGTGGCGCCGTCGCCGCAAAGTCCCCCGCACCGGAGTGCGGGGGACTTTGATCTGGAGCGACGGACAGACAGAAGTCTCGCGGAACGGATTGCCCGTAGGAAGTCGTCCTGCGATTCTTCCGATTCCATCGTCCTGTCTCAGAATCGTCCTGTCTATGAATCCCCATTTCGCGCGATTTCGCGCTTGTCCCGCCGTAGCCCTTCGGCGAAGGCGGATGTTTAGCGGGCTGATCTCTTCTCCATTTGCTGCAGCTACTTCTCTATCATTCCGGGCTTCCCCCCTTGACAAAGAGTTTCCCGTACGCTATAAACAGACATGTCGGTATACCTGACCGATTTAGAGCGGTTCCCGCGATGAGACCGAAGAAATACACGAAGATTGCGGAAGAGTTGACGGAATTGATCGTGAACGGTCAATTGGGGCCGGGCGCCCAGATTCCTTCGCAGCACGAACTGACCCGGCAATATGACGTATCGCGCTCGTGCGTACAGAAGGCTTTGGACCTGCTGGCAGAGCGCGGCTTGGTGGACAAGAAGCCAGGCAAGGGCGTATTTGTGAAGTCCGCGTCTGAGCCTGGGGAATCGCCCGGTCGCGCGTTGGGATTGCTGATGCCGACCTCGAAGCCAGTGACGCCGACACCTCAGGACAGCTTCGGGGTTGAGACGCTGTGGGGGATCGAGGAGGCGGTTCGCGAGCGCGGTTTGAACCTGGTTCTCCGCCGGCACGACCGGTACGGTTCTTTCGACGACATTGCCGCGGTTCTGGCGGGCATGGAGGTGGGCGGGCTGGTGGTAGACCGCGACTTTCCGGACGCGTGTCTTCGGACGGCGGTTGTCGCCGGTCTTCCGCTTGTTGTCGCGGGCCGGCTATGTTCGGTTCCGGGCGTGGGCTGCACGGTTCCGAATTTTTACGATTACATCTACCAGACGATCCACGCGCTGGACGAGCACGGCACGGGGCGCGTGGCGTTGTTCTATCCGGCCCCCCACGACTACGGTCCGGAGGCGTTGGGCGCGGTGTCGCGGCTGGCGGGCGAGGGGCGGCGGATCGTGGTGGATGCGATTGATGTTTTCGGAGGGCGTGAGCCGTACGATCCCACGCTGGAAGAGCAGCTCGTGAAGGAGCTTGTGGGGAAGATGGTGGATGACGACGCGTTGCCGGACGTGATCATCTGTGTTTCGGACTGGACGGCGGCGCGTGTGCTCGAGGTTTTAAATGCGCGGGCTGTTCCCGTTCCCGGCCGGGTTGGTCTGATCGGGGGCCTGGGCATCGCCATCGCGGCACAAATGAGCCCGACGATTTCGTCGCTGGTTGTGGACAGCCGTGCGTTGGGCTGCAGAGCGGTAGAGATTCTTACGGACATGGTGTTCGACAACCAGCCGAGCCGTATCGAGCGGCTCCCGCTCACGTTGGTCGAACGCGAGTCTTTCCGGTTCAACCACAGTGCGGGCACGACCGAATCAGGGTAACGGCGGCTGCCTTCTCATGAGACTTCACCACAGCCTCCTTCGCCTGCTGGGCTACGGAGGGCAGGCGCGAATCTTGCGAATTACGGAGAGGCGGTAGGAGAGAGGATAGCCGCGAAAGATCGCATAGATCGCAGAACGAACGTCCTTCCGTTGCTTCTTTGCGTTTCTTTGCGCTCTTTTGCGGCGATTCTCCGGTGTGGCGAAGAAGCTCCAGTGGAGAATGACGTGTGAAGAAGACGGTTAGGCTAGGGTTGATCGGTTGTGGCGCGGCGGGCATGAGCCATTTGAACGCGATGCGCGGCGTGCGCGGGCTGGAGTTGACGGCGGTCTGCGACCTGAACCGCAAGTATGCGAAGCGCGCGGCCGAGCAGGCGGGCGTTCCGTTCTATGTGGATGCGGCGACGATGATGAAGAGCGCGGACTTGGACGCGGTCGCAATCATCGCGACGGCGCACGCGCACTATCCGCTCCTGAAGTTGGCGGCCAAGCACAAGCTGCACGCGCTGTGCGAGAAGCCGCTCACGGTCAAGCCGGCGGACGGCAAGCGGGTCATAGCCGCGTTCAAGAAGGCGGACCGTCTGCTGGCCGTCACGTTCACGTACCGCTACGTACCGAGCACGCGGCGGATGAAGCAGCTCATCGACCGTGGCACGATCGGGCGTGTGCTGGAGGTGCGCATGGTAAGCTGGTGTGGGCTTGCCGAGAAGTACGGGCGGGGTACGGACAAGCGGGTCAAGTACGACACGCTGTACAACGACGAGATTCGCGGCATCCTGTTCGACTGCGGCGTGCACACGTTCGATCTGTTCCGGTGGTTGTCGGGCGAGGAGTACGTGAAGTTTGTCGGGATGGGCGCCTGCCACAAGGGCTATGCCTATCCGGACAGCGGCACGGTCTTGTGCGAGATGACGGGCGGCGTGCGTGCGGTCTACGAGCACGGCCCGATGCCGCATTACATGAACGGGGCGTGGGGCATCCCGCTGTGCACGATGTGCGTGGCCGGCACGAAGGGCTCGATCGCGTTCAAGGTTGCCGTCGAACGGTGCGACGGGCGTTATATGTCGGAGTTCCAGATTCATACCAAGCGTGGCGGCTCGCGCAGCGAGAAGGTGCCGCTCTACGGCAAGCTGCGTGACCAGCAGTATCTCGATTTCGTGCGTTCGGTACGCGCCGGCGCGCTGCGTGGTCGGTTCCCGGGCCCTGACGAGGCGAACAAGGCGACCGACGCCGCGCGCAAGGCGGTGGATGCGGTGATGCGCAACGTGGTCGGCCGCGCCCGCTAGCGCGCGTTTCTTGCCTCGAATTGTTATGTCGGATTCGATTCGCTGCGGGACCGCCCTGCGCGGGCGCCCCTCACGGAAGGTTCGGAAATCAACGTCTCACCTGGGAGGTATGGGAATGACGGGTTCTGTGACGAGTCTCCGAGTGTTGGCTGCCGCGTTGGCGGGTTTCACGATGTGCAGCGCGATGTGTGTTAAGGCCCGCGTGCCGGACCTGGTCCCGATGCCGAAGAAGTACGAACAGACCGGCGGCATTTTTGCCGTGGACGGCAAGCCGATTTTCATCGAGAAAGGCAACCGCCAGTGCGAGATCGCGGCGGACGAGCTGGTGCTGCGCATCAAGGAACTGGGCGGCCGACCGGGCGCGATCAAGCCGGTCGGTTCCGTATCGATGCCCGGCATCTATGTGCTGCCGGTCACGAGCGGCGCGGCCCGGCATCTGGCCGGGCGCCTCTCGCACAAGGTCACGGCCAAGGATCCTGGCCCACAGGGCTACGTGCTGGACACGAGCCGGGACCGGCTGGTGATCGTGGGCAGCGACAACGTGGGCACGCTCTACGGCGCGATGACCTTGCGCCAGATGATGGCGCGCGACGCGGGCCGCGTGATCGTGGCCGCCGCGCGGATCTACGACAAGCCGGACTATCAGTATCGCAGCCGCAACGGGTTCTATCGCGGGTTGCGTTCCTGGGGCGGCAGGTCTGAGGACTACAAGGCGGGCATGGACTGGATGATGCGGTTCAAATTGAATCTGCTCTCCAGCTACAAGTACTACGTGGACTGCCGGGATGTCGGGACCAAGGAGCGCGCGTTCCTCAAGCGGATGAACGCGTACGCATTGGAGCGCGGCATCCACTCGATGCGCGGCGAGGACTCGACCTATGTCGGCTGCAAGCACGACAAGGACCGGCCCGAGTTCAAGAACTGGGACTGCATCCACCAGCCGAAGGGCCCGAAATTCTACTGCTGGTCCCGGGACAAGCTCACGCGCGAGCGCGCGGAGCGGCACGTGCAGCTCATGAAAGACTGCGGGTTCACCATGTTCTTCCTGCACCCGATCGACGGCGGCGGGATCGTGGACCCGGAGATGTGGAGCAAGCGCTGCGACCGTTGCAAGCGGCGGTTCGGCGACGACCGCTGGAAGGCGACCGCGCACCAGTTCAACATCTGGGCGGAGGTCATCCGCAAGAAGGGTCTGAACATCACGTTCACCAGTCCGATCTACCCGTACTCCGTGGGCGGCGTGCAATACGCGGACCGCACGGAACCGAAATACGCGTTGTATCGCAAGAACAGCGTGGAGTACTGGCAGAACCTGCACAAGGTCTTGGATCCCTGTGTGATCCCCATGATCTGGCTGGGCAGTCCGCAGGACGTCAATCGATACCGCTCCTATTTCAAGGGGCGTCCGCTCTGCCTCTACGCGCACAGCATTCGGCCGTTGGGCTATTTCGGCACATGGCACCGGCGGAACAAGACCAACTATACGGGCGATTCGCGGGACATCTTTCTGTTGACCGGCGGGTTCATGCCGTGCGGGCTGCATTCGATGAACCAGCTCTGCTCGGTCGAGTTCTGCTGGAACACCGACGCGCCGGGCAGCGAGGTGTGGAACGGGATCCACTATGATACCGAGCGTGACCATACCGCACCGAAGGAGATCGTCGAGGAATGGGTGCCGCGCGCCTGTCGCGCGCTGTTCGGCCAGGAGGTGGGCAACCGGATCGCGCCGGTCTACCAGGCGGGCGTGCTGCCGCTTTACATCGAGGAGCCGGGCAAGGGCATTTCGACGGCCAACAAGTACCGGCGCCGCGCCAAGGCCGGCGCGACCGACCCGGCCGCGACCGAGGGCGGCAACTATGTTGCGACCGCGATCACCGACAGTGCCGCGCGCATGGGCCTGCAGGTGGAAGCCACGCGCAAGGCGTGGGCCGCGCTCCAGGACGCGCATTCCTATCTCGACACGATCGGGCCGTACAAGCGCCAGACCTTCATGTTCTTCTACCGGCGCATGCCGCTGTGGCATCTTCTGGCGAAGGCGCAGTATGCGGCCAAGCTCGCCGCCGAACAGCACAAGGCCGGCCAGCACGCAGAGGCCGTGCAGACGATCGACAGGGCGCTGGCCGAGCTGGAAAAGGACCGCGCGCTGGCCAAAGCGATCCTGGCCAAGACCGCGAACGAGCCGAACCTGCAGGACATGAAATGGCTGCCCAAGCGCGCGGAGAAGATCCACAAGAAGCTTGATCTCGTCCGGCGCAGCCTGACGACCGTGTTCGCGCCGCGCCCGGTCGGCGACAAGATCAAGGTCGGCCTGTACGGCGACTACGGCAAGGGCGGCACCAAGAAGTTTCTGCTGCAGTTCAGCAACGTCGAGGTCAACAGCATCGGCGACCTGTCCGCCGCGACGCTCGAGCCGTACGACTGTGTGTTGATCTTCCAGACCCGGTCTTTGGACGAGGCCGACTACTTTGAGACGCTTGCCGATTACGTGCGGAAAGGCGGGCGCGGCGTGCTGTTCCAGCACGACTTGTGCGGGTTCGGCCGGTACCCGTTCGGGGAGCGGACCCCGTTCCCGGAGATCTGCCCGTACGCGAACGGGCGGAAGGATCTGAAGAAGGTGAAGGCCGTCACGGCGCACCCGGTTCTGCCCGGCATGCGCAAGGGCCAGACGCTCGAGCACATGTACTACGACCACATCACACCGAAGCTCGGCTCCAGCGCGACGGTCGTGGCGGCCGACGAGGAGGGCCACCCTGTCGTGGTGCTCGGTAGCGTGGGCAAGGGCAAAGTGATCTTCGACGGCAACTGCAACATCGATCACCGCGACAAGAGCGTCGAGCTTTCCGGCTTCAACGCCGTGCTCGCGCGCGGCGCCGTCGAATGGTTCACGGGCGTGACGCTCGTGGAGAACTGAGCGCCGTCCTGCCATGGCCCCGACAGAAGGGAGTCACCAAATAGTGAGTTCATCCTCGCAGCCGGGCAAGGTCGCAGAAGATCTGGATTTTGTGGAGAGGCCATCGATGAGGTCGAAATACATGCGGCTCCTGGCGGCAGTGCTCCTCGCTGTTCTCGGCCCGAGCGCGAACGCGGCGGACCTGGCACCGTTCAAGGAGCGGGGCGGACTGGTCCTGTACGAGGCTGCGACGCACGGCGCCGACGGTGTCAGCAACGGCGGCTGGGACGGGGATATGGTGCCGGTCATGAAACTCGTGCGCAGGGCGGGCAAGGCCTACGCGGAGTTTTCGTACAAGGGCAAGACGGGCAAGGCCCGCACGGTGTTCTGGTACAACGAGCAGCTTGTCGCGCCCGAAGAGAGCATGCGCTACGCGGGCATCAAGCTGGCGATCGACTATGCGGGCGACGACTATGCGAAGCTGGAGATCGCCGCGCACTTCCGCGACGGCAGCCAGGTCAGCGGCGGGCTCACGCTCGAACCCGGCGAGAAGGAGTACACCTTCACCGGCGGGTTCCGGCACGCGAAATGGCCGATTGTCTGGGAGAAACTCGACTGGGTCCGGATCGTCGTTCGGCCGACCGGCAAGAACGGGAACCCGATCCGGTGGCGGCTGCGCAAGATGTCGATGATGGAGAAGCCGGGCAGGCAGCCGATCGCGCTCGAACTCGACACTGTCCGCACCCCTGCCGCGGTACCCGGCAGCCAGCCTTTGGGCCGGGGCGAGATCGCGGTCTTGGCCCTGAAACGCACGGAGAACAGGGACAAGGGGCGGACCGCCGATTTCGTGCTGGAATGCGCGCTGCGCGGGTTCGCGGCCGGCGCCTACCGCGCGCGGTGGGCGCTTGACGGCGGGGAAACCGGCTCGCGGGAAGAGACGGTGAGCCTGAAGGCAGGCGGCGAGACCAGGAAGAAGTTCCGGATCGCCTCGGCCCGCAACGCGAACGGCCCGTACACGTTCCGAGTCACGCTCTCGGACGGCAAAGGCGCGGCGACCGCATGCGAGGCGCAGTTCGTGAACAGCCTGCTCGTGCCGGACCTGTTCGGCAAGCGCCTGCTCTCACCGCGTCCGAAGCAGATCGTTTGGGGACAAGGCGAGTTTTCCGCCCGTCGCCACACCGCGCTGCGCGTGCCGTCGAACGCGACGCTGCGCACGCGGAAGACGGCAGAAATCTTTCGCGACAAGTACCGCGCACACACGGGCGTGCCGCTCGCGATGCAGCGTTTCGCGTACACGCCGCCCGCGCGCGGGATCGTGTTGCGGCTTGCGCGCGGCGCGATGTTCCAGGGCAAACCTGCCAAGCTGCGGCGCGAGGGCTACTGCCTGCGCGTCGGCAGGGACCGGGTCGTTGTGACCGGCGGCGACGAGCGCGGGCTGTACTACGGCATGATCACGTTCTTCCAGCTCATGAAGAACGACTGGCGCGTGCGCGAGCAGATGCCGGTGCCCTGCGTCGAGGTGTTGGACTGGCCGGACCTGCCGAACCGGATGATGATGGCGATCGCGCCCGGTTCGCTGCATCGCGGGCTCGCGATCAAGGACGACCGCGGGATCGACGCGTTCATCGATTGGACCGACCGGTTCGTGGCCCGGAACAAGGCGAACATCCTGTACATCGACGCGTCCACCACCGTTCGCTACGAACGGCGCCCGGAATTCAACGGCAGGGAGCGGACCTGGACGTTGGCGGATCTCAGGAAGCTCGGGCAGTACTGCCGCGACAATTTCATTGATGTGTGCCCCGCTTGGCAGTGCGGTGGGCATGCCGACTGGTGGCTGCTCGGCTACCATCCGGAACTGGCCTTGAAAGGCAATCGTCGGCAGTCGGACGTGACGCATCCGAACCACAACAAGATTGTGTTCGATTGCATGCTCGACGTGATCGAGGCGCTCGGCTGCAAGTACGCCAGCCCGAAAGGCGACGAGTGGTCTGGCGAGACACCGGCGGACGTCTACATCGATTTCCACGTGAAATGCCGCAACTTCCTGCGCAGCAAGGGCGTGCGCATGATGATGTTCCAGGACATGATCTCGCCGTACGGGCAGGGCAAGAAGACGGGCACCTACAAGCGCGTGAGCCGGTTGCCGAAAGACATCATCATCAACCACTGGGGTGACCTGCGCGACGTGCCGTGGTTCACGGAAAAGGGTTTCGAAGTCTGGGTAACGCCGAATGCGCCGGGCATGCTCTGGACCCACAAGCACAAGGTCAACGGGTTCGGCAACATCATCTATTCGCTCGGCAACGACAAGCGGTTGCGGGACAAATGGTTCCCGATGAACTCGAGCTGGTCGCTCTCCCGCGCCGCCGACATCGGCTGGAACGCCTATGACTATCCGGGCGACGAGCCGGGCCGGGCGGTGAGCCTGCGGAACCTGTTCGCGTTGCGGCCGACCGGGCGTGCCGGGCAGACAGCGGCGCCCCTGGATCTTTCCGACAAGTTCTCGCACAGCTTCGGCGCCTACTTGAGGGACGTGCTGCCCGAGAAGTATGCGGCCGTTGCCGAGCCGTTGCGATACGAGGCCGGTCTCCGCGACGTTGCGCACGTGCCGACCCGTTTTGTCGACCCGGCGGGCAGGAACTGCGTGGTGGTTGCGCCCGGCTCAGGAAGCGTGGCGGTTTCGGTCGGTGCCCGCCACGCCTCGCTCGTCTTCCTGCACACCGCGTTCCTGGACGATCCGAACGACAGGCGCGCGCACGGCGCGAAGGCGCATCACTGGCCATGGGGTTTCCCGTGCGGCGAGTACGTTGTGCACTATGCCGACGGCCGGGAGCAGGTCGTGCCCGTGCGGTTCAGCAACAATATCCGGCGGTTCGACACGCCGTCGCGCAACCGCGGCACGACAGACAACCGGTACGTGCTGGTGCTGAAGGATCACAGCTACGACCCGATCCACCTGTTCCAGTACGAATGGGCGAACCCGCGCCCGGATGTCGAGATCGAGAAGATCGTCGCGCGGCACGACAACGAGCTGGATGTCTCTCTGATCCTGTTCGCGATCACGGGCCGCAGTGTTTGGACGCCGGCGCGGAGCGCGCGGATGAGAAATCAACCGTGAGAGGGGCAACCCGACCCATGGGAATCGAACGCCGAACATCGAACATCGAACGCCCAATTGCGAATGCTCCGGATCCCGTGATTCGACATTCGGTGTTCGATGTTGGATGTTCGATGTTCAGGCTCAGCAGACGCACTTCCGTCTCGACAACACACCGGCAATGGGCACGCCCGAGTTTCAGCCAGGAGGCCCTCCCATGAGCAGAGCAGCAATCGTGGCTACCGCAGTCGTCGCAGGCCTGTCCTTCCTGTGCCCCGCGTCGGGCGCGATCCCGAAGATCAAGACGACGCCGGTCGAGGGCGGGGTGCTTCTGTACGATCCGACGGTACACGGCACCGACGTGATCAACAACGGCCGCGCCAAAGGCGGGGCGCTGCAGGCCGTCGCCAAGATCGTGCGCAAGGCGGGCAAGCCCTACACGGAATTCCAGTACACGGGCACGCACGGACAGGCCAAGAGCACGTTCTACTACGAGCGGCTCCCGGAGCCCGCGGGCGGCCGGCGTCACGCGGGCATCAAGCTGATCATCGACTACGACGGCAAGGACTACGCGAAGCTCGACGTGACGGCCCGGTTCTGGGACCAGAGCCAGGTCGGCACGCGTCTCACGCTCGGGCCCGGCGAGAACGAGTACGTGTTCGATTACGGTTTCCGCCGCGCGCATTGGACCACCGCCTGGCACAAGCTGAGCTGGCTGCAGTTCCGCGTCTACTCCGTCAAGGACAAGGGTAACCCGATCCGCTGGCGGTTGGGCCGGATGGTGATGATGGAGAAGGCGGAGCGGCGCAAGCCGCAACCGATGCAGCTCGGCCGGATCCGCAAGACCGAGGAGTTGCTGGGCAGGAAGTCGTCTGCGCCCGGCGATATCGACGTGCTGAACGTCATCCGCACGGACAACCGCGACAAGGAACACTCGGCCGACTTTCACGCCGAATGCGCGCTGCGCAGCTTCCCGGCCGGCACCTATCGGGCGCGTTGGCAGGTCGACGGCAGCGAGGTCGAGCCGCAGGAGGACACGCTGACGCTCGACGGCAGGCTGGACGTGGCCAGGAAGTTCACGGTGCGGAAGGCCCGCAACAAGAACGGCAGCTACACATTTCGTTTGACGCTCCGTGATGCGAAGGGCCGGACCCTCGCATGCGCGGCCGAGTTCGTGAACAGCCTGCTCGAGCCGGACCTGTTCGGCAAACGCCTGCTCTCGCCGCGCCCGAAGCACGTGGCCTGGGGCACGGGCGCGTTCGAGGCGCGCCGCCACAGCGCGCTGTCCCTGCCGGCAAACGCGACGGCGCGTACCGCGAAGACCGCCGAGATCTTCTGCAAGAAATACTACGACCATACCGGGGTCCGGCTGGCGACGAAGCGCTACGGTGCCGTGCCGGCCTCGCGCGGGATCGTGCTGCGCCTTGGGCGCGCCGCCGCGTTCAAGGGCAAGCCGTCGGCGTTGCGGCCCGACGGGTACTGCCTGAACGTCGGCAAGGAACGGGTTGTCGTGACCGGCGGCGACGAGCGCGGGTTGTACTACGGGATGATCACCTTCTTCCAGCTCATGAAGAACGACTTCAAGATCCAGGCCCGCATGCCGGTGCCGTGCGTCGAGATCCTGGACTGGCCCGACCTTCCGAACCGCATGATGATGACCTCGCACGGCTGCGCCTGGCATTACATGACCTACGGCGACAACTGGGGGATCGACTACTTCATCGACTGGGTGGACCGGTTCGTGGCGCAGAACAAGGCGAACGTACTCTATTCGGACATGTCGCGCTCGGTCCGGTACGAGCGGCAGCCGAGAATGGGGCGTGGCGCTGCGCTGTACAGCTTGGACGATCTGCGCAAGCTCGGCCGGTTCTGCAGGGACAACTTCGTCGACGTCTGTCCGGCCTGGCAGATCGGGGGGCATGCGAACTGGTGGCTGCTCGGCCGGTGCCCGGAGCTGCGTGAGAAGGGCTACAACAACCAGGGCGACGTGACGCATCCGGACCACAACAAGGTCGTTTTCGACTGCATGCTCGACGTGATCGAGGCGCTCGGCTGCAAGTATGCCTCGCCCAAAGGCGATGAATGGTGGGGCGGCGGTCGCAAGAAGGGGGAGACGCCGGCAGACGTCGTGCGCGGCCTGACCAAGGCGGAGCGGTACCTGGACTTCCACGTCAAATGCCACGCGTTCCTGAAGAGCAAGGGTGTGCGCATGATGATGTTCCACGACATGCTCAGCCCGTACCACAACGGGCAGCACGACGGGCTCTACAAGCTGATCGACCGGTATCCGCGCGACATCATCATCAACGAATGGGGCGGGCTGCGCAGCCTGCGCTGGTTCGCCGAGAAGGGGTTCGAGGTCTGGGGCACGCCGAACGGGGGGGGCGGGCTGTACACGGAGCACAAGCAGCTGGTCAAGGGGTTCGGGAACATCATCTACTCGCTCGGTACCGACCGTGCCCGGCTGAAATGCAAGCGCCAGACCATGCATTCGACGCATTCCCTGTGCCGCGCCGCGGATTTCGGGTGGAACGCCTACGACTATCCCGGCGACGAGCCGGGCCGCGCGGTCAGCCTGCAGAACCTGTTCGCGCTGCGGCCGACCGGGCAGGCCGCGGAACGCGCCGTGCCGTTGGATCTTGCCGGCGCTTTCACGCACTCGCTGGGCGCGTACTTCAAGGAAGCGGAACCTGACATGTACGGCGACGTTTCGGCGCCGGTCCCGATCAAGGCCGGGGTCCGCGATGTTGCGCACGTGCCGATGCGGCTGGCGGCCTCGACCGGCAGGAACTGCATCGTGCTGCGCGAGAAGGGCGGCGGCGTCTCGATCCCGGTCAACGCGCGCTACGCGTCGCTGGTCTTCCTGCACACGGCCTTGATCAACGATCCCAAGGACAAGCGCGCGCGGCCGGGCATGGGCCGCAAGTGGCCCTACGGGTTCCCGTGCGGCGAGTACGTGGTGCACTACGCGGACGGCGAAGAGCGCGTGTTGCCCGTGCGGCTGACCTTGAACGTCCGGCGCTTCAACGCGAGCTCCCGGAACCGTGCCACGAACGAGAATCGTTACGTCTACGTGGTGCGCGACCATGTCGACGATCCCGTGCATCTGTACCAGTGGGAATGGGTGAACCCGCGGCCCGGTCAAGAGATCAAAAGCATCACGGCGCGGCATGACGACCAGCTCGATGTGTCGCTGATTCTGGTTGCCGTGTCCGGGCGCGAGCTGTGGGCGCCGGCCCGGACCGCGCGGACGGGGGGACGGCTGTGAGGGGGAAGCTTCCGGGACTTTTGTCGAAGCCTTTGTCGCCCGCAGACCACGTTTGCCACGGGAATCGACAAGGGAAGACGACAAAGGGGAGCGACAAAGGCAGACACCGTTCGGTCGTGCTCCCTTTGTCGAGAGATCGTGCCCCAGGGTGGGCTGGTCGACGAGGTTCGCGACAGGGTTCGTTTCAGGAATGCCGAGAACGCTTGTGACAGGAAGGAGAAAGGAATGAGGACTCTCGCACTCGCCGTACTCACGTGTACGTTGGCGATGAGTGTCGACGGCAGGCCCGTCAACGGGCAGACCGAGCCCCCGACAGCGCGGCTGTTCGACACGGGAAGGCCTTTGGGAGGACCTCTGACCGAGGCTGTGATTCGGGCGAAACGCGGATGGCTGGAGGCCGGGACCGCGGGTCCGCTGCGCGGCGACGCGTGCATTGAGAACGGAAGGCTGATCGCGTGCGTGAAACGGAGTTCCGGCACCGTAGAGCTCTACTACGAACTGGGCGGCCGGATAGAGCCGGCGGCGGTCCTGTCCTTTTGTGGCCCTGACGCCAAGCCGGGCAGCCGGATCCAATCGCTCAGTGTTCTCCGGAACACGGAGGAACGCACGAGCCTGAACGTGGAGATCGGCCTGGTATCGGGCGAAGACATGTCCGTCGGACTCTCGGTCAAGGCCGGTCAGCCCTCGATCGAGATTCTGCCGGGCGACAGGGCCTCCGCGGTCTTGCTCCGCCATTCCTGTGCGTATGTGTCCATGCCGGACGTCTCGGCCCATGGCCTGCTGTTCGAGGCGCAGACGACCGAGGGCCGGCACCTGTACCTGCCCGGCGACAACCTGTTCTTGCTCCACTTGCTCGGCGGTGGGGATGCCATGCTGGTCTGCAACTGGCTCGAGAGGGACCAGGAGATCCCTGTGGCGGTCCGCGAACGCGGAGGCAAGAAGTGGTTCACCGCCACCCGGATCGGTTGCGCGAAGCAGCAGAAGCTCGGGGTCTCAGTGATTGCCGGCAAGGCGATATGGCACGCCGTGAACAGTGCAGACCTGAACTTGTACGAGGACAAGAAAGTGGACTGGACCCTGCCGTTCGAGGCGGCGTGGCGCATTGACTACAGACGCGCGGACGGGCGGTCGGACGGGCTGGTCGATTCGTTGTGGAGCCTGCACAAGCGCAAAGACAAGTACCGCACCGCCATCAAGCTTCCCAACCCGATGTACCAGATTCCCAGGGTCGGTGTTCAGAATCACAAGACCCGACAAGCGGTTACCTACGGACTCGGCACGGGCATTTATCCTCTCTACTTTGCCGAAGACGGCAGCACCTTCATGCGGCTCGGCAAGTTCCGGTACGGCAAACGCGAGTACAAGGACAGCATCCCTATCTATCCGGTGCTGCGGGGCGACCGCACCCCGCAAGGGGTGGTTGTTCCGAGCGATGTTCTGCGCAACGCCTACGGACCGAAGTACCTGACTGTACTGGACATAGAGATGCTGGCCAGCCGTCATCCCAGAACCCTGTATCCGGGAACTTGCGGCGTTACCGCGGAGGTCAAGAGTTTCTTCAGCGACGGCACGGAGAAGGAGAACAGGGAAAAGATCAAGAAACGTGTCGGGCTGATGAATATCTTCGTCCGGAATGTGCGGACGCGAATCGAGGACTACCTGGAGTGGGCCGACGAGATGGCGTCGTTCTACGAGGCAGAGAAGGAGCGGCACCCGGAGCTTCGTGCGCTGGCCAAGCAGTTCGAGGACGCGACGCTTCGTATCCCGTCGAGGTACAAGCATGGCCGGGAGAGGATCAAGACGCCCGAGTACGCGGCCTCGCTGTCTCAGAAGCTTGTCGACCTTGTTGACAGCGACGCGGAGGACAAGCTGGAACAGTGCGACCAACTCGGGCGGCAGATCCGCACGATTGGCGGCGGGCAGGACGGCATGCTGGAGAGTTTCCGCGCGAACGTGATGCGGATGCGGCAGCGGGCGGGCGTGCTTGCAGCGACTTCGGAGGACCCGGCGAACAGGGCGTTCGCCCGCAGGATGCGGGCGCGCACCTGGACCATACTGCGATTCCGATGGTTCTGACCTGCTGGCGCGCGCGCAGGTTGCGCTCGCGAATTCGACGCCGTCATAGCGCGATTCTCGAGGAGGAGTAGACCATGGTGAAATCGGAGCATCTGTGGCTGACGGCCGTGTTTGTGTCTGTCGCCGCCTTCCCGGCAGCGGCGTCGGCCGGGCCGGCGAGTGTTTCAGTCGTGCGGCAAGACGGCGAGCTGGTCCTGTATGACGCGGCCACGCATGGACTCGACGTGCTGAGCAATGGGAACACCTCCAAACGCGACTTTCGGCCTGTCCCGAAGATTGTGAACAAGGCGGGGCAGACCTACGTGGAGTTCTCGTACAGCGGCAAGGGCGGACGCGCGCGCAGCCTCATCAGGTACGAGCGGCTCCCCGCGCCGCCGGCGGGCAAACGCTATGGTGGGGTCAAGTTGACCATCGACTACGACGGGACCGACTACGCCAAGGTGGACGCGATGGCGCACTTCCACGACAGCTCCTACGTCGGGCAGAGGCCCCTGACGCTTGGGCCCGGCGAGAACGAGTATCGATTCTCCGGTGGCTTCCGGCGCGCCAAATGGCCGATCGCGTGGGACAAACTCGACTGGCTCCAGCTCTCGGTCCGGTCCCTCTCCTCGGAAGGCAACCCGATCAAGTGGCGGCTGCGCCGGATGGTGATGCTGGAGAAGGACAGCAAGCGGAAGTTCCGCGACCTGCGGATCACGCGGGCCGGCGGGCCGCGGCCGCTCGCGGGTAAGGCGCTGCTCGTGAAGGGCGACGTGAAAGTCGTCGCCGTCAGGCGGGCCGGCAACCGGGACAAGGAGGGGACCGGCTGTTTCCAGGTCGATTGCGTGCTGCGCGGCTTCCGGCCGGGTACGTACCGTGCTCGGTGCCGTCTCGGACAGGGCGAGACCGAGCCGCAGCAGGAGGAGACCGTCGCGGTCGCGGCCGGGCCGGAGACGAAGAAGACGTTCACGCTCCCGTCGGCCCCTAACAAGAACGGGCTCTACACCTTCCAACTTGTGCTGATGAACGAGCGGAACGAGGCCCGGTCATGGACCGTGGAGTTCCTGAACAGCCTGCAGACGCCGGACCTGTTCGGCAAGCGTCTGCTCTCGCCGCGGCCGAAGCAGATCGCGTGGGGGCAGGGCGCGTTCGCGGCACGCCGGCATGCCGAGCTGTTCCTCGCGCGTGACGCCACGGCGCGTACGGTGAAGACGGCGGAGATCTTCCGGAAGAAGTATCACGCTCACACCGGCGTGAGCCTGGCGACAAAGCGGTTTGATGCGTTGGGGTCGCGCCGCGGGATCATGCTGCGCATCGCGCCGAGCGCCGCGTTCAAGGGCGCGGCGAGCCGGTTGAAACGGGACGGGTACTGCCTGAACGTCGGCCCGGAGCGCGTGGTGATTACCGGCGCCGACGAGCGGGGGCTGTACTACGGGATGAGGACCTTCTTCCAGTTGATGAAGAACGATTTCAAGATCCAGGCCCACATGCCTGTGCCCTGCGTCGAGATCCTGGACTGGCCGGACCTGCCGAACCGCGTGGTGATGGCGGGCCACGGCGCCGCGTGGCACTACTGGACCTACGGCGAACGGCGCGGGATCGAGTACCTGATCGACTGGGCGGACCGGTTCGTGGCGCAGAACAAGGCGACGATGCTGTGGATCGATTTGTCCAGGGCCGTCATTTACGAGCGGCGCCCGAAAGTCAACGGCAAGCGCAAGCTCTACACGCTGGACCAGATCCGAGAGTTCGGCGGGTACTGCAAGGACAACTTCATCGACGTGTGTCCGGCCTGGCAGGTCGGGGGCCATGCGAACTGGTGGCTGCTCGGTCCGCACCCGAACCTGCGCGAGCGGGGCTACAACAACCAGAGCGACGTGACGCACCCTGAGCACAACAAGGTCGTCTTCGACTGTATGCTCGACGTGATCGAGGCGCTGGGCTGCAAGTACGCTTCGCCCAAAGGCGACGAATGGTGGGGCGGCGGCCGCAAGAAGGGGGAGAAGCAGGAAGAGGTGGTGCGCGGTCTGACCAAGGCGGAGCGATACCTGGACTTCCATCTCAAATGCCACGCGTTCCTCAAGAGCAAGGGCGTGCGAATGCTCATGTTCGACGACGAGGTCAGCCCCTACCACAACGGGCAGAAGGACGGGATCTACAAGCTGATCGATCGTTTTCCCAAGGACATCATCTTCTGCAACTGGGGCTACCAGGAAAGCATGAAATGGTACAAGGAGCGCGGGTTCGAAGTGTGGCGCACACCCAACGGCAGCGGTGGGCTGCCTTCCGAATGTGTTCAGTACGTGAACGGGGTCGGGTGCATCATCTACGGGTTGGGCACCGACGGGGGCGGGCGCCACGACCATTACAACTCCATGAAGTCGACCTATTCGTCGTGCCGCGCGGCGGACCTCGGTTGGAATGCGTATGACTACCCGGGCGACGAGCCGGGCCGCGCCGTGAGTATGCGGAACCTGTTCGCGCTGAAACCCAACGGGCAGGCGGGCCCGCGCAGCACGCCGTTGGACCTGACGGGCAGCTTCACGCACTCGTTCAACCAGTACCTGCAGGAGGTGAAACCCGAGAAGTACGACGACGCGCCGGTGCCCGTGCGGCTCAAGAGCGGTGTCCGGAACATTGCGCACGTACCGATGCGCCTGGCGGGTACGGCCGGCAAGGACTGCATCATCCTCCGGGAGAAAGACGAGGGCGTCGCCATTCCGGTGAGCGGGCGCTATGCCTCGCTGGTCTTCTTGCACACCTCGTTCATCAACGACTTCAAGGACAAGCGGAGCAAGCCCGGCATGGGCCGGAAGTGGCCGTATGGCTACCCGGTCGGCCGCTACGTGGTGCACTACGCCGACGGCGCGACGGCGACGCTGCCCGTGCGCTTGAGCGCGGACATCCGGCGTTTCGACACGAGTTCGAAGAACCGCGCGACGAACAACAACCGTTACGTCTACGTCGTCGAGGATTGCGACTACGATCCCGTCCATCTGTACCAGTGGGAATGGGTGAACCCGCACCCGCACAAGCCGATCGAGAAGGTCGTCGTGGAGCACGAGAACAAGCTGGATGTCTCGATGATCGTTTTCTCGATCACGGGCAGGGAGCTCTGGGAGGGGGCCATGGGGAAAGTCGGAAGTCGGAAGTCGGGAATCGGAAGTTGAGAAAATCGATAGCAGTCGATTGCAATCGATTGCTGCCGATTGCTGTCGAGTTCTCGATCCGTCGGAAGAGGAAAGGAGCTGTGAGATGAAGCGGGACAGGCGACGACGAACGACGGGATTGGTCCTCGGCCTGCTGGCTGCACTCGCGGCGCCGCGGCCCGCGGCCGTATTGGCGGAGCCTACGGAGATCTCGGCGCAGCGGCAGGACGGCGAGCTGGTGTTGTTCGACGCGGCGGTGCACGGTCTTGAGGTTATCGAGAACGCGGTCCCGAAGGAGGGCGCGCTGCGCCCGCACACGAAGATGGTGCGGAAGGGGGGCAAGGCCTACGTCGAGTTCTCCTACACCGGTAGAGGCGGGCGGGCTGTGAGTCATCTCCGATACGGCCCGTTCCCGGCGGCCCCGGCCGGCAGACGCTACTACGGGCTCAAGCTGATCATGGACTACGACCGTGAGGACTTCGCGAAGGTGGATGTCATGGTGCGCTTCCCCGACGGCAGTCAGGTCGGGCAATCGCCGCAGACGCTCGGGCCGGGCGAGGACGAGTACAGCTTCTCCTGGGCCTATCGCCGTGCGAAATGGCCCGCGGCCTGGGACACGTTGAACCGCATCGAGCTTTCCGCCAGGTCGGGCGGCTCGCAGGACAAGCCGTTCAAATGGCGGCTGCGCAAGATTGTGCTGATGGAGAAGACGGACCGGCGGCATCGCTATGACTTGCGGATCGTGCGGGTCGGCGCGCCGCAGCCGGTCGCAGGTATGGGAAAGCTCGGGGCGGGCACGCTCGAGGTGCTCGAGATCAGCCGTGTCGACAACCGGGACAAAGATCGGACGGGCGCTTTCCGGGTCGACTGCAAGCTGCGTGGGTTCGAGCCCGGCGTGTATCGCGCGCAATGGCGGCTCGAAGGTGCCGGGACAGCAACAACGCCGCTGGACGACATTGTTAGGGTTGACGCCGGGCCCGAGACGGAGAGGACGTTCGCGATCCCGACGGGCCCGAACAAGGGCGGGCTCTACGCGTTCCACCTGACGCTGGCCAACGACCGGAAGCAGGCGGGTGCATGGACGGCGGAGTTCGTCAACAGCCGGCAGCATCCCGACCTGCTCGGCAAGCGGCTGTTCTCGCCGCGTCCGAAGCAGCTCGTGTGGGGCCGGGGCGCGTTCGCGGCGCGGCAACACGCCACGCTGTTCCTGCCGCGCGGCGCGACGGCGCGCACCGCGAAGACCGCGGAGATCTTTCGGAAGAAGTACCTCGATCACTCCGGGGTCAGCCTGGCGACGAAACGGTTCGGCGCGCTGCCGCCGCGGCGCGGGATCATGCTGCGCGTCGCGCCGAGCGCGGCGTTCAAGGGCGCATCGAGCCGGCTGAAGCGGGACGGCTACTGCCTGAACGTCGGCCCCGACCGCGTGGTGATCACCGGTGCCGACGAGCGGGGCCTGTACTACGGGATGATCACCTTCTTCCAGTTGATGAAGAACGATTTCAAGATCCAGGACCCTATGCCTGTGCCCTGCGTCGAGATCCTGGACTGGCCGGACCTGCCGAACCGCATGATCATGGCCACGCACGGCGGGGCCTGGTTCTGGTCGTCATACAAGGAGCGGCGCGATATCGACTGGCTGATCGACTGGGTCGACCGGTTCGTGGCGCAGAACAAGGGGACCCTTTTCTTCCTGGACCTGGCGACGGTCGTCATCTCCGAGCGACGCCCGGAGTTCGGCGGCAAGTCCAAGCTCTACACGCTGGACCAGATGCGGCGGCTGGGTGAGTTCTGCAGGGACAACTTCGTCGATGTCTGTCCGGCCTGGCAGGTGGGCGGGCATGCGAACTGGTGGCTGCTGGGGCTGCACCCGGAACTGCGCGAGAAAGGCTGGCAGAACCAGGCCGACGTGACGCATCCGGACCACAACAAGATCGTGTTCGACGTGATGCTCGACACGATCGAGGCGCTCGGCGCGAAGTACGCGACGCCGAAAGGCGACGAATGGTGGCACCGTCGGAAGAAGGACGAAGAGGATCAGGAGGTGGTTCGGGGCCTGACCAAGGTGGAACGGTACCTGGATTTCCAGAGGAAATGCCATGCGTTCCTCAAGCGCCACGGCGTGCGCATGCTTTTGTTCGACGATATGATCAGCCCCTACCACAACGGCCAGCGGCACGGGAACTACAAGCTGATCGACCGCTATCCCAAGGACATCATCTTCTGCAACTGGGGCTACACGCAGAGCATCGGCTGGTTCCGGAAGCACGGGTTCGAGGTCTGGCGTACGCCGAACGGCTCGGGCGGGCTCTCCGTAGAGCGTGCCCGCCAGATCAACGGGTATGCGAACATCGTCTACGGCACGGGCGGCGACGAGGGGGGCGGGTTGAAGGAGACGGGCGGCGGGATGCAGTCGACATACTCGCTGTGCCGCGCGGCGGATATCGGCTGGAACGCGTACGACTATCCCCGCGAGCAGACGGGGCGCAACGTGAGCATCCGCAACCTGTTCGCGCTCAGGCCGACCGGCCAGGCGTCCGCGCGTTGCACGCCGCTCGATCTGTCGGGCAGCTTCACGCACGCGTTCGGTGCGTATCTCAAGCAGGTCAGGCCCGAGAAGTACGGTGCGGCCCGCGCGCCCGTTCGGATCAAGGCCGGTGTGCGGGACGTTGCGCACGTGCCGACACGGCTTGCGGACCCGGCCGGCAGCAGCTGCATCGTGCTTCGCGAGAACGGCGAGAGCGTGGCGGTGCCCGTGAACGGACGGTACGCGTCGCTGCTGTTCCTGCACACCGTGTTCGTCAACAACGAGAACGACAAGCGCGGCAAGCCGGGCGTGCACCGGCAATGGCCTTACGGCTGGGCCTGCGCCCGGTACATGGTGCACTACGAGGACGGCGAACAGGTGGTTGTTCCCGTGCGGTTGACCCGGGATGTCCGGCGTATGGACACCCGGTCCAAGAACCGCGGCACCAACAACAACCGGTACGTCTATGTTGTGGAGGATTGCGACTACGATCCCCTGCATCTGTTCCAGTTTGAATGGGTCAACCCGAATCCGGCCAAGACGATCGTGAAGGTGGTCGCCGAACATGAGAACCAACTCGATGTCTCGCTGATCCTGTTCTCGATCACGGGCAGGGAGCTCTGGGAAGGCGCGCGGGCCGTTAAGGCAGGGAGACAGCCGTGAGCGGGGCAGAAGATTGAATATCCAACAGCCAACACTCAACATCCAACTTCCAAGTAGAGTCAGGGACGACGAGGTTTACGACAAGGTTTGCGATGAGGTTGGTTAAGACGGAGGCAGACATGAACGAGAAGCGTGGTGGACGGGTACTGTGGAAGACGGCAGTGCTGGTGCTGGTGGGTTTGATTGTGGCGTGTGTGGCCGCGGCGACGGTTCCGGACATGGTCCCGATGCCGAAGCAGTACGAGCAGACGGGCGGCACGTATGTCTTGAGCAGAAGGGAGATCTTCGTCGAGCCGGGCAACCGCCAGTGCGAGATTGCGGCCGAGGAGTTGATGTTGCGCATCAAGGAATTGGGCGGTGTGCCGGGCGAGATCGAGCCTGTCGGGCCGTCGGGCGGGCCGGGCATCTATGTGCTCCCCATCTCGAATCCGGTTGCCGTCAAGCTGGCGAAAGCGCTGTCGCTCAAGATTACGCAGGACGATCCCGGCCCGCAGGGCTACGTGATCAAGACCACGCCGGACCGGCTCGTGATCCTGGGCAGCGACAATATCGGCGCGCTCTATGGCGCGATGACCCTGCGCCAGATGATGGAACAGGGACAGAACGGCCGTGTCGCGATCGCCGCGGCCAGCGTCTACGACAAGCCGGACTACCGGTACCGCGGGCGGCTGGGTTTCCACCGCGGGTTACGGTTCTGGGGTGGAAAGACCGAGGATTACCATGCGGGCATCCGTTGGATGATGCATTTCAAGATCAACCTGCTCTCGGATTACCAGTACTGGCTGGATCCCCGCCAGGTCAGCAAGAGTCAGCGTGCGTTCTACAAACGCATGAACGACTATGCATTGGAACGCGGTGTCTACGCGATGCGCGGGGAGGACTCGACGTATGTCGGCTGCAAGCTCGACAAGGACCGGCCGGAATTCAAGGATTGGGACTGTGTCGGCAGTGCCCAATCCAAATCAGGACGTTACTACTGCTGGTCGCGCGACAAGCTGACGCGCGCGCGTGCGGAGCGCCATGTCGAGTTGATGAAAGATTGCGGTTTCACGGTGTTCTTCCTGCACCCGATCGACGGCGGCGGGATCGTCAACCCGGAGATGTGGAGCCACCGTTGCGACCGCTGCAAGAAGCGGTTCGGCGACGATCGTTGGAAGGCGAGCGCGCACCAGTTCAACATCTGGGCGGAAGTTCTTCGCGAGAAAGGGCTCGACGTGGTGTTCACCAGCCCCATCTACCCGTACTCGGCGGGTCATGTACGCTACGAGAACAGCACGGATCCCAAACACGCCCGACTCCGCAAGAACAGTGTTGAGTACTGGCAGAACCTGCACAAGGCTATGGATCCTTCGGTCATCCCCATGATCTGGATGGGCAGTCCTGAGGATGTCAAGCGCTACCGCGAGTATTTCAAGGGGCGCCCGCTGTGCCTCTACGCGCACAGCATCCGCGTGCTAAGCTATTTCGGCACCTGGCATCGGCAGAACAAGAGCAACTACACGGGCGATCCCCGCGACATCTTCATGCTGACCGGCGGGTTCGGCGGCGGCGGGTTGCTGTCGCTCAACCAGCTCTGCTCCTGCGAGTTCGCCTGGAACACGGAAGCGCCGGGCAGCGAGCTGCACGACGGGATCCACTACGATGTGGAGAAAGATCACACCGAACCGAAAGAGATCATCGAGGACTGGCTGCCGCGCGCGTGCCGTGCAACGTTCGGCAAGGCGGTCGGGAGCCGGATTGCGCCCGTCTACCAGGCGGCGGTTCTGCCGCTCTATATCGAGAACCCGGGCGAAGGCATCGCCGTGGCCAACAAGTACCGGCGCCGCGCAAGAGCCGGTGCGACCGATCCGGGCCAGACCGAGGGCGGCGCGTACATCGCCACAGCCATCGTCGACAGCGCGGACCGGATGGCGCGGCAGGTGACGGCCACGCGCAAGGCCTGGGCCGCGCTCGCGGATGCCTACCCGTACATCGACACGCTCGACAAGTACCAGCGCGAAACGTTCATGTGGTTCTACCGGCGTATGCCGTTCTGGCATCTGCTGGCCAAGGCGCGGCATGCGACCAAGCTCGCCGCCGAACTGAACAAGGCCGGCAAGCGCGACGCGGCGGTGCAGGCGATCGAAACAGGCTTGCGCGAGCTCGAACAAGACCGTGCGTTCGCGGCGCGGATCCTCGAGCAGGCCGGCAAGAAGGATGACTGGCGCAAGACGTTCGCGACGTTGCGTCGGCGCGCCGGCGGGGTGGACAAGAAGTTGGAGCTGGCACGCCGGAGCCTGACCGTCGTGTTCAAGGCGCGGCCCGTCGGCAAGACGGTCAAGGTCGGGCTGTACGGCGGCTACGGCAAGGGCGGCACCAAGAAGTACCTGCAGCAGTTCAGCAACGTCGAGGTCAGCAGCATCGGCAATCTGTCCGCCGCGACGCTCGAGCCGCTCGACTGCGTCCTGCTCTTCCAGACCCGCGCGCTGGAGGAGCGCGACTACTTCGAGACGCTGGCCAGCTACGTCAAGGACGGCGGGCGCGGCGTGCTGTTCCAGCACGACCTGTGCGGGTTCGGGCGCTACCCGTTCGGGGAGCGGACTCCGTTCCCCGAGGTTTCGCCCTACGCGAACGGCCGGAAAGACCTGAAGAAGGTCAAGGCCGTACTCGCGCATCCCGCGTTGCCCGGCATGAAGAAGGGTGACGTGCTCGAGCACATGTACTACGACCACATCACGCCGAAGCCCGGGCCGGACGCGACGGTGGTCGTGGCGGACGAAAAAGGCAACCCCGTGGTGGTCGTGGGCACGGCCGGCAAGGGCAAGGTGATCTTCGACGGGAACTGCAACATCAATCACGCGGACCAGAGCGTTGCGCTCACCGGGTTCAATGCCGTGCTGGCGCAGGGCGCGATCGAATGGTTCACCGGTGTGAAGCTGGTGCGCGCGGAGTAAGCCGTGAGGGAAAAGCGTCGATTGCCGTCGACTGCTATCGATTGCTGTCGATGGCCGTCGAGATTTGGGATGGTTCACGAGTGAGGAGGGCCGGAAATGACAGATTGCCTGGGAGACGTACGAATCATGGCGGCCGTGGCGGCGAGCATCCTGGCGTTCGCCGTGACCGCCGCCGACGCCGCGGGCCCGGACCTGGTCCCGATGCCGAAGCAGTACGAACAGACGGGCGGCACGTTCGTGCTGGGCACCCGGCCGATCTACATCGAGCCGGGCAATCGCCAGTGTGAGATCGCGGCCGAGGAGCTCGTGCTGCGGATCAAGCAGCTGGGCGGCGTGCCGGGCGAGGTCAAGCCGGTCGACCCGTCGGGCGTGCCGGGCATCTACGTGTTGCCGGTCTCGAATCCGGTCGCCGGCAAGCTGGCGAAATCGCTTCAGCTCGGGGTCACCAAGCAGGATCCCGGCCCGCAAGGCTACGTGATCGCAACGACGCCGGACCGGCTCGTGATCGTGGGCAGCGACAATGTCGGCGCGCTTTACGGCGCGATGACGTTGCGCCAGATGATGGCGCGCACGGACGCCGGCCGTGTTGCGATCGCAGCGGCGCGCGTGTACGACAAGCCGGACTACCGGTACCGCGGCCACATGAGCTTCTACCGCGGGCTAAAGGACTGGGGCGGCAAGCCGGAGGACTACAAGGCCGGCATCGACTGGTTGATGCGGTTCAAGGTGAACCTGCTCTCCGACTACGGATATTCGACCGATCCGCGGAAGGTCGGGGCCGGGACGCGCGCGTTCATTCGAAGTTTGAACGAATACGCGCTGGAACGCGGGATCTACGCGATGCGCGGCGAGGACCGCGCCTATGTCGGCTGTGATCTGGACAAGGACA
>Ga0272441_10003880_pt1 | contig 27836 bp, 25 predicted proteins | sample SSMProp6N_FD_193582 | JGI IMG/M metagenome (GOLD analysis project Ga0272441, IMG submission 193582) | Marine sediment archaeal communities from Little Sippewissett salt marsh, Falmouth, MA, United States - SSM-Prop-6N | ecosystem: Environmental > Aquatic > Marine > Wetlands > Sediment ... | reverse complement strand
ACAGCAGCAGGATTTTTTGGAAGATTAACTATTAGAAATAAAATACCAACTATTTTTACTGCTCACGGATGGGCCTTTACCAAAGGAACTCCTTTATTAAGAAAGATAATAGCTATTATCATAGAAAAAATTGGGGCAAAGTTTTGTTCAAAAGTTATTTGTGTTTCAAATTTTGACAAAAGCTTAGTTTTAAAATATAAAATTGCTTCTCTAGAAAAAATAGAGATAATTTACAATGGAGTTAATACTCAAGATGTTGAAACTTTTCAAAATTCTAAATTATCAATTGTTTTTATAGGAAGGTTAGCTAAACCAAAAGATCCTTTATTATTACTCAAGGCATTTAATAATCTACCTTCTGATTTAAAAGATAAAACTAATATCTCTATTATTGGAGATGGACCTAAATTAAAAAAACTTAAAAGGTTTATTAAAGAAAAAGAATTAAAAGGAATAAACTTATTAGGAAGCATACCTAGAAAAGAAGTCTTTGAAGTTTTAAAAAGATCTGATATTTTTGCTTTAATTTCTAGTTGGGAAGGTTTTCCTTATACTATTATCGAAGCAATGAGCTGTGGTTTGCCAGTTATTGCTTCTGATGTTGGAGGGATAAAAGAAGCTATAGATAATAAATGTGGAATTTTGGTTAAAAGAAAAGATCAGCAAGAAATAGAGCATGCTTTGGAGAAATTATTAAAAAACCCATCTTTGGTAAAAGAGATGGGTGAAAATGCTAGAAAAAAATCAAGGAATGAATTTTCTTTAGATAAAATGTTAAAAGAAACAGAACAAGTTTATATACACCTATTAAGGCCTTGACACAATTTTTAAATATTATAAACTAAAGGTAAGAAAAACTCTTACCTTTGTATGTCTAAAAAAGATTTTACCTTAGAAATAATGCAGAGTAATCAAACAGTTTTTACAGCTAAAGAAATAGCTTTAATTTTAGGTATGAGAGAAAAAAATGCACTTAAATCTAAGATTAATTATTATGTCAAAAAAGAAGTTATTAGAGCAGTAAGACGCGGAGTGTATGTAAAGCCAAATTATAATATTTTTGAATTAGCAACTAAAATTTATACGCCCTCATATATTAGTTTAGAAACAGTTTTACAAAAGCAAGGAGTAATTTTTCAATATTATGAACAAACTTTTGTTATCAGTCATTTATCTAGGAAATTGGAAATAGATAAAAAACAAATTCAGATTAGAAAAATTAAAGATGAAATTCTTTTAAATCAATTAGGAATTCAAAAGGAAGATAATTATTCAATTGCGACCAAAGAAAGAGCATTTCTTGATACTCTTTATCTTTATGGAGATTATTACTTTGATAATATTGAATCTTTAGATAAAAATAATATTTTTGAAATTGTTAAGATATATAAACAAAAATCTTTAGTTGAAAAAGTAAAAAAATATTTTGAAAATGCTTGATATTCAAAAACATAAATTTATTATGGTAAATATTTTAAAAGATATTTATAGTGATATTTCACTAGGGTCTCTTTTGGGTTTTAAAGGCGGAACATGTACTTATCTTTTTTATGATTTGCCTCGTTTCTCCACAGATATAGATTTGAATCTTTTAGATATTAAGAAAAAAGATTTTGTTTCTGCTAAAATAAAAGAAATTTTAATAAAATATGGTGAAATAAAAGACATACAAGAAAAAAAATATACTTTATTTTTCCTTATTTCATATGAAAATAATGCTCAGAATATTAAAATTGAAATATCAAAAAAGGAATTTCCGAATCATTATAAATTAAAAAATTATTTAGGAATTTCTATGTTAGTAATGAATCAAGAAGATATGTTTAGTCATAAACTAGTAGCTCTTTTAGAAAGAAAATCTATTGCCAATAGAGATCTTTTTGACATTTGGTTTTTTATGAAAAATAATTTTGAATTTAATAAGGAAATAATAAAATTGAGAACAGGAATGGATTATAAAAAATATTTTAAGAAATGTATATTAATAATAAAAAAAATTAACGAAAAATATATTTTACAAGGACTTGGAGAGGTTTTATCTGGTCAACAGAAAATTTGGGTAAAGAAGAATTTAAAAAAAGAACTTTTATTTTTATTTAATTTTTATCTAGAAAACAATTAATTTAATAAAAGTATATAGAAGTATACAGATTTGTATACTTCTATTAAATATATTGAGAAATTTAAATTATTCTCTTATAAAAAATAATTGAAAAGTTTTAAGTAATACACCCAGGTCTAAGAATAAAGACCTATTTTTTATATAATAAAGATCATATTGAAACTTTTCATGGCTATCCTTTACTGTTCTTCCATATCTGAACTTTATTTGAGCCCAACCAGTAAAACCAGGTCTAATAATATGACGAAGTTGATAGTGGGGGATTTCCTTTTCTAATTGCTTAACAAACTCTGGCCTTTCTGGCCTTGGTCCTACTAAAGATATGTCTCCTTTTAAAATATTTATCATTTGAGGGAGTTCATCCAAATGAACTTTTCTCAAGAATCTTCCTATTTTAGTTATCCGGGGATCATCTTTCTCAGCCCATTTTGCTTTTCCATTTTCAGCATCAACTTTCATTGATCTAAATTTAGTTAACCAAAAACTTTTTCCATCTTTACTAATTCTCTCTTGTCTATAAAATATAGGCCCTTTGTCTTCTAATTTAATAAGAATAGCAAAAATTAACCATAAAGGAGAAGTAATAATAATTATTAAACTTGTAAGAATAACATCATTAAACCTTTTTATTTTGTCATAAGTTCTTTTATCTCCTTCACTAAGATTTTCTAAAAACCAAGTTTGAGAAACAAAGTCAATTGGGATTTTATGCAAGAGTTTTTCATATGCCTGAGATAAATCTAAAAAGTTTATTCTTAAAGGTACACACTTATAAAGATCTTGAGTTAATTTAGAAGAAGAAGCAAATTTATGAGCAATTATTAATACTTCAATTTTTTTTCTTTTTAATTGTGAAAAAAGATTCTTTTCTGGGTCTAAAAAGCCAAATAATTTATATCCAAGTTGAGGTTGGTTTTCAATCTCTTTTGCTAATCTTTGAGCTAAAGGGTTTTTTCCTAAAAAAGCAACATTCTGTAAATAAATAGAAGAAAAAAGTAGATAGAACAATCTTCTCCATATTAAGAACAAGATACTAAATGTAAAAACATTTATTACTAGATTTGTCTTCGGACTAATTATAAAAAGAGGTATTAAATAAAAGAATCCTAGTCCGATCAAAAAACAAACTAGAAAACATTGGCCTGTTCTGGCTAGAAATTCAAGTTTTGGTCTTATTAAGTTAAGATCATAAAGTCCAAAAATATAAAATATAATAAACCAAAAAAAGTATAACAAAGAAAAAGGAAAAACATGTTCGTAAAAAATATCCCAACTGAAATTTCCCCAAAAACCAATATAACAAGTTATAATCAAAGAAACATAAGCAAAAATTATATCTCCGGATATAAGAACAATTTGTCTTAATTTTCTAAACATTAGTTTATTTTACTTGAAAAAAGAGAAAAATAAAAGTAAAATAATCAAAAGAAAATAAAACAATAATTATGGGGAAAAAATCAAGATTAAAAAAGGAAAAATTAGAAAATCAATTAGAGTCAAAAATAGAAAAGGAAGTTCAAACAGAACCTTTTCTTTTAAATGTTATTAGAATTGGAACATATTTAATTTTCTTGACTCCTTTAATTTTATCAGGAAAAGCTTATTTCCCTTTTGTGGGTCCTAAGAGTTTATATTTTATGGGCATATGTGAGATTATATTTTTTACTTGGCTATACTTAGCTTTTAAAAGGAAAGAATACAGGCCTAAGTTAAATTTTATCTTAGCAAGCTTTGGTTTATTTTTAATTGCTTTGATTTTAAGTTCAGTTTTTGGAATAGACTTTTCCCGTTCTTTTTGGTCTAAATATGAAAGGATGACAGGACTTTTAATGTGGTTACATTTGTTTGCCTTTTTCTTGGCTACTTCTTCAACTTTTAAAAAATCTGACTGGAAAAAGATCTTTATTGCTTCTGTCTTTCTGTCTTTATTAGTAAGTTGTTTTTCTATCCTTGAACACCTTAAAATTAAACAATTTACATTTTCAGATAGGGGAGGATTCACATTAGGGAATACATCATTTTTAGGTAGTTATATATTATTTAATGTATTTTTAGCTTTTTACCTTTTAGTAAAAGAAAACAAAATACTAATTTTAAAAATTTTATATTCTTTTGCAGTTGTTTTAGGAATTTTAACAATGTATTTCCAGGGAGCTAGAGCCGCACTTGTTTCAACAATAGCAGGACTTGGATTGATATTTTTACTTTGGTTATGTTTTGAATCAAAAAAGAAAATAATAAGAGGTTTAAGCAAAATAGTTTTAGTTGTTTCCATAATTGCTGTTTTATATGCCATAGTTTTACTTTATTTACCAGATAACTTTGTTCATGATAAATTTGGAGAATTAGCCACTAAGGGACGTTTTGCTAACTGGGAAATTGCCCAAAAAGCTACTCTGGAAAGACCATTATTGGGATGGGGACCTGAAAATTATACAGTTATTTTTACTAGATTTTTTAATCCTTCTTTATTTTTACCAGAATATGGAAGTGAGATTTGGTTTGACAGAACCCATAATATTATTTTAGACACTTTAGTCATAACTGGAATTATAGGATTAATAACCTATTTAGGAATATTTGTAAATATATTTTCAGTTTTAAAAAGAAAGTATTTTAATGAAAAAACAATTGATTTCTGGACTTTTTCAACATTTATTGCTCTGCCAGCTGCTTATTTTGTTCAAAATCTAACAGTTTTTGATATGGCAACAAGTTTAATGATGTTTGCTTTAATTTTAGGATTTGTAGCATTTTTAGCTGGTTCAAAAAGAGATGATCAGAAAATAAAGATTGTTCCTGAACGCAAGACATTAGCAATAGTTTTATCTTTCATATTTATATTTACTTTTTTCAATTTTATTATCCAGCCTAACCAAACAGATATTTATACAGTAAAGGCTCTTGCTGATTCTGAAGGAAGAAGGTTAATGCCAGAACAAAGAGTTGAATTTTACAAAAAAGCATTAGAATCTTCTCAAATGGGGAAGTATCAAATTAGAGAATTTTTTGGGCAAACCTCGGAAAACATTATTCGAGCTAATACAAGTAATCTTTCTTTGCAACAAGTTAAATTAGAACTTGATTTTGTTATATCAGAATTGGAAAAAACAAACAAAGAATCTCCTTTAGAATATCGTTCAGTACTTAAATTAGCAAAGCTTTATAGTCTTTATGCTTTGGCTGAACCAGAAAAACTAGAATTAGCTAATTTTTACGGAGAAGAATGTCTTAGATTATCTCCTGCTAACCAACAAGGATATTGGACATTAGCGCAAACGAAAATATATCAAGGAGATCTTGCTACAGCATTGTCTTTAGCTCAACAAGCGATAGATCTTGAACCAAGATGGTTCCAATCTCATGATATAGCTATTCAGATTAGTAAAATGTCAGAACAAACTGAAATTACAGAGCAATTAATTCAAAATGCAATTACCATAAATCCTGAATGGGCTTCACAGTTTATAGAATCAGCAAACATAGAAGAATAAACGAAAGAGTTTACTATTTTATTGTGTTATGCTATCCTGTACATAAGTGTACCACTTAATTAAACGTTATGGATAAAACAAAAGATCAAAAAATTAGAAAACTCTTACAAGATTCAAGATATCTTTATCATACTCAAGATTTAGCAGTTCTCTGGGCAATAGATAATTCTAATACCCTTCATACCACTATAAAACGTTATATTAAAAGAGGTTTTTTAAATAAAATTTACAAAGGATTTTATTCTACAAAGCCTTTAAAAAAAATTAATCCTATCCAACTAGGAATTGTTGGACTACATAGATATAGTTATTTAACTACAGAAAGTATTCTTATAAAAAAAGGATTAATATTTCAAGAAACACAATATATAACTTTAGTTTCAAATGTATCTAAAAGATTTGAAATTGCTGGACATAAATTTTTAGTGCGTAAAATGCAAGACAAATATCTACATAATGAAACAGGTATAACAATTCAAAATGAAGTTAGATCTGCTTTAACTGAAAGAGCAATAGCTGATATACTTTATTTTAATCCAAATTATCATTTTGATGCTAAAAATATTATTGATTGGAAGAAAGTAAGGGAAATTAGAAATAAAATAGGTTATTAAATTCATGACAGGACCAATAAATAAAGAACAATCTAGACATGAAGCTTATATGCATCGTCTCCTTATAGAAATTTTAGATAGCAAATATCTTTCTAATAATTCATTTTTTAAAGGAGGAACATGTGCTAGAATATTAGGATATTTAGATAGATTTTCAATTGATTTAGATTTTGATGTTAAAAAAAATGCGGACAAAAAGAAATTTAGGAAAATTCTTCATTCTGTCTTTAAAAATTTGGGTATTGAGATAAAAGATGAAAGTAAAAAAGCATTGCAATTTTTTCTAAAATATCCAGCCCCTCCCGAAAAAAGAAATACAATAAAGATTGAATTTTTGGATAAAATTTTTAATGCAAATAAATATGAATCTAAATATCTTTCGATTATTGAGAGAACAGCAATGTGTCAAACAATTGAGACTATGTTTGCCCATAAACTCATTGCTTTAGTAGATAGATACGAACAAGGTGGTAGTATTGCCGGAAGAGATATCTATGATATACATCATTTCTTTTTAATGGGTTATAATTATGATAATGAAGTTATAAAAGAAAGAAGAGGAACTTCTGTTTTAAAATATTTTAAAGAATTAAAACAGTTTATAAATAATAATATTACACGTAGAATTTTAGAAGAAGATTTAAATGTATTGTTAGAACATAAAAAGTTTAAGCAAATTAGTAAATATTTAAAAAAAGAAACTCTTAATTTTATAGATGTAGAAATAAAAAAACTAAAGTGAGACTTGACAAACAGCCTTTAATTTGGTAGTATACGATTGTGAGTGTTATTTGTATTTAATACAAATGCCACATCTATGTTGGCAAACGGCGTTAGGGATTTCTGACGCTTTTTGCTTTTTTTATTAGAATATTTTATAATTAAATTGAACTGGGGGCTAGCACTCACAAAAGACATAGGTTGGGGTAAACTCCCCCAGTTCATTTTATGAACAATATTTTATTAAAAAGATACACTACTTTTAAAATAGGCGGTCCGGCAAAATATTTTTTCAAAGTTAGAACAAGGAAAGGATTAATTAAAAAAATTCAAATGGCAAAAGAATTAAATTTGCCTTTTTTTATTTTGGGAGGAGGAAGTAATTTATTAGTTTCAGATAAAGGATATAAGGGAGTAGTTATTAAAATAGAAAATCCTTATATTAATTTACAAAAAAACAAAATTACAGTAGGAGCAGGAACTAAATTAGGAGATGTGATTAAGTACTGTACAAACAAAGAATTAACCGGATTGGAGTGGGCAGTTGGTATCCCGGGAACAATAGGAGGAGCAGTAAGAGGAAGTATTAAGGCCTTTGGAGAATCAATAGGTGACAATATAGAATCAGTTCAAATTTTAAAAGTTCCAGAATTAGAAATAAAAAATTATAAAGCTAAAGATTGTAAATTTGATTACAAGGAAAGTATTTTTAAAGAAGATAAAAACCTGATTATTCTCTCTTGTGTATTAAAATTAAAAAAAGGAGATAAAAAGCAAATAAAAAATAAAATAAAATATTTTTTAGATTATAGAAAAAAGAATCATCCTTTAAATTTTCCATCTGCTGGATCTATTTTTAAAAATCCTAAAAATAAAAATGCCTGGGAGTTAGTTAAAAAATGTGGGTTAGACGGCAAGAGAATTGGCAATGCTCAAATATCTGAGAAGCACAGTAATTTTATTATTAATTTAGGGAATGCTTCCTCCAAAGATGTTTTAGGATTAATAAATCTAGTAAAAAAAGAAGTAAAAAAGAAATTTGGAATTAAAATTGAAGCAGAAATTTTTTACTTGGAATAAAACACTTGACTTTATTTTTAATAGTAAGATAATAATATAATATAATATTTTTTAAAGAATTAAATCAGAGTAAATAATTGTTAATTACAATGAATAAGGTAATTAAAAAAGTCGACTATTTACTAAATACTAAATAACATTAAGTTTTAAAAATTATGGTTAAAAAGAAAGTTGCTAAAAAGAAACCTGCCAAAAGAAAAGTTGTAAGAAAGAAAGTTGCTAAAAAGAAACCTGCCAAAAGAAAAGTTGTAAGAAAGAAAGTTGCTAAAAAGAAACCTGCCAAAAGAAAAGTTGCTAAGAAAAGAGTTACTAAGAAAAAGACAACTAGAAAAAAGAAAAAATAAACTTTTTTATATTTGATTAAAACCCTGTTCTTATTTTTAGGATGGGGTTTTAACTTTAATATATTGAAAATAGGCCATTTATAATGTACAATCTTAATATATGATGAAAATTATTATTAAGGGAACTAAAATAGAGTTAACCCCTAGTTTGAAAGATTTTGTTGAAGAAAAAATCAGAGATCTAGAAAAACTATTTGAATCTAATGTAAAAAAAGATTTTGAGGTTAAAGCTTTTGTCGAAATAGGGAAGACATCTAAACATCATAGAAAAGGAGATATATTTTTTGCAGAATGCCAGATTTTTTTACCAGGGAAAGGAGTAAGATCTAGTGCAGAGAGAGAAGATTTAAAATTAGCAATTTCAGAAGTAAAAGATGAATTGCAAGTTCAATTAAAAAAATATAAGGAGATTCAAAAAGATAAAATTATTAAAGAGAAGAGAAAAGTTTAATTATGAATTTTTTATTTAAGTTTTTTGGAGATCCAAATAAAAAATATCTAGAAAAAATCCAGCCAATTGTTGAAAAAATAAATAACCTGGAACCTCAATTCCAGGATTTTTCGAATGAAGATCTTAAGCAAGAAACTAATAAGCTTAAAGAAAAACTAAAGCAAGGAGAAAAGTTAGATGATATTATGTCCGAAGCATTTTCTCTTGTTCGTGAGTCTGCAAAAAGAACTTTAGATCAACGTCATTTTGATGTTCAATTAATTGGGGGGATAGTATTACATCAGGGAAAGATTGCGGAAATGGTAACTGGAGAAGGAAAAACATTATGTGCCACACTCCCAGCTTATTTAAATGCTTTAGAAGGAAAAGGGGTTCATATTATTACTGTAAACGATTATTTAACCAAAAGAGATATGGTTTGGATGGGACAAGTGTATCATCTTCTTGGTTTATCAGTAGGATGTATTGTTCATGAAAAGGCATATTTGTATGATCCAGAATATCAAGAAGATAGCCAGGAAGATAAAGAAAGAGATTTATTGGGAAGCTTTAAGGTTGTTGAAAGTTATTTACGACCAGTTTCTAGAAAACAAGCATATTTAGCTGATATTGTTTATGGCACAAACAATGAATTTGGGTTTGATTATTTAAGAGATAACATGGCTCTTACTTCCGAGGACTTAGTTCAGAGAGGATATAATTATGCAATTATTGATGAAGTTGATTCTATATTGATTGATGAAGCTAGAACTCCTTTAATAATTTCCCAACCAGACATAGAAAGCTCAAACTGGTATAAAGATTTTTCCAGGATAATTCCTAGATTAGAAGAAAATATTGATTATAATATTGATGAAAAATTTAAAGCAGCAACATTAACCGAAAAAGGAATTGATAAAATTGAAAAGATTTTAGGGGTAGGAAATATTTATCAAGATAAAGGAATAAAATATTTACATTATTTAGAACAAGCATTAAAAGCTAGAGTATTTTTTATAAAAGATAAAAATTATATTGTTAAACAAGGAAAAGTAATTATTGTGGATGAGTTTACCGGAAGATTAATGCCTGGCAGAAGGTATTCTGGTGGTTTGCATCAAGCGATTGAAGCCAAAGAGGGAGTAGAAGTACAACCAGAATCAAAAACATTGGCTTCCATCACTTTTCAAAATTATTTCAGGCTTTATAACAAATTAGCAGGAATGACAGGAACAGCCATGACTTCGGCTGAAGAGTTTGACAAGGTTTACAATATAGACACTGTTGTTGTCCCAACCAATAAACCAATGCAAAGAAAGAATTTACCAGACAGTGTATATAAAACAGAGAAAGGTAAATTTATGGCTATTGTGAATGAGGTTAAATTAAGGAATAAAAAAGGCCAACCAGTTTTAATAGGAACAACATCAATTGAAAAGAATGAATATTTAGGAAAACTTTTAGATAGAGATGGAATTTCTTGCCAGATATTAAACGCTAAGCATCATGAAAGGGAAGGAGAAATTATAGCTCAAGCAGGAAGATTAGGAGCAGTTACAGTTGCTACCAATATGGCTGGAAGGGGAGTTGATATAATTCTGGGTGGAAATCCATCTATCCCAGAAGAAACCAAAAAAGTTAAAGAACTTGGAGGATTGCATGTTATTGGTACAGAAAGACATGAAGCTAGAAGAATTGATAATCAATTAAGAGGAAGAGCAGGTAGACAAGGTGATACTGGTTCTTCACAATTTTTTGTATCCTTAGAAGATGATCTAATGAGGGTTTTTGGTGGGGATAGAATAAAATCTATAATGGAGATGTTAAAAATTCCAGAAGACCAACCCATAGAAGCAAAGATTTTATCTAATAATATAGAAAAAGCACAGGAGAAGATAGAGGGGATGAATTTTGATTTAAGAAAACATGTTTTGGAATATGATGATGTAATTTCAAAACATAGAAATAGAATTTATGCTGAAAGAAAAGAAGTTTTAAATAAAAATTATAATGAGCTTAAAGAATTTATTTTAGATATTCTTAAAAAAGAAATTGAAAAGATAATTGTTTTTCATACTAACGTGGATGAAGAAGGTTTCATGTTTGAAGAGATATTTGAAGAAATTAAAACTATATTTCCTGTCCCAGATCAAATCCATACAGAGATAAGGAGAATAAAAGACCAAGAAGAACTTATAAATTATTTATTTGGATTAAGTAAAATTTTCTTTAATAAAAAGGAAGAAACAGATGGAAAAGAAAGTATGGAAAAGATTTTAAGATTTGTTTCAATTAAAACAATTAATTTTTTGTGGTCTGAACATCTAGATACAATGGAGTCCCTAAAGGGTTCAGTAAGACTACGTGCTTATGGAGGAAAAGATCCTTTAATTGAATACAAGACAGAAGGGAATAAACTTTTTAAACAATTTCAAAATACTTTAAATTCTCAAATTAGCAGGACAGTATTTAAACTCTCTATTAAAAAATAGATAATCATAAATAAGTAGAAAATTATTTCTGCTTTTTTAATAGGGTTGAAAAAAGATAAAATTTATTGTAAAGTTAATTTCATATAAGTCAAATTGATTTATTTTTTATGCAAAAAAAAGGAATTGGTTCCAATTTATTAATCATTTTTATTTTGGCCATCTTAGGCCTGAATTTTGTTTATCCAAAATACTTAAACCAAGGAGTAGATTTTTTTAATAGCTTTGAATTTTCAATTCTTAATTCAGAATTAAGATTATCTCATTTTCCAGAGATTGATTTTAAGTTAGGACTTGATCTGCAGGGTGGTAGCCATTTGGTTTATGAGGCAGACTTATCAAAAATAGAAGCAGAAGGAAAAAATAGTGCGATGCAAGGATTAAGAGATGTGATTGAAAGAAGAGTTAATCGTTTTGGAGTTGGCGAACCAGTTGTTAGAATTCAGGAACAAGGAGAACATAAAAGATTAATTATTGAACTACCTGGGGTTAAAGACATTGAAGAAGCAATTAATGCTATAGGAAAAACTCCTTATCTTGAGTTTAGAGAAGAGATGACCGAAGAGGAATCCACGGCAATTTTAAATAAATATGAAGAATTTCAAGGCAAGACCTTGGAAGAAATACAACAGATTCCAAATTGGCAAAATATATTACAGGAAAATCCTTATTTTAAGCCTACTAAATTAACAGGACAATATTTAGAAAAAGCAGAAGTTTCGTTTGATCAAACAACTTTTGAGGCAGAAGTACTTTTGCATTTTAACAATGAAGGAAAAGATATCTTTGAGGAAATTACAACCTTAAGTATTGGCAAGCAATTAGCTATTTATATTGATGATGTTTTAATCTCTGCTCCTGTTGTGAGGGAAGCTATTCCTAATGGGAAAGCTAGAATTACTGGTAATTTTACTACAGAAGATGCTAAAAATTTAGCTCGCAATCTTAATGCTGGTGCTTTACCGGTTCCCATAGAATTGATATCTCAAAAAACTATTGGTCCTGTATTAGGCAAAATTTCTTTAGAAAAATCATTAAATGCAGGAATGATTGGTTTTTTAATCGTGATTTTATTTATGATTCTTTTTTATCGTATGCCTGGGATTCTTGCTTCTCTAGCTTTGATAATTTATGGATGCTTGGTCTTAACTTTATTTAAACTTATTCCAGTAACTTTAACCTTAGCTGGCATTGGAGGAGTTGTTTTATCCGTAGGAATGGCAGTAGATGCTAATGTTTTAATTTTTGAAAGAATGAAAGAAGAAAGAGAATCAGGAAGAAGTTTGAATTCGTCTATTAGAGTAGGTTTTTCCAGAGCTTGGCCATCAATTAGAGATGGAAATGTTACTACTTTAATAGTTGCTCTTATAATGTTCTTTTTTGGAACGAGTTTTATTAAAGGATTTGCTTTGACTTTAAGTTTAGGAATTTTAGTAAGCATGTTTTCAGCTATATTTATAACCAAAACATTTTTAGATGCTTTTGTAAGAACAAAATTAGAAAAAATAAAATTCTTATGGAACTAATATGATTATTCAATTTGTAAAATTTCGTAAAATATTTTATGCCCTTTCTATAATTGCTATTGTTTTATCTATAGCAAGTATTTCCATTTTTGGGTTGGAGCTAGGAATTGATTTTACGGGTGGCAGTATGTTAGAGGTTGAATATGAGAATGAAAGACCTTCTATTGAAATAATACAAGAAAAAATACAAGAAATTACTTCTGAAAAAGTTATAGTTCAACCAGTTGAACAAAAAGGTGTAATTTTAAAAACTAAAAGTGTTTCCGAAGAAACTTATGCAAAAGCAATAGAAAAATTAGAAGAACTTGGCACTCTTAAACAAGATGCTTCTCAATTTGAAACTATTGGTCCAATTATTGGCAATGAATTAAAAAATAAGACTAAAATTGTTGTTATTTTGTCTTTAATGGCTATTGTTTTTTATATTGCCTTTTCTTTTAGAAAAGTTTCTCGTCCAGTTAACTCTTTTGCTTATGGGCTTACAAGCTTAATAGCTCTTTGTCATGATGTTCTTATCCCTTTAGGTATTCTTGCTATTTTAGGAGAAATTAACGGAGTTCAGATTACAATCCCAGTAATAACAGCTTTGCTTACTGTTTTAGGATATTCAATAAATAATTCAGTTGTTGTTTTTGATAGAGCTAGAGAAAATCTTTTGAGATCAAGAGAAGTTTCTTTTAGCTCAATAATTAATAAAAGTCTTAATGAAACCTTAACTCGTTCCATTAATACTTCTCTGACAACGCTCTTTGTGCTTTTTGCTATTTTCTTTTTTGGGGGAGAGACATTAAGATATTTTTCATTAGCCTTAATATTGGGAATTAGTTGTGGAACATATTCCTCTATATTCTTAGTAACCCCTTTATTGGTAAGTTATTTAGGATGGAGAGAAAAACGCTTGCATTAATATCTTTTATATTGTATAGTATAACAATTAACAATTAATTATATATATGTCACAGTTTAACTATTCAAAAATTTGTGAAGATATCTTTGAAATTTTACCTGACCGTCAAAAAGAAATTTTAGAAAGAAGATTCGGGATTTTAACGGGAGAAAAAGAAACACTTGATTCTATTGGTAAAGATTTTAATTTAACCAGAGAAAGAGTCAGGCAAATTGAAAAAGAAAGTTTTGCTAAAATGGAAAGAGAAAAAGAAAAAGAAGAAATCAAAAAAGTCTTCTTTTATTTTGAGAAATATTTCAAAGAAAACGGGGGAATAAAAAGAGAAGATATTCTTTTAAAAGATTTAGGCAAAGATAAGTTTAATAAGCATATCTATTTTTTACTTACTTTTGCTGATGATTTTTTCAGAATTCCTGAAGATGATGAATTCTATACTTTTTGGTCTGCTGAAAAAGAAACCGTAGGAAGAATAGAAAATATTCTAAAATCTATTCTTAAAAAATTTAAAGAAATAAATAAACTTTTATCGGAAGATGAAATTTTAAAAAAGGCCAAGCAAGAACCCCAGATTTTACATTCTCTTCTTGAGATAGCAAAGAAAATTGAACAAGATAAAGAAAATAATTATTATGGGTTAACAGACTGGCCAGAGATTAGGCCAAAGGGAGTAAAAGATAGAGCTTATCTTGTTTTTAAAAAAGAACAAAAACCACTCCATTTTATAGAAATTGCCAAACTTATTAGTGAAGATGCTCATGCTCAGACTGTGCATAACGAACTAATTAAAGATAATAGGTTTGTTTTAGTTGGCAGGGGGATATATGCCCTAAAAGAATGGGGGTATAAATCTGGAACAGTTCATGATATTATTCTTAAGATTTTAAAAGAAGAGAAAAAACCACTTTCTAAAGATCAATTATTAAAGAAAGTTCAAAAGCAAAGAATAGTTAAAGAAAATACAATTTTATTAAATCTTTCTAATGGAAAATGTTTTTCGAAAGATGAAAATGGAAATTATATTTTAAAAAATTTTTAATTATCAATGGTTGATTTCATAAATTTTATAAACATTGAATCAATTCTTCCTGTTCTTGACCCTTTTTGGGTTGTGATAAAAACTTGGTGGTGGTTGCCACTTCCTTTTATTTTATTGCCTCATGTCCAGTTTCTTTATCTCTGGTACATTCGTTCAAAATGGGACGCTACAGTACCCAAAATATTACTTGAGGTGAAAATCCCCAAGGAAGTTGAAAGGCCTATGAAAGCAATGGAACAGGTGTTTAGTAGTTTTTGGACACTATATGATCCTCCTAGCCCTAAAGAAAAATGGCTTCAGGGTCATTTTTTACTTAATTTTGCTTTAGAAATAGTAACTATTGATGGGAATATCCATTTTTATATAAGAGTACCTAAAGCGCTTAGAGGCATGTTTGAATCATCTATATATGCTCAATTTCCAAATATTGAACTAGTTGAGGTTGACGACTATACAAAAAAAGTTCCTCAAGATATTCCGAATAAAGATTGGGATGTTTTTGGTTGGGATTTTATGTTTCTCAAGGAATCTTGCTATCCGATTAAAACATATCCAAACTTTTTTGAAGAACAAGAAGGTGCAAAAGAAGAAAAAAGAATGAGTGCTTTATCTGTTCTTTTAGAAGGAATGGCTGATTTTAAGAAAGGAGAACAAATGTGGTTTCAAATTGTGGCTAAACCAATTGTTAATGAAGTTGATTGGATAGGAGAAGGCAAAGAAATAATTAATAAATTAGTAAAAAGACCTTCAAAACCAAAACTAAAATCCATTGTGAAAGAAGCGTTTGATGTTCTTCTTTTTGGAATTCTTCCCGGGCAGGTTGAGAAACCGAAAGAAGAAGTGATTCCTCCGGAAATGAAATTAACCCCTGGAGAAAGAGAAGTTGTCCAAGCCATAGAGAATAAAGCTTCAAAATTGGCTTTTGAGACATTTATGAGGTTTGTTTATATTGGTAAAAAAGATGTCTTTTTCAAGCCTAGAGTTAAAGTTGCCTTAGATTTTACAGCTGGAATTAATATTGCCAATCTTAATGGTTTTAAACCTTGGAAAAAAACATTGCCTAAAATTGTTCCTCCAGCAATAGCCAGAGATAGGATAGTTTATTTAAGAAAAAAGAGATTGTTTAGAAGGTATATTAGAAGATTGAGCCCTTTATTTCCAGCTCCAGGGGGAACATTTATATTTAATATAGAAGAATTAGCAACAGTTTTTCATTTTCCAGGACAAACAATGGCTCCAACATTAAACCTTTCCAGAATTGAAGCTAAAAAAGCCGGACCACCTGAAAATCTTCCTATAGAAAAATAAAAACTTATTATGTCTAATGTAAATTTTTTTGCAACAACTACATTTCGAAATCAAAAGAAAAAGTTTGGCGTTAAAATAGATGATAGACGCAGGCATTTTTATGTTGTCGGGAAAACAGGTATGGGGAAAAGTGTACTTTTAAAAAATATGGTTATTCAAGATATTAGAGATGGCTATGGAGTTTGTTTTATTGATCCCCATGGAGAAGTTGCGGAAGAACTTTTAGATTTTGTTCCTGAAAATAGGATTGAAGATGTTATTTATTTTAATCCTGCTGATATTGAACATCCGATTGCTTTTGATGTTATGGAAAATGTTGGTGTAGAAAGTCGTCATCTAATTGCTTCTGGTTTAATGGGAGTATTTAAAAAGATTTGGCCTGATGTTTGGTCTGCCAGAATGGAATATATTCTAAGTAATTCTATTTTAGCTCTTTTAGAACATCCAGATGCAACACTTTTGGGTATTAACCGTTTATTATCAGACTCTGCTTATCGGAAAGAAGTGGTAGAAGGACTTACTGATCCTGTAGTTAAGGCTTTTTGGACTCAAGAGTTTGCTAAATATACTCAACGTTATGAAGTTGAAGCAACTGCTGCTATTCAAAACAAAATTGGTCAATTTATTTCATCTCCTTTAATTAGAAATATTATAGGACAAATTAAAACATCTTTTGATATCAGAGAAGTTATGGATAGTAGTAAAATATTGATTTTAAATCTGTCAAAAGGAAAAATAGGAGAAGATTCTTCTCGTTTATTAGGGGGATTATTAATAACAAAATTACAGTTAGCAGCAATGTCTAGAGTAGATATACCGGAATCAAAAAGAAAAGACTTTTTCTTATATGTAGATGAATTTCAGAATTTTGCCACAGAGAGTTTTGTTAATGTTTTATCTGAAGCTAGAAAATATCGTCTTTCTTTAATTTTAGCTCATCAATATATTACCCAAATGGATGATAATGTAAGAGAAGCAGTATTTGGTAATGTGGGAACAATTGTTTCTTTTAGAGTAGGAGCAGAAGATGCTGAATATTTAGAAAAAGAATTTATTCCTGAAATTGTTGCTGAGGATTTTGTGAACTTACCAAAATATTTCATTTATTTAAAATTAATGATTGATGGAGTTGCGGGTCGTCCTTTTTCGGCTCAAACATTATTTCCTTTTAAACCTGAAAGTGCATCTCAAAAAGAAAAAATAATAGAATTTTCTAGAAAAAAATATAGTGTACCTAGAGAAGTTGTAGAAAAACAAATTTCTGAATGGACAGGTGATTATATTATACAAGAACCATCCAAGTCCGATGTTATTTTATATGATGCTAAATGTAAGGGGTGCGGTAAAGAAATAAAAGTTCCCTTTAAGCCAGATGGGATTAGACCTATATATTGTAAAACTTGTTTGAAAAAAAGATTAGAAGAAAAAAAAGAAAACCATTTTTCTCATGATATACCAGAAGAAAAAGAAATAAAGACTTTTTCTTTAGAAAAACTTTTGCCTCAAAAAATTAAAAGAGACAAAAAACCAGTTTCAAAAGTTAATTTGAAACAAGCATTAGATGAGGCATTGAAAGAAGAAAAAGATGATTCTAAAAAAGATGCCAAAAAAGGAGTTATAAAACCAGGAGAAGTTGTAAAATTTTAAAAAGATGAAAACTCTTGAAGATTTTGATTTTGAAAATAGAAGAACAATAGTTAGATGTGACTTTAATGTATCCATAAAAGACAAGAAAGTTGTTGATAATTTTAGGATAAGGCAAGTTTTATCTACTATAAAATACTTGGTTGAAAAGAAAGCTAAAATTATTTTAATAAGCCATCTTGATAAACCTAAAGGAAGAGATAAGAAATATACTTTGATGCCTGTTGCCGAAGAACTTAAAAAGTTATTAGATAAAGAAGTAAGATTTTTGAATGATTGTAAAGGTAAAAAGATAGAAAAACAAATAGAAATAATGAAACAAGGCGATGTTGTTCTTTTGGAAAATCTAAGATTTTATCCAGAGGAAGAAGCAAATGATCCCAAATTTGCTGAATCTTTATCCAAACTTGGAGATATTTATATTTCAGAAGCTTTTGGAGTTTGCCATCGTAAGCATGCGTCTATTTTTTCCTTACCTAAATTAATGCCTTCAGGTATTGGTTTTTTGTTTGCAAAGGAAATTACTAGTTTATCAAAGGTAAGAGAAAATCCAGATAGGCCATTTGTTGTTGTGATCGGAGGAGCTAAAATTCCTTCCAAGATGAAAATGGTAGAAAAGTTTTTACCAAAAGCTGATTATGTCCTTTTAGGAGGCAAAATAGCAAATGTTATTTTAACAGTAAAAGAAATATGCTTAGGCAAAAAATGGCCGGAAGAAGATATTATAAAAACAATTAAAAACATAAAACTTACGGATGAAAAAATTTATCTTCCGGTTGATGTTGTTGTCTCTTCCAAAGAAGATGAAAAAGAATATATAAGAGAAACGGGTCCAGCTTTAGTAAAAAAAGAAGAGGATATTTTTGACATTGGTCCGGAAACTATTGAGATTTTTGAAAAAATTATTAGAAAAGCCAGAACAATAATCTGGGCCGGAACCTTAGGATTGGCGGAAGATGAAAGATTTAGAAAAGGAACGAAATCTATCGCTAACGCTATTACTAGAAATTATGATGCCTTTACTATCGCTGGAGGAGGAGATACAATGAAGTTTCTAAATGAATTTGGATTATCTGACAGGTTTTCTTACACTTCTACAGGAGGAGGAGCTATGTTAAATTATTTAGCTAAAGAAGAAATGCCTGGCATAGAAGCCTTAAAACAATATTATGAGTGAAATTAAAAATCTTAAAAAAACAGCTCAACGCATTGAAAAAGCTATTAAAAATAAGGAAAAAATTCTTCTTTTTGCTGATTCAGACTTAGACGGAGTAACTTCCTTTATTGTTTTAGAGGAAACTATAAAAAGCTTAGGTGGAAAAGTAGAAGACTTTTATTTTTTTGGAAGAACACTGGAAGAAATGTATGGGTTGAACAAAGATGCTTTAGAATATTTTAAGAAATATTCTCCAGGTTTATTAATTACTTTAGACTGCGGGATAACTAATTTTGAAGAAATAGAAATAGCTAATAAATTAGGATTTGAGACAATAATTATTGATCATCACCAAGCTTTAGATAAATTACCAAAAGCTTCAATCGTTGTAGACCCTAAACAGAAAGAGGATAAATATCCTTTTAAAGAACTAGCCGCAGTTGGAGTTGTTTGTCATCTTTCCCAATTACTTTTTAAAGATAAGTGGGATAAGGGAATTAGAAAAAATATTATGGAGCTTACAGCCTTAGGAACATTAGCAGATATGATGAAAATATCTGACGATAATGAGGAATTCATAAAAGAGGGAGTTCCGGCCTTAATTAATAGTCCCAGACCAGCTTTTCAAGCTCTTTTAGAAAAAATTGGAAAGGATAATTATTCCCCAAATGAAATTATAAGGAAAATAATTGCGATTTTAAATATTACAGAAATAAAAAATCATATTCCTCAAACATATACCTTTTTAACTTGTTCTAGTAAATCTCGCTGTAAAAGAATAATTGAAAAACTTTGTAAACAGAATGAAGAACGCAGGATGAAAATTAAAAATATAACCGAAGCTATTATTGAGAAAGTTAATGAGCAATGGCCAGTTTCACTTATATTTGAAGGAGATAAAAGTTATTCTCTTAGTATGGCTGGATCTTTATCATCAAGGGTTTGTAATAAATTTGAAAAACCGTGTTTTATCTTTGAACAAGGTGACACTCTATCAAAAGGATCGGTTAGGACTCCAAAAGGAATAGATAGTGTAAAAGCTATGAAAGAATGTTCTGATTTGCTTGAAGTTTTTGGAGGACATGCTCAAGCATCTGGATTTACAATAAAAAATAAAAATTTAAAAAAGTTTAAAGAATGTTTATCAAAATATTTTTCTAAACTTTAATTAATAAAATCATGGGAAAAAGTATTATTTATATTGATGGAGGTTCTCGTGGGAATCCTGGCCCATCCGCATTCGGAGTAGTTATTTGTGATGGTAATGGAAATGTTTTAAAAAAATATTCTGAATATATTGGTAAAAAAACGAATAATGAAGCGGAATATCAAGGATTAATATTTGCTTTAAAAAAAGCTAAAGCATATTTTGGAAAGGAGAAGATTAAAAAAATGGAAATAGACTTATTTTCTGATTCTCAACTTTTAGTAAATCAAATAAATGGTAAATATAAGGTTTTGAATGCTAATATACAACCTCTTTTTTTGACGGCCTGGAATTTGAAAATTGATTATAAAAATATAAAGATTTCTTTTATTGTCCGTGAAAAAAATGAAGAAGCAGATAGATTAGTTAATCAGGCTCTAGATGCTGAGGTTAAAAAACAAAAGCTTTTTTAGAGACAGTTGACAAACAAGATTTTTTTAGGTATTCTAAAAATGTCCAAGTAGACAAGACAATCGCACGGTATTTATATCGTGAGGAAAGTCCGAACACTCGGTTTTCCACCGTTTTTAGAAAAGCTGTCTAAAAAAGGTAGAAGACAAGGATAGCGGGTAACACCCGTCGATCGTGAGATTAGAGGTGCGATCAGAGACGCTAAAGTTTGAAAAAACTTTAGCATCCTTAATAGTTTAAGGATGAGTTTTCCAAGTAATTGGAGAAGTGAAACGGCTAAATCCTTATCCGTGTGCAAGAACAAACAAAGGTAGTTCGCTTGATCCAAAGAGTAATCTTTGGGCTTAGATAAATGATTGTCATCCACCAATTGGTGGAACAGAATTCGGCTTATTGTCTACTTGGGCTTTTTATTTAAAACGATGATTGCTAAATTATTAAACTTTAAAACAAAAACAATTACTTTTGCCGCAGCTATTTTAGCAGGGTCTGCTCTTTTAAGTCGTTGTCTAGGAGTTTTAAGAGACAATCTTTTAGCTAATCTTCTTTCTAAATCTCAAACAGATATTTATTTTTCGGCATTTAGAATTCCTAATTTCGTCTATGGTATTTTAATTAGTGGAGGAATAATAGCAGCTTTTTTACCTGTTTTTTCCGCTGAATTTAAAAAAAGCAAAGAACATGCCTGGGAACTTAGTAATAATGTTCTCACTTTTTTTCTTTTAGCTTTAATTATTATTTCTTTTATTTTAGCAATATTTACCCCTCAGCTTATTAATTTACTTGTTCCAGGATTTGATGCTTCTCAAAAAGCTCAGACCATTATTTTAACAAGGATAATGTTTTTAAGTCCAATATTATTAGGTGTTTCTTCAATCTTTTCAGGCATACTTCAATATTCTAACTTATTTTTTGCTTATTCTTTAACTCCGATTTTTTATAATATCGGAATTATTATTGGGATTGTATTCTTTTTACCATGGTGTAATTTTGACTTAAGAGCTCTTGCTTATGGAGTTATTTTAGGTGCTTTCTTGCATTTATTAATTCAAATTATCCCTTGTATAAAATCTGGTTTTCATCCTCGTTTTTCTTTCAATTTTCAACATCTCGGACTTAAAAGAATTTTTAGATTAATGCTTCCCAGAACAATTGGAGCAGGAGCATTTCATTTTAATTTGATTGTTATAACTTCCATAGCTTCTACCTTGTCTCCTGGTTCAATTAGTATTTTTAATTTTTCTAATAATCTGCAAGGATTACCGATTGGGTTGATAGGAGTATCTTTTGCTACAGCTGCTTTTCCTGTTTTTTCACGACATTTTGTTCAAGAAGAAAGAGAGGAATTCTCAAAGAAATTTTTATCAATTTTTTCTCAAATATTATACTTAATAATTCCTTTAAGTTTTTTAATCTTTCTTTTAAGAGCCCAAATAGTTAGATTAGTATTGGGGACAGCAATAGTAGGAGATGGTCTTTTTGGATGGTGGCAAACTCGATTAACAGCGGCTTGTCTTGGAATTTTTTGTATTGCTCTTTTTGCTAATTGTCTTATATCTCTTTTAACTCGTACTTTTTATTCTTTTCACAATACCAAAACTCCGGTTAAAATTGCTGTTTTTTCAGTAATTTTGAATATAATCTTATGTTATTCTTTTGTTAATTTTTTAGATTCATCAACTTTTATTCAAGAAAGAATAATTGGTTTTTTAAAATTAAAAGGAATACAAGATATCTCTATTTTAGGTTTGCCTCTAGCTCTCTCTTTCTCTTCTATCTGTCAGTTTCTTTTATTAACTTTCTTTTTAAAGAAAAAAACTAAGATATTGGATTTTACAAAAATTTATAAATCAGGGTTAAAGATTTTAATTTCTAGTTTATTAATGGGGATTATTGTTTATTTAATATTACGTCTTTCTGCTGGAATTCTTCCTATGAATAAGGTTTTAGGAATTTTTTCCCAAATTTCCATTGCCACAATATTTGGTATTTTAAGTTATGGTTTTTTCTCCTTGCTTTTAAAATGCGAAGAGCCAAAGATTATTTGGCATTCTTTAGCTACCCAGTTTAAGAAATAAAAACTTCTTGTTATGGATATTAAAAACTTTGTAATTATTAGTCATATTGATCATGGAAAATCGACTTTGGCCGATCGTTTTTTAGAAATGACAAATACTATTGACAGTACTAAAATGCATTCTTGTTTTTTAGATGCCATGGATTTAGAAAAAGAAAAGGGGATTACTATTAAAATGCATCCTTGTCGTATGCTTTGGAAAAGCGAAGAAACAGGCAAGGAATATATTTTAAATTTAATAGATACACCAGGACATATTGATTTTTCTTATGAAACTTCTCGGGCCCTAGCAGCTGTTGAAGGAGCTATTTTATTAGTTGATGCCAGTCAGGGTATTCAAGCTCAAACACTTTTTAATTTAGAACAAGCTAAAAAACAAAATTTAACTATTATTGGAGTTGTTAATAAAATTGATTTACCTCAAGCTCAGGTTTCGGAAACAAAAAAAGAGCTTGCTTTTATTCTAGATGTGTCTGAAGAAGAAATTCTTTCTATTTCAGCCAGAAAGGGAACTAATGTAAAAGAGTTATTGGAAGTTCTTGTTAAAAAAATACCTAGTCCTCAAGAAAAAATTCTTAATAAAGACTTAAAAGCTCTTATATTTGATTCTAAGTATGATTTATTTTCCGGAGTTACAGTTTATGTTAGAGTTTTTGAAGGACAGATTAAAAAAGGTGATAAAATTAGTCTTTTAGCAACAAAAATGCAGAGTGAGGTAAAAGAAGTTGGTTATTTTTCTCCGGCATTAACTCCTTGTTCAATATTAAAATCAGGAGAAGTTGGTTATATAAAAACAGGAGTAAAAGAACCTTCAAAAGTTCATGCCGGAGATACTATTTCTAATTCCTTAGAAACAATAGCTTTATCAGGGTATAAAGAACCACAATTAGTTTTATTTTTAAGTTTATATCCAGAGGATTCAGATAATTTTGAGATTCTAAAAGATGCTTTAAATAAACTTAAATTGAATGATCCAACCTTAGACTTTGAGATAGAGTCAAAAATGGCTTTAGGCAGGGGATTTAGATGTGGTTTTTTAGGATCTTTGCATGCTGAAATAACTGCTAGAAGATTGAAACAAGAATTTGGATTGGATTTAGTTTTAACTTCTCCTCAAGTTGTCTTTAAAATCTTAACAAAAGATGAAAAACAAGTTATAGTTTCTTCTCCTTCTTCATGGCCAAATATCTCTTTGATAAAAGAAATCCAAGAACCATGGGTAGAGGTTGAAATAATAAGTCCTAATTCCTATCTCAATGCTATTTTTAAAATTCTAAGAAACTTTGATTCTTCGGTTGAACATACCAAGTTCATAACAAATCAAAAATCACTTGTTTTTATTCATACTTCTTTAAGAGATATAATTACAGGTAACTTTTACGATAAATTAAAAAGTATTACTCAGGGATATGCCTCTTTTAGTTTTCGTCAGATTGGTTTTAAGAAAACAGATTTAATAAGACTTGATATTTTGATTAATGGCGAAAAACAAGAAGCATTCTCAAAAGTTGTCCCTTCAAAAAATGCCTTTGTAGAGGGCAAGGCATTAGTTGGTAAGCTAAAGAAGGTTTTACCGGCTCAACAGTTCTCTGTGGCCATTCAAGCGGCTGTAGAGGGGAGGATAATAGCTAGAGAAACAATAAAAGCAAGAAGAAAGGACGTTACAGGTTCATTGTACGGAGGAGATGTTACTAGAAAGAAAAAACTACTTGAAATACAGAAAAAAGGTAAAGAGAAATTAAAAGGCAGATCCAAAATTAATATACCATCTAAGGTTTTTTTGGAAATGCTTAAGTAATTTACTTCTTGAACCGATAATTTAGTTGTGATAAATTAAAAAAGAAGAGGAGTTACTAAAAAACCAAGTAAACTCAAGATTATCATTGATATTAGTATAATCCAAATTCCCCTGATAACAGATTTACCTTTTATTTTCATATTTTTTTATATTACTACCTTATGTTAGCAAAATTTAGAAAAAATAAAAAGAGAATAAATAACTTTTTTTCCAATATATTTTATATTTTTTCAGGGATTATAGTTTTATTAATTATGGGATTGCTAATTATAGGGAATATAAGAGTCAATGAAAAAAGAAATGAGTTAAACGCAAAGATTAGGTTTTTAGAGGAACAGATTCAAGAACTTCAAGAGAAAGAAGACCTTTTTAAATCTCAAATTTTAGATACGAGTAAAGATGAATATTTAGAAGGAAAAGCAAGAGATATTTTTGATCTTCAAAAAGAAGGAGAAAAAGCGGTTATTATAAAAGAAAAATAATGATTTTTTGCGAGTGTGGTATAGTGGCATTATGTAACCTTCCCAAGGTTGAGACGGGGGTTCGATTCCCCTCACTCGCTTTGTTTTTAGCCAGTGTGGCTCAGTGGTAGAGCAACTCTTTCGTAAAGAGTAGGTCGTCGGTTCGACTCCGACCGCTGGCTCCATAATAATTTATATGAAAGAAAGCATTAAAGAAAAAATTGAATATCTACAAGATAAATTTAAAGAAATAGATAGGCATTTTGATTTATCAGACCAAGAGAAGGAGATAAAAAAACTTGAAAAAGAAATGAACAATCCGAATTTTTGGGATAATCAAAAGAATGCATCTGACATTTCCCAAAGAGTTTCAGAATTAAAGGATTCAGTTAAAGAGTTTAAAAATCTTAAAGAAGAGATCAAAGATATAGAAGAAATATCAAAAATAGTAGAACAGGAAACACCAGAATTTAAAGAAATAGAAAAAAATTGTGAATTATTAGAGAAAAAGATTAAACAACAAGAAAATAAAGTTTTTCTTTCTGGTCAATATGATAGATTACCTGCTATACTTAATATAGAAGCAGGAGCAGGTGGAAGAGATGCTGAAGATTGGGCTACTATGCTTTTAAGGATGTATCAAAAGTATTGCGACATTAAAGGTTTTAAAACCAAAATGTTATCTCACAGTTTTGGTGAAGGAGGAGGGCCAGAAGGAAGAATTGGAACTAAAGAAGCTTCTATAGAAATAAAGGGCAATTATGCTTATGGGTTCTTGAAAAATGAACAGGGGATTCATAGACTAGTAAGGATATCTCCTTTTTCCTCTCAGTCTCTTCGTCATACTTCATTCGCAAAAGTAGAAGTGTTACCAGAAATTCCAGAATCTGATATATCAAAAGTAGAAATAAAACCAGAAGATTTAAAAATTGAAACATATAGAGCATCTGGACCAGGAGGCCAATATGTTAACAAAAGAGAATCAGCAGTCAGGATTATTCATGTTCCCACAGGAATCAGGGCTAGTTCCCAAGAAGAAAGATTACAAGGTCTTAACAAAGAAAAAGCAATGCAGATTTTGGCAGCAAAACTATTAAGACTTTCTCAAGAAGAAAAGAAAAAGGAAATAGAAAAAGTAAAAGGAGAAGATATTTCTGCTAGCTGGGGAAATCAACGTCGTTCATATGTTTTACATCCTTATAAACTTTGTAAGGATGCTCAAACCAAAATTGAAACAACAAATGTTGAAAAAGTTTTAGACGGAGACATAGATGAATTTGTTCAAGCAGAAATTAAATTATAATTTAAATGATATTATTTCAAAATGTTACAAAAATTTATCATTCAGAATTAAGTCCTAACCATATTCCGGCTTTAAATGATATTTCTTTTAAAATTGAACCAAAAGAGTTTCTTTCTATTGTTGGTCGCTCTGGAGCTGGCAAAACAACATTAATTAAACTTTTAATAGGAGAAGAGGATATAACTAAAGGAAATATATTTTTTAGAAATGAAAACATTAAAGAAACTAAGTTTAATGAACTTCAAAAGATTAGGAGAAAGATTGGTGTAGTATATCAGGATTATCGTCTTTTGTTTTCTAAAACAGTTTATGAAAATATAAGTTATATTATGGAGGTTATGGGTTTTTCAGACAAAGAAATTTCCAAAAGTGTTTCTCAAGTTTTGGAGATAGTCGGGCTTCAGGACAAGACTCGTAGTTTTCCTAAAGAACTTTCTGGTGGAGAACAACAAAGATTAGCCATAGCCAGAGCATTAGTTCATAAACCAGATTTAGTCATAGCAGATGAACCAACAGGAAATTTAGACCCTTATAATACATTTGAAATAATTAATCTTTTTAAGAAAATTAATGAATCTGGGGCAACTGTTATTTTGGCAACACATGATAGAAGAGTTATTGATAATTTGAATAAGAGAGTGATAACATTGGAAGAAGGAAAATTGGTTCGTGATGAAAAATCTGGTAAATTTATTTTATAAAATAAAAAATTTATGCTTACATCTTTAAAACGTATTTTAAAATTTTCTTGGATTGGTTTTTTAAGAAACAAGGCTCTTGTGTTGGAAGTGATCTTTGTTATAACAATCTCAATGTCTCTGATAACTTCTTTATTTTTATCTCAAGGTGTAAGTGAATTTTTAATTAATTATCTACAAGATAAAGCTGATATTTCTGTTTATTTTAAACAAAATACGTCTGAACAAGATATTGTAGGAGTAGAAGAAGCACTTTATCAATTTTCAAATGAAATAGAAAGCGTGGAATATGTCTCTCAAGAAAAGGCTCTTCAAATCTTTACAGAAACCCATAAAAATGATCCAGAATCTCTACAGGCGCTAGAAGAAGTAGGAGATAATCCTTTTTTACCTTCTTTAGTTATAAAAGCTCGTGATCCTATTTATTATGTACAAATTTCAAATTATTTAAGCCAGGATTCTTTTAAAGATGTTATAGATAAGATTCCTTATTATGATAACAAGAGAGTGGTTGATAGATTATCTGCCATAACTGATGGTATCAAAAAGTTTACCATTGGGATGGGGTTGATATTAGGATTATTAGCTGTTTTTATAACCTTTAATACAATTAGGTTAACTATTTCTGCTTCAAAAGATGAAATCTCAACTATGCGCTTGGTAGGAGCATCTAACTGGTTTATTAAAGGACCTTTTATCATCCAAGGGATATTATATGGAGTTATTTCCATATTAATCGTTGATATTTTGTTTTTTATCCTTTTAATGTTTTTTAGTCCAAGACTTCAAGTATTCTTCTCAGGGTTTAACCTCCTTAATTACTTCCGGACAGAATATGGTTCATTATTTCTAATTCAGATAATTTTTGTGGGGATTGTTAGCATTGTTTCTACTCTTCTTGCCTTAAATAAACATTTAAAGATTTAAGAAAACTATTTGCGGGATCGTCTAATGGTAGGACGGATGTTTCTGGAACATTTAATCTAGGTTCGAATCCTAGTCCCGCAGCAA
>Ga0272441_10003879_pt1 | contig 27838 bp, 22 predicted proteins | sample SSMProp6N_FD_193582 | JGI IMG/M metagenome (GOLD analysis project Ga0272441, IMG submission 193582) | Marine sediment archaeal communities from Little Sippewissett salt marsh, Falmouth, MA, United States - SSM-Prop-6N | ecosystem: Environmental > Aquatic > Marine > Wetlands > Sediment ... | reverse complement strand
CATTTTGATCTGGACGGCTTATCTGCGCGCTCATATGCCTCGCGGGGAGAAAAACGAAGCATTTCCTTTGCGCTCAAGCTCGCGCAGGCACAGATCGTTGATGAGAGACCGATCTGTCTTCTTGATGATCTATCGCAGGAGCTTGATGAACGGAGAAGCAGTAAAGTACTGGAACTTTTCATGGAACACGGTCAGGTCATCGTATCGAGTACACGACCGGTTCGTTTAGAGGATACCGAGCTTCAGTCCATTACGCTCCGCAGGGAAGAGAACAGTGAAGAACAGTGAACCGCGACCCATTGGTGAAGCGGTGGAATCTTTTCTGGAAAAAAGGGATTGGAATTTTTTAACACATATCAGGCGCGCGGGTGATATATGGTCGCGCATTGCATCCGAAGGAATGAGGATGAACTGTCGGGTAGTTTCATGTACGAACGGTACATTGGAGATAGATACCGATTCCGCCGTATGGGCACAGGAAATCCGCATGCTCATACCGGAACTCATCCGTCTGTTCAATCAGGAGGCTGGAGAAAGCCTGGTGGAACGCATTACGGTACGAATTAGGAGGAAGAGCGGGTGACAGAGAAGGGAAAAACCTCATCACAATATGAAGCGGAACAGATACAGGTATTAGAAGGTCTTGATCCGGTACAACGTCGACCCGGAATGTATATAGGGTCAACGGGGCCCCGAGGTCTTCATCACCTCGTATGGGAAGTCGTGGATAATGCAATAGACGAGGCGATGGCAGGCATTTGTGACAGAATAGACGTGACTATACGGGAGGATGGAAGCGTACGCGTCATAGACAACGGGCGTGGTATACCGGTGGATATCCACAAGGATCAGGGGCGGTCGGCGGTTGAGGTCGTCATGACGACGCTCCATGCGGGTGGGAAGTTCGACGATTCCAGCTACAAGGTTTCAGGGGGCCTTCACGGCGTTGGTGTATCCGTGGTGAACGCGCTTTCAGCATGGCTGGAAGTAACGGTTGAACGTCAGGGGGGGATGTACAGCCAGCGGTATGAAAAAGGAGTACCCCAGGAACCGCTCAAACGTGTCGGAAAAAGCAAAAAAACCGGAACTACGATAACATTCCTCCCTGATCCGGATGTATTTGATACCACGATATTCAGCTACGACACGTTGGCACACCGACTCAGAGAACTCGCCTTTCTGAACAGAGGACTCTCAATCCATCTCTCGGAGGAGAAAACCGGCAAGATGTCGGAGTTTAAGTTTGATGGAGGCGTATCATCCTTTGTGGAGTATCTCAACGAGAACCGTAAAGTTCTGCATCCACATCCCATCTATTTCTCCCGAGAGCGTGATGACGTCGTGGTAGAAGTAGCCATGCAGTACAATGACGGATATGTGGAGAACGTATTCAGTTTCGCCAATAATATAAACACCGAAGAAGGCGGGACTCATCTCTCCGGTTTCCGCGGTGCATTGACGAGGGTCGTGAATGACTATGCGCGGAAGAACAATCTGTTCAAGAAGGCGGATGTTTCCCTCTCCGGCGATGATATCAGGGAAGGTCTCTCCGCGGTTATCAGCGTAAAGCTAAGGGAACCACAGTTCGAGGGGCAGACCAAGACGAAGCTCGGGAACAGCGAAGTTCGCGGTATCACCGAGTCAATCGTAGGTGAAGGATTGTCCGAGTTCCTGGAAGAACGACCACCCGTGGCTCGAATGATCTGCGAAAAATCAATTCAGGCGGCTCGGACACGTGAGGCGGCCCGGAAAGCGCGGGATCTCGCGAGGCGGAAAACGGCTCTGGATTCAGGGAGTCTTCCCGGCAAACTCGCCGATTGTTCCATTCGTGATCCATCTCAGTGCGAACTCTATATCGTGGAGGGTGATTCTGCGGGGGGATCCGCGAAACAGGGCCGGGATCGACGATATCAGGCAATCCTCGCGTTGAAAGGAAAGATCATCAACGTTGAGAAAGCCCGGCTCGATAAAAGCCTGAACAATGAGGAGATACGGACCATTATCACCGCGCTGGGAACGGGTATCGGCCATGATGATTTCCAGATAGATAATCTTCGTTATCACAAGATTATCATCATGACGGACGCCGATGTTGACGGCGCGCATATCCGAACGCTGCTCCTGACATTCTTCTACCGGTATATGCGCGAACTGGTGGAAAAAGGTCATATCTATATCGCCCAGCCGCCGCTCTATCGCGTTAAAAAAGGGAAGAAGGAGCGGTACGCATACGATGATGCGGAGCGGGACAGGATTATCTCGCAGTTCGGAAAGATGGGCGTTGGTATTCAGCGATACAAAGGTCTTGGAGAGATGAATCCGGACCAGCTCTGGAGAACGACCATGGATCCGGAGCGGCGGACAATACTCAGAGTGACGCTTGAAGATGCCGTGGAAGCGGATCACATATTCACCATACTCATGGGAGAGAAGGTTGAACCTCGGCGGGCATTCATCGAAAAGAATGCGGAAAAGGTCAGAAACCTTGATATATAACGGCTCCCGAATGAGCGACGGCGTAGTTGTAACGGAAAGGACGGCAGATGGAAACGGGTCGTGATCGGATAATTCCCATCTACATCGAAGATGAGATGAAGGAATCATATTTAGACTATTCAATGAGTGTCATCGTTCAGCGTGCCCTGCCGGATGCGCGCGATGGACTGAAACCATCGCAGCGGCGGATACTCGTAGCCATGAACGATCTCAATCTGGCGCCGAACAGGGCTCACAGGAAATGTGCGAAAATAGCGGGAGATACATCGGGAAACTATCATCCGCACGGAGAGCAGGTCATATATCCGACACTGGTTCGCATGGCGCAGGAATGGGCCATGAGATATCCTCTGGTGCAGGGACAGGGAAATTTCGGATCCATTGACGGTGACGGACCGGCGGCCATGCGATACACGGAGGCGCGTTTCTCCCATATAGCGGTGGAAATCCTGAGGGATATAGATAAGGAAACCGTCGACTGGTCGTCGAACTACGACGAGACACGGCAGGAACCGAATGTACTTCCGGGAGGATTCCCAAACCTTCTGTGCAATGGATCAGGGGGCATCGCGGTTGGAATGGCGACAAATCTGCCTCCACATAATGTCCGGGAGATCATAGCCGGACTCAATGCATTGATCGAGAACCCCGGCATCGAAGATGAAGAGTTACTACGAATAGTCACGGGACCGGATTTTCCCACGGGCGGCATAATATTCGGGCGCGAGGGGATACGGAATGCCTACCTCACCGGTACGGGGAAGGTCATCGTTCGGGCGCGGGCGATTATAGAGAATCGGAAGAGCGGACGCGACGCGATTGTGGTTACCGAAATTCCCTATCAAGTGAACAAGAATACGATACTGGAACGGATTGCGGAACTCGTGAGAGCCAAGAAAATCACCGGTATCGCCGACCTCCGCGACGAGAGTGACCGCGATGGCATGCGTATTGTGGTGGAACTGAAGAGAGACGTCATACCTCACGTCGTACTCAACCAGCTGTACAAACACACGGCCATGCAGACGACGTTCGGGGCAATGATGCTCGCATTGGTGGACAAGCGCCCGAAGCTCATGACGTTGAGAAATCTTCTCGAACATCATGTCAATTATCGGCATGATGTTGTCGTACGACGGACCAACTTCGATCTCAGAAAAGCCCGTGAGCGCGAGCATATTCTTCAGGGATTGAAGATCGCGCTGGACAATCTCGATGCGGTGATTGCGCTGATCCGGGGAAGCCGGGATGGCGCCGAGGCGAAGGCGGGGCTTCAGGAACAGTTTGATCTGACTGAGATTCAAGCCCAGGCAATCCTCGATATGAGGCTGCAACGGCTTACGGGTCTCGAGCGCGAGAAAGTCGAGGAGGAACTGAGAGAACTCGCCGTTCTCATCGGGAAGCTGGAGGCCATCCTTTCATCGCGCGCATCGGTGATCAAGGTGGTCAAGGAAGAGTTCGACGAGATCGAGAAGCGGTTCGGAGACGAGCGACGTACGGAAATCGTGGAAGACAGCGGGGAGTTCCGAATCGAGGATCTCATCGCTGATGAGGATATGGTCATCACTATAAGCCACGAGGGCTATATCAAACGGCTCCCGATTCACACGTACAGAAAACAGCACCGCGGCGGGCGGGGTATTTCGGGGATGGGGACCAAGGATACGGATTTCGTGAACAGTCTCATCATCGCCCGCACTCACAGCTCCATTCTGTTCTTCAGCGATGCTGGCAAGTGCTATTGGTTAAAAGTACATCAGATCCCTCAGGCCGGGCGAGCATCCCGGGGTAAGGCGATCGTGAATCTCATCCAGATTGAACAGGGCGAGAAGATCAAGGCCTACGTTCCCGTAAAAGAGTTCAGCGAGGGCCAGTATATCATCATGGCCACGAGAAAGGGTCATGTAAAGAAAACAGATCTCATGGCGTTCTCCCGCCCGCGGAAAAACGGGATCATAGCCGTGGGTATCAGAGAAAACGACGAACTTATCAGCGCGGAACTCACGGATGGTGAACAGGATATCATCCTGGCCACACGTTCCGGAATGGCGATTCGTTTTCATGAGAACGAGGTCAGGCATAGCGGCCGCGGCGCGCAGGGCGTTATCGGTATACGCATGAAGAAGAAGAACGACACTTTGGTTGGAATGGTGGTGGTAAAACGGGAAGCGAGTCTCATGGTGGTAAGCGAGAACGGATTCGGGAAGAGAACCATGCTCTCCGATTACCGGGTCACTCACCGTGCCGGACAGGGCGTTGTAACCCTGAAGACGCAGGGGCGGAACGGTCCCGTGGTGGGAGTCGCTGAAGTGGTGGATGACGAGGAACTGATGCTCATAACCCGGAACGGCGTCATTATCCGGTTGCCGGTGAACGGCGTGCGTATAATCGGAAGGAATACACAAGGAGTAAAATTCATAAATCTCGATCCGGGTGACAAGGTAAAGGATGTCGAACGGGTCGTAGTTACCGAGTCGCCGTCGTCTGACACTCCGGATGAAGAGGGGGATGAGGAAGCAAAGACACCGTCAGACACCGGTGAAACGGCAGCGGAGAACGAGAATGAAACCGAAGGAGACGAGACATGATGATTATAGAGGAGATCTATGCACGGGAGATTCTTGATTCCCGCGGAAACCCCACGGTTGAAGTCGAGGTAACCCTGGAAGATGGTAGCTGGGGACGGGCGGCTGTTCCGTCCGGCGCTTCCACCGGAGAACATGAAGCCCTCGAACTCAGGGATGGCGAGCCCGATCGATTCCACGGGAAAGGCGTACAACAGGCCATCACCAATATCAATGAGCGGATAGCCGAAGCGGTCATTGGAGAAGACGGTACCGACCAGGTCGGCGTCGACACCGTGATGATCGAACTGGATGGTACGGCGAACAAGGCGAATCTGGGCGCGAACGCCATACTCGGAGTCAGCATGGCCGTTGCCCGAGCCGCGGCGCAGTCGTACGATATGCCCCTGTACCGGTATCTTGGCGGCGTTTCCGCCCGCATCCTGCCCGTGCCCATGATGAACATACTCAATGGCGGAGAGCACGCGGATAACAACGTCGATATCCAGGAATTCATGGTTATGCCTCTTGGTGCGTCGAGTTTTTCCGATGCGCTCCGTATGGGTTCGGAGATTTTCCACACACTGAAAAAAGTACTCAAAGGTAAAGGTCTGGCCACGTCGGTGGGGGATGAAGGTGGCTTCGCTCCCAACCTTGCATCCAATGAAGAAGCCCTGAAAGTCATCCTTGAGGCTATTGGCGCGGCCGGTTACGAGGCGGGAAAAGATGTGTTCCTTGCCCTGGATTGCGCGGCCTCGAGTTTCTTCGAGAACGGCAACTATATCCTGCGCGGAGAGGGTGACAAACGCTTGAGCGCAGCGGAGATGATCGCCTTTTACGGGGATCTTGTTGATCGATATCCCATTGTTTCGGTTGAGGACGCCCTGGATGAAAACGACTGGGACGGGTGGGAAGAGCTGACGAAGGCACTGGGATCAAAGGTCCAGCTGGTGGGTGACGACCTCTTCGTGACGAATCCGGTACGCATTCGGCGAGGCATAGAACGGAACGTTGCAAACTCCGTTTTGATCAAGCTCAATCAGATCGGTTCAGTAACGGAAACCATGGAGGCCGTGGCTACCTCGCGGGCCGCCGGATACACCACGGTTGTGTCTCATCGAAGCGGCGAAACGGAAGACGTTTTCATCGCCGACCTTGCAGTTGCGCTGGGCAATGGCCAAATTAAGACCGGTTCACTCTGTCGATCAGAACGCGTTGCGAAGTACAATCAGCTGCTTCGTATTGAAGAAGAACTTCAGGATTCCGGATGGTTTGCAGGATGGGAGAGCCTCGGAAAAGAAGCACCAAAGGAATAAGCCGCGGCGGTTTTTTCCGGCCGGCGCGCCGGCCGAAACCGGGCCGCCGCCCCGCACTGGGTCTGACCGTTACGGTATTTGTACTCTGCGCGCTGGCATATATCTATTTCTTCGGCGATAACGGCTATATCCGGGAACGGGAAGTCCGCAAGGAGATTCAATATCTCGAAGAGGAGATTGCGCTCCTGAAGCTTGAGAGCGACGAACTGCGGAAAGAAATAGATGAACTCGAGGAGGGCGGCATCGAGCTTGAACGTATCGGCCGCGAACAACTCGGCATGATCAAGGAAGGGGAGATCTCCTACCGGCTCGTTCCCATGCGATCCGAGGATTGGGTTCTTGACAACTAGGGGGCGAGTCTATTACCTACTCTGCCCAATGACCGCGGGGTGGAGCAGCCGGTAGCTCGTTGGGCTCATAACCCAAAGGTCGCAGGTTCGAATCCTGCCCCCGCCACCAGAAAGGCGAGTTTGATTCCTCTGCTCGACAGGGGAATTGACTCGCCCTTTTTTGTTTGGACGATCCAGCGTGCACGTATCGTGCACCGATCTCTCTGGGGTGTGGTAGTGCCGGATAGTTTTTTATGAGCCGGGATTCAGTGGTTCCAGCTTGGCAATCTCAGCGGCCCGGTCGCTTCGCATGGCATGCCAGAGATCCCAGTCCTGCTGGAGCCCGAGCCAGAAACCAGCCGACATTCCCAGCACGCGTTCCAACCGCAACGCCGTGTCAGGCGTAATCGAGCGCTTACCCCGAATTATCTCATTCAGCCTGGGAAATGAAACGCCGAGACGAATGGCGAAAGCAGACTGTGTAATCCCCATTGGCTTCAGGAATTCCTCGAGGAGCATCTCTCCGGGATGTGTGGGCGGTCTTCTCATTGGCAGACGTCTCGAAACAGGAATTCGTTTTGTCCCCTCTTTGCCTTTGGGCTCATGCGCCATCGTGGTAATCTGTGATCTCAATGTCGTCGGCATACCCGTGCTCCCAGATAAAGCAGATTCGATACTGATCGTTTATTCGAATGCTGTATTGACCGCTTCGATCTCCCCGGAGACGTTCAAGGTGATTAGCCGGCGGAATTGCCAGCGCTCTCAAATCCTCTACGCGATTGATTTGGTCCAACTTACGTCGCGCGATCTTCCAAAGCGACGAAGGGCACGCCTTCCGGGCGGCTTTGGTCTCAGCACCGTCAAAGACATCTTCGGTTCCACGATCCTTGAATGAACGTATCATGTATCATATTATAACGGATAACGTTATAATAGTCAATATAACCTCGAAAGGAGGAGTTGGAAATCCATTAAGGTAAAGGACTTTGAGAATTGAGACACAGGAGGAGACCGGCTCTATTCTGCCTTCTGAACGGGGTTTTTATGCACTATTCTAACATTGGTCGTCATGACTCGCAGACGAGACACCATGAGAAGATGAAAATAGGAATGGTGATTGGTGGTTGGCAGGAGATTTTTCAGAAGTCAGGATGATGGAGGGACGAGTTCCATCTCGTCCAATGATTGGGATACTGAGGCCATTGCGGAGAATGGCCCTCCTTATTCACAAATGACAAATCCAAAGCACTATTCTAACGTTAGAAAAGTGCTTCCTTTAACCCTATTTACGAAGCAGAACAGCGCTTCTTGTCTTCGGACGAACGCGCGGAATCTTGTCCCACCAGCTTTTGAAATCAGACCTGACGGCGTTCCCGGGTTCTTCAAATCATCATTCATCAATTCCTACACGGCCCTCCAGAGTAAAGACACCACGGTTATGCCGATCCCCGGCTTTATTGATCCAAGGAAGCCTTTCGTTTTATGGCTTACGAGTGTAAACTATACTCGACCGGCAGAGATGAATTCTACATCATACAAATCATATATGGAGTAGAATCACTTGGTTGCGGATATCCAGCAGTCACGGGAATGATTCCGGTTAAATGATTCATATCCTCTGATTGCGGGGGTTACTTATGCGAGAGGGGGTAGGCGATGTATAGTGACCGAAGTCATTTTTCAAGGGGTTTTATGTCATGTTTCATTGTCATGTCGATCATGTATATGATGGTGCAGGCGTCATATGCGCAACCACCCGGCTGGTCCATCGAGGTCGTGGACACCACGGGGGATGTTGGTTCGCATACATCGCTCGTGTTAGACGATTCAGGAAATCCCCACATCAGTTATTACGATGATACGAATAATAGTTTGAAATACACGTATCGCGGCGATTCGGGCTGGAATACCGAGACTGTCGAGATATCGGGAACCGTGGGTACATATAGCTCGATCGCGCTAGACACAAACGGCTATCCTCATATCAGCTACCACAAAGATGTTCCAACCAATGAACTGAAGTATGCGCATCTTGACGCCACGGGCTGGCACATTGAGACGGTGGATGCCGGAAGTGGTGTTGGATATTACACGTCACTCGACTTGGACGGATCGGATTACCCTCATATCAGCTATTCAGAGGGTACGAATAGTGGTATCAATTATGTGTATCTCGATGTAACGGGCTGGCATTTCGAACTGGTGGACGATGTCGGTGGATCCATGAGGTATATGTCGCTCGACCTGGATGGTTCCGACCTCCCCCACATAAGCTATCACAGGTATTTCCCCGCTGATCTCTGTTACGCATATCGAGATGTATCGGGTTGGCACATAGATGTTGTGGAATCGGACGGGATCGTGGGGGAGTACGGCTCCATGACGCTGGATGAGTCGGGATATCCCCATATAAGTTATTACAGCAATATTCCCGATAATGATTTGAAGTACGCGTACGAAGATGGGACGGGCTGGCACATTGAGACGGAAGACGATACCGGGAATGTAGGATTATATACATCGCTCGTCCTGGATGGATTAGGATTTGCTCATATCTGCTACTATGACGCCACTAACGGTGACCTTAAATACGACGGGAGCACCATTGACGATACCGGGGATGTAGGACTCTTCACATCCCTCGAGCTGGACTCGTCCGGTTTCGTCCATATCAGCTACTATGATACCACCAACGGCGATCTCAAATACGCGACAACACGGCCGCGGCCTATTGCGCTATCATGCTCTCTCGAGGGCGGACAGATCGTACTCGAGTGGACCGCCGCGGAGGGTGCGGCGGAGTACTGGGTTTACGGTGCTGACAATATGCCCTACTTCGAACCTGGATTCGCTCCGGGATATGAATATAAAGTGGACGAGGTAATTCTTCCCACGACAACGTGGTCAAGTCCGAACGGGATTGCCGATGCCGCCCACAACTGGACATATCTCGTGGTCGCGGTCAACGGGGCGGACGAGGAGATAACTCGGTCAAACGTATGCGGCGAGTATGATTACGAGGCGGGGGTGCCGTAGGGAAAGAGTAGATAAAATTCTCCACTTGAAGCGGCATTCAGATACAATCAATATCCGATACTACGTTTTTTTTTCACGATAAACATCACCTGAAATATATGAGTATTGATAAGCAAGAATTCATATCAGAGACCTATTCCGCACGTAGAGACTTGCTTGCCCCCATCTGTTGCCGTATATATTTGATGTAGCAGCCGTAACGTCATGTCTAGAACGGCTGTAATAGATACATAAAATTCATACATGGAGTTAAAAATGCCCACTAAAACATCAGTGGTATCCATCTTTATGGTGATCGCCGCGCTGGCCACCGCAAGCGCGGCAGGGGTTCTGTATACCCTGACTTCTCCCAACGAAGAATTAACCGGCGAGTTCGGGAACGCCGTTGCCGACGTGGGTGATGTGAACCAGGATGGATATGCCGACGTGGTGGTGGGCGCTCATCGTGATGGAATAGGTGGGATGGCATACGTCTTCAGCGGATACGATGGCAGTGTTCTCCATGTCCTCGAATCTCTCAGTCCGGGTTTCGATCGCAGGTTCGGCGGGGCGGTCTCCGGTGCGGGCGATATAAACAGCGACGGATACCCTGACATCATCGTGGGAGCGCGGAAGGAAGACAGCGGATCCAGCATCGAATTCAACGGCAGAGTTTATATTTTCAGCGGTGTCGACGGTACGGTCATGCGTGTGCTTGACTCGATGGAATCAGATGGTAAGAATTTCGGCGCATCGGTTTCAGACATCGGAGATGTGAATAATGACGGCTTCCCTGATGTCATTGTCGGGGCTACCGGCGAAGCGGGTGGTAAAGGTCGTGTCTACGTAATCAGTGTGCCCACCGGAGAAATTCTCTGGTCTTGCACGGGTAACAGCGTTTATGAATATATAGGGTATGCTGTTTCCGGTGCCGGTGACGTCAACGGGGATGGACACCCAGATCTCATAGTCGGATGCTATGATGGCGATCCCGGGGGCTTGGAGAACGCCGGCGAGGCATATGTCTATGACGTGGTGTCGGATCAGCGTCTCTATACCCTGACATCTCCCAACGGCGAAGAGTATGGAGATTTCGGCTGCTCGGTCTCCGATGCCGGAGACCTCGATGGAGATGGTCGATCGGATCTTCTCGTGGGAGCGAGATATGAGGGCTCCGGCGGCAGGGCATACGCGTTCAGTGGTGCCACGGCGGGGCTTCTGCATACCTTCTCATATCCTCAGCCCGGAAAGTTTGGCAGCACCGTGTCTTCACTTGGTGATCTGGATGGCGATGGGCGCCCGGAGATTATAGTCGGAGCCTATAGTGTTGATACTGATTCGATAGACGCGGGGCGGGCCTTTATCTTCAGCGGAGCCTCGGGTGATTTACTGTATACCCTCGAATCCCCCAATGAGACTACAGAGGGTTATTTCGGAGTGTCGATCTCCGGCGCGGGAGACGTGAACAACGATGGATTCGATGATGTCGTAGTCGGCGCGCCCGGGGAGAATCCGGGCGGCAGTCCGCGTGACGCAGGCCGGGCGTATATTTTCGATCTTATGGGTGTCTCGGCTGAACCCGGTACAATAGAACCTCTTGTCTCCGGTCTGAGACTCGTCGGGCCATACCCCAATCCGACGTCAGGCCGCGTCGAAATCTCCCTGGAGATCCAGGAAGAAGGACAGAGACGCGTTGATTTGAGTCTGTACGACATAACCGGGCGTCGCGTGAACAGGGTACTGAGCAGAGAGCTTTCCGGCGGAAGCACGGTGAAATTGACGTGGGTTCCCAAGAGTGCGACACCTTCCGGAGTCTACTGGTGGCGTCTGAGCGCGGGTGATAAGTCAGTAGAGAAAGCAATGGTAATAGTTCGGTAGAAAGCACATAAACGTAGCGCTATGGTCAGGATCGGCACTATTCTAGCCTTAGAATAGTGCCGGAAGATCTTGTTTTCGGGGCATAATAGAGCTTCCTGGCTTCGGACGGACGCGCGGAAGCCATACCCGGCGAAGCCACCCGGGCGTAGGCGCGGCCGTCCCACCAGGGTCTTTTCGCGGATTACTCCGTTCCAACATTAGGAATAAGTCAGGAATGGGTTTTTCTGTTTCTCCAAATCATCAATCATCAATTCCTACATATCCCTCCACAGAGGTATTTGCGGGTTACCCCGCTCCAACAGCTTTTAAAGACTTCAGAGCGTAACGCGGAATCGGCATTCGGAGCCGCCGCGCATGACGGTTTCGAGGATTTCGACGGAGACGGGACGGGAGAGGGCGTGTTCGAAGAGTTCCCTGATCCAGCCGGCGGAGCAGTCACAGAGACCGGGAAGCGGGGTTTTTCCATCGGGTATAGGGCAGAAACACTCGGGATAGACAACGGAGATCTCGTCACCAGACATATGGACGAATGGTACAGTTTCCTTGAGTCCAGAAATGAATGACGAAACATCCGAAGCATCTACAGCGCAGGCGCGGGCTTTCTTCAGGATCGATTGCGGAATACAGTTCTTCCCGCAGTGCTGGAGGATCTCGGATCTGGTTTCGGCATCGAGCGTCTGCTCCATGGCTTCGAAAAGGCTCGAAAGCCATTTCTGTTTAGAACTCAATTGATACTCCCTAAAAGGGCCATAATCGGGGGATGAGGAGCGCCGTGATGACGGCGAACGCTACGGTGAGTGGCGCGCCCACCCGCGTGAAATCAGTGAACCGGTAGTTACCCGGGGTGTAGACGAGGACATTGGTATGATAGCCGATGGGCGAAAGGAAACATGCCGACGCTCCGAACATCACGGCCATGAGGAGCCCCGTGGGGTCGGTGTACCCGAGATGTGGCGCAACGTCGAGAACAACCGGTACGAGGAGCACAGCGGACGTCGCCGTGGTCACTACGGAGGCAAGAAGTGTTGCAAAGAGATAAGTGGTTCCCACCGCCGCCCATGTACCAAGGGAGGCGGAGAGTTTTATGGGATACGACAGGAGGGAGGCAAGCCCGGTTTCATGGATAGCCTTTCCTAATGCCATCATTCCCGCGAGAAGAAGGAGCAGACGAAGGTCAACGGCTCGATACGCCTCTTTGAGTGAGACGCACCGTCCCATGACCATGGCCACCGCGCCCCCCAGGGCCAGGGGAAGGATGGGGAGACCGAAAAGCCCGGCACCCAGTACGATCGCCACCAGAATAAGCATGGCGAGTCGCGCCTTGTTCCTGTACACCACATGGTCCTGTACGTCATCGAGTACGATGTAGTTGTTCGTTGAAACGAAGTTCCTGACAACGTTCTCCTCTCCGAACGCGAGTACGATATCACCGGCTCTCAGTATCACATTGCTGAGTTTCTCCATGACATGCTGCCCGCCCCGCTGGAGCGCCATAACCGTCATTCGACGGCGCTGCCTCAGTTTCAATCCGGCGATAGTCTGACCCACCCAGTCACCGTCGTGACGGACAAGGAGCTCCATGAGCATCATATTCTTGGGATCGAATCTGACACCCTCTCCTCCCAGTTCCTCCGGTAGCGTGAGGAGTTTTTTCTGCTGAATATCCACGAGACCACTGGCCTTTCCCGAAAGAAGAAGAACATCGCCCTCCTCCATCGTGACCTCCTCCGTGGTTCCTCGCAGGATGGAGCCGTCTCTGATGATCTGGACAACGACCAGTTCGCCGTTCGCGCTGATGAGAGATGCCGGTTTTCCGATGAGCGGCGATCCTGCGCATACCTTCAGTTCCGCGGCGTATAGTTCCTGGCTTCTGGATCCCTCGAGCCCCACGAGCCCGGGTCGAACGGGAAGGATGCGCCTGCCGAGAGTGGACATATACGCCATACCGACCACGAAAAATACGATTCCCAGGCGGGTCGGCTCGAACATATCGAATGCCCGGTGGCCACTCTCTTCGGAAAGAAGGCTGACGATGATATTCGTGGATGTACCGATAAGGGTACATGACCCGCCGAACATGGCGGAGAAGCTCAGGGGTATCAACAGCTTGCTCGGCGGAATACCGAATTCGCGGGCCAGGGCCAGAATAATGGGGATGAACATGACCACGATGGGCGTATTGTTGATGAACGCGGAGAGAATCCCCACCACGATCATGAGGATAAAAATCATGAAGGAACTTCGTCCCTTCCCCACCCTGGCTATGAAACGGTGTGACACGCGCTCCAGAACACCGGTCCGTGTCAAACCCGCACTCACGATGAACATACACGCCACCGCCACCACCGCGGGGCTGGAAAGTCCCGCTACGGCATCAGCCGGAGTGAGTATGCCCGTTGCCATAAGCGAGAGTGCCACGAGGAGGGCAACGAGTTCCACGGCGAGGGCCTGGGAGACAAACAGGATCAGCGATACGCCGAGGAGAACGAGTACGATGATCTGGTTGCTGTCCATGGTTCAGACCCTGCCTATGTGTTTAACCTATTAGGTTTTTCAGTTTGTAGACCGTATCAATGACGGTCCCGTCAACCCACTTTACCACCGCCACGGGTTGATCATCGAGTTCGGGCCGAGCCGGCGGTCCTCCGCAGATCCCCTCCACCTCTGCCTTTATCTCCTCGATGGTTCGAATCGGAAGGTCCGATCCGCTTGCCGCCTCAAGGAGATCCTCACGTCGCGGATTAATGGCAATTCCCCGTTCCGTGATGATGACGTCTATGAGTTCTCCCGGCCCGCAGAGTGTGGTGACCTTGTCCACAATAACGGGTATACGATCCCTGAACGAGGGAATGGGGAGAATGGTACAGTTCGAGGACAGGCAGTTCTGCCATCCTCCGATGCCGTGGAGGAGTTTTCCGTCGGAGTGAGTGACCACATTGGCATTGAAGTTGACATCAACCTCGGTAGCGCCGAGTACAACGGCATCGACAAACGTTGCAAAGCATCCCTTGCCGTGGTAGTTGTAGCTGGTGAACGGGCTTGTCCATACATGATTCGGATTCTCACGCATGGACCGGATACCTTCGAGATCGAAGGTCTGACCGTCCAGTATGAAATCCGTGAGACCCTCTTCCAGCATCTCCACGAGATACTTGGTTGATCCCCCACGGATGAACCGGGCTTTGACGCCGGCCTCCCGCATCATCTCGGAGAGGAAGATGCCGAATGCGAGGCTCGTTCCCCCGGCTCCGGCCTGGAAGGAGAAGCCGTCTTTCATGATCCCGGCATCGCGAACGAACCGCGCCGCCAGTTCCGCGATATACAACCGGTCGGGGCTTCGAGTAATACGCGTGGTCCCTGAAATGATTTTTTCGGGATCACCCAGGGAATCGACTTCGACCACGAAATCAACGTGGTTGCCGTGGATCTGCCACGGCAGGCAGGGGAACGGCACGAGGTTGTCTGTGGCCAGTATGACGGAGTCCGCGTACTGCGAGTCCGCAAGCGCGAAGCCCAGGAGACCGCACGCCGCGGGTCCGGTAAGTCCGTTGGCATTTCCGAACGGATCAGATGTGGGGCCGGCGATGACCGCCAGATCTATGTGGACCTCGCCGTCCTGTACCGCCTGGTAGCGACCGCCATGTGACCGTAAAACACCGAGACCCCGCATCTTCCCCGCGGAGCAGTACAGACCCAGGGGCCCGTTCATACTTCCCTCGATATGATGAATCACGCCGCTGTCCAGGTATTGCATGAGATGCTCATGACAGGGGAACGATGCGCTGGGGAACCAGCGGAGGTCTTTCACACCGAGTTCCGCCGCCGCATCGAAGACCATATTTGCAAGCGCGTCGCCGTTTCGGAGATGGTGATGCGTGCTGACGGTCATCCCATCGGATATTCCGGCGCGCTGAAGGGCCTGTTTCAGGGATGGGACCACCTTATTGCCGTCCTTGGGGTAGTTGGCACAGGAGGCGATCTTCGGTGCCGCTTTCGTCCCGGTCGGCTGGTACCCGTCCACCCCCTTGAAGGGGATCGTTTCGATGCCGTTGACTTCTCGCGGCACGTTTCGGCCGGCGGCATTCACTATCATTCCCGTGCTCATTCCTCAACACCTCCCATCTCCATACCGGCGGCTTTTGCCATGCGGAGAGTATACTGCGCCCGCTTCACTACCGGAGCATCGATCATCTTGCTCCCGAGACTCACTACCCCGAGACCACGCGCTTTCGCATCCTCGAAGGCATCCACGATCCGTTTTGCCCTGGCATACTCTTCCTGTGTCGGGGCAAAGGTGTCATGAGTCGGCCGGATCTGCCGTGGATGGATGAGTCCTTTACCCTCGAATCCCAGGGATTTGGCCTCCAGAACGCTGAGACGGAGACCCTCCTCGTCGCTCACGTCACTGAATACCGTATCGATCGGCTGAATCCCCGCTGCCCGGGCCGCGTTTACCACCTGGCAGCGCGCCCAGAAGCTCTCGCGGCCCTCAGCCGTCCGTTGGGTTCCGATATCCGCGGTATAGTCCTCAAGCCCTATGGTCAATCCCACCAGGGAGGGGGATGCCGTTGCTATCTCCAGGGCTTTGAATGCACCGGCCGCGCTTTCGATGATGGGCATGAGAAAGACGGGAGCCTCCCTCCCGCACCGAATCCGAATGTCGTTGATCCTTTCCTCCACGGCGACTACCTGTTCGGCGGATTCACATTTCGGTATGAGAATCACATGGACGCCTTCCGGTATGACCGCTTCAAGATCCTCCAACCCCAGGGGGAGTTGATTGATTCGGACCATTGTCTCTGAGCCGTAGAAATCAACGCAACGGAGTGTATTACGAACGAGTATCCTCGCGGCGTCCTTTTCCGTGGGCGCTACGGAGTCTTCCAGATCCAGGATCACGCCGTCAGGATCGTGGAGACCGGCGTTTATAGCGAACTTCGGATCGTTCCCCGGCAGGTACAACCGGGATCTGCGGAGTCTCTCGCGTACCGGTTCCCGTTGGGCGGCCGGATTCGTATCGGGAAGATATACCCCTGTTTTCGAAGGATTAAATCGTTTGATGGCGGTCTCAATCCGCGCAGCCATGGTATACGGCAACGCGCCCTGATCGTCTATCTCCAGCAGGACGCCCGTAAGATTGAAGGTGTCGAGCATATCGTTGACGAGGGAATGTATGGAGTCTCCGTACATACTCATGACCTTGCTCTGAATCTTCAGATTCCGGCCTTCCTCCCCGGTTTCCGTGATCGTCACCAGGCAATCGGATCGGACGCGGGGACCGCTGGTTCCTGCTGTTACCGCGTTCATGATACATCCTCCCGCTCTTTGAGAAGATTCCGGGTAAACGGCAGAAGTCCTCCGGCATTTCGTATGGACAGTATGCGCTCAGGCAGCTGGGGAAACGTGAATTCGCGGGATCCAACGGAAATGCGCCCCGTCTCCACGTCGAGGTCGAGAGTATCGCCCGGTTTGAACGCCTCCACCGCGTCCGGGCACTCCACGAGCAGGAGACCCTGGTTGATGGCCGAACGGTAGAATATCCGCGCGAAGCTTTTCGCCACAACTGCGGTAATACCGACAGATTTGAGTCCTACCGACGGTTGTTCGCGAGAACTTCCGCAGCCGAAGTTCTTGCCTGCCAGGATGATATCTCCTGCCTGTACCGCCCCGGCGAACCCGGGATCGAGATCCTCCAGTAAGTGTGGTTTGATCTCCTCCGGAGTCGAGCAGGTATAGGTATATTTGCCCGGAAAAAGCATGTCCGTGTTTATATCGTCTCCGTATACCCAGACGTTCATGATATCTCCACCTCCCGGGGATCGGTTATGCGCCCCGTCAGAGCACTGGCCGCCACCGTGGCGGGGCTTGCCAGTACGATCTCCGCTTCCTTGCATCCCATTCTCCCCTTGAAGTTGCGATTTGCCGTACTGATGCACCGTTCTCCCGGGGCGAGTACGCCCTGGTGAGCACCCAGGCACGGGCCGCATCCGGGAGGAAGCAGTACCGCGCCTGCCTGGATCAGGTCGGATGCCACCCCCGACTGTATCGCCTGATTCAATATCTCTCGCGAGGCGGGAAGAACAAGCAGACGAACACCATCGGAGACGGTGTTTCCCCGAAGGATCTTTGCCGCCACCTGCAGATCGGAGTAGCGACCGTTAGTGCAGGTGCCGAGGAGGCACTGATGAACCACCATGCCCACCGCGTCTTCCACCGGCTTCACATTGTCAACGGTATGAGGGAGTGACACCACCGGTCCGATTTCGCCGAGATCAACGTCGATCTCCCGTTCATAATTCGCGGCAACGTCAGCCCATACCGGTTCGTATGAGTCGGGTTCGAAACCCCGATCAGAGAACCACTCCCGTGTGAGCCGGTCCACGGGAAACGCGAAGCATTTCGCTCCCATCTCAACGCCCATATTTGCAATGGTCATGCGGTCATCCATAGTGAGACCCGCGATTGAACCATGAAACTCAACGCTGCGGTAATCCGCGCCGTCTGCTCCGAGCAGGCCGATGAGCGAGAGGATCAGATCCTTGGCCGAAACCGGAGGCGTCAGATTTCCTTTCAGCGTTATCTTGATGCTTTTCGGTACCTTGAACCACGTTTCGCCCGTGAGGAGGAGGGCGGCCGCTTCGGTCCGGTCGATACCAGTGGAGAATGCGCCCAGCGCGCCGTATGAACATGTGTGTGAATCGGAGCCCACCAATACGTGACCGGGCAGGGCAAACCCTTCTTCCATGACCACCTGGTGGCAGATTCCGCTTCCGATATCGAAGAAATGCGGAATCTCGTTTCTCGCGACATACGCTCGAATCTTATGATGATTGGTCGCCGCTTTTTCGTTGGCTGCCGGGATGACGTGATCCAGAACAATAATGTGCATCTCGGGACGGGCGACACCGTATTCTTCGAGCTCGTCTGAGATTTTTCCGATGATGGCCGCGGTATTGTCATGGGAAAGCAGGTAGTCGGGTTGAATCGTAACGATCTCGCCGGGCGCTGCCGATTCGCGTCCCGACCGCGCGGCGAGAATCTTTTCAGCAAATGTCATTGGCATGGGATCACCTTGTCCTTTAAAGCAGACCGCCGCGGAGATAGATATCCCGCTGTACGTCGGTAAAAGGTTCAACGGTCCATTGTGTACCGTCGGAGACACGGGTAATCGTGCCCGATAAAAGATCCACGGTCACCTCCTGGCCGTCGGACAAACCGGATTCCACGAGATCCCCGTTAAGAATAGGAAATCCGGCATTTATGGCGTTTCGTTCGTAGATCGCTCCGAAGGAACGGGCAATGAGCAGCGATACTCCGAGACTCTTGAAGCAGTCGACCGCCTGTTGTCTCGAACTTCCGCACCCGAAGTTGGCACCCGTCACTACGAGATCACCCGGTTTGACCTTGCCGGGAAAATCCTCGAATCCCGGCAGATTACCGAATGTATACTGACCCATTTCGGCAATGTCAGTGACGGTGAGGTGACGGTTGTGAAAGATCATATCCGTATCGATATTATCCATGGGTACCAGCCAGATTCTCCCCGTGAATCGAAGCGGCTTATCGCCGGACTCTTGTCGTGGCACCGCAGCGGATTCGGCTGTTCGGGTCTTCTCTCTCGATACAACGGGGGCGGCGCCTCGAAGCACATCCGCCGCGGAAGCGATACATCCCGCAACGGCACTGGCGGCTACGGTGGCGGGACTTGCGAGATAGACCTCGCCCTTGCCCTGTTTACCCGGGAAATTCCGGTTTCCGGTACTTATGGTTACTTCTCCGGGACCGTTCTGGCCGATCTGCCCCGCCGCGCATCCCGCGCATCCCGCGTTACCCACCAGAGCTCCGGCTTTTTTGAAGACATCGAGTATCCCTTCCTCCATGCATCTCATCCAGACGGCGTCAGTGGAAGGGACGATTTTGAGAACAACCCCGGATGCAAGCCGTCTTCCCTTCAGGATTTCGGCCGCCGCACGCATATCCTCGAATCTCCCGTTGGTACATGATCCAATGAATCCGGAATCTATGGGCGTTCCTGATACGGTCTCCAGATTCACCGTATCATCGGGATGACCGGGCCGTGCCACCATGGGACCGAGGTTCGTGATATCGATCTCCCATACCCGGTCATATGCCGCGTCGTTATCGGCGAATATGCCGCGAACAGGGGTATTCATGGCCGCCGACGTATACGAGAGTACCCGTTCATCGGGAGGGATGAGTATAATGATTGCACCCATCTCCGTAGCCATGGAAGAGATGGTTATCCGTGCATCCAGGCTGAGATTTGAAACCACATCGCCGGAAAGTTCGGCCGCATAGCCCAACAATCCGCTTGCACCGGTCTCCTGGAGTATCCTGAGGACGATATCCTTTGCCGCGGCGAATTGCCCCGGAACTCCGGTAAGCACGAGCTTGATGCTGGGTGGGACTTTGAACCAAACCGAACCGTTTGCCCAACTGTATGCAATATCGCGGTCTCCCATGCCCTGTCCGAATGCGCCGATGGAACCGAGAATATTGGCATGAGAATCCGTTGATACAAATGTCCCGCCGGGACCCACCATTCCCTTGTCTATGGCGAGATGCGTTCCTATCCCGGCATTGATGTCGTAAATGCCGATCTCCGCTTCCCGTGCATATAGACGGCAGATCTGCTGATTCGTGGCATACTTCTGATCGGAACCGGTGGGATTACAGTCAAAAGTGAAAAAAGTCCGTTTCGGATCATCGATTCCCAGTGCGTGGTCGGTAAGGTTTTTAACCACGTTTGCGCCGCCGAAATCGCGTGCCACTCGGGCATCGATGAACACATCAACGATGTCACCCGGTGTAACCGGACGATCTGCATGCGCACTCAATATCTTTTCAACCATGGTCTGTCCCACAGAACCCCTCCTCTGAAAACGCTGTATTTCAACGTGTTGGTCGTTATACCCGACGTGAAATGCGAATTTTTAATATCTCTTCTTTCATGCTTTTTGAAATTGGGCCATGCAGTTTAGTTCGCAAATATACGGGCGGCAATAGTGACTTGTGACATAAGGCTTTTGTTACAAAGGAGACTGAAAGTCGAATGAACGGCAATCAGCGAGAGATATCGGTTATCATTTCGAGGAATCCCGATTCAGCCACTCATCCCGAAGTATCCCCATTTTTATACGATTGTGATATCGTCCATTGACTTCGCAGGCTTGTCTGATGCACGCTTCTTCCGAGAAACCCAGACGCTTTCCGATTCCGATCATCCCCGGATTCCCGTCCCAGGTACTGAATCCGAGGCGAGACAGGTTGAATTCCCTGAATACATAATCCACCCACAAACGGCACGCTTCCGTTCCATACCCCCTGCCCCAGAAGATCTCTTCACATATATCGATCCCGAACTCCGAATAATGAGGATCGTCGTTCTGTATGTAAACCGTTACCCAGCCGAGGTGTACACCGTCAGCCGTGTCTATTTCCAGTCTGTAATACGGCGGACCGGACCGTGAGATGAGCCACCCGCGGATCTGAGCAATCACGCCGGAGAGATCATCGTCGAACCATGGTGCGTCAAAATCCCATGCGGGAAGATCGGGATCGTTCCAGCGATGATAATCCTCGAGATCTCTCGGGTGCGGAGTGCGAAGGCAAACCAGGCGGCCCGGGATGGTGAAAAGCGGCCCGGACCAGGACTCATACCAGGTCTTTCTGGCTACGCTGTATTTGATATACGGAACGTCCTGAGTAAAAGACCGCATCTGCTCGGGGAACTCATACACGCCTTCTTCCACCGGTTCTCCCCCGACGGCTTCCTGCATCTTCTGAGACGCAATATTATTCTTGTTGGGACTGGCTACCACGAATCGGCAGGCCGTATGGATGAACAGGTAATCCACGAGTCCCTTCTTTACCTCCGTACCGTAGCCCTTGTTCCAGAATTCCGGAAAGAGTTTCACATCGGTATGAGCGTTGCCGTCGGCATTCGGAAAACCGAGCTTACATTCGCCGATACGCTGGTTATCCTCCTTTCGTACAATGACGAGTTTTTTATCGAAGGGTGTCACCGGCTCATTTGCGATTGTTCGTCGTATCTCGTCCTCGGTTATGCGCAGACCGTTCGGGAATCCTACGAATGTCATGACCTTCGGATCCGTCCATAACCGATAAAACATCGTCACATCGGGATCCGAGGGCCGGGCCGCCCGTATGCGGAGACGCGTCGTTTCGAATATCATGGGAGACTGTTCCTGTTTTCGATAATGGAGTCACGCAACGCTACTGCCATATCGTGATCCGTATCCAGAGAAAGAGCTCTGTTGAGCTCCTTCTCCGCTTGAGTGGTGTCTTTCATACCCAGGTAGGCCCGGGCGATGTTCACGGCGATACGTGGATCCTGACCTCCGATACCTTCTGCTTGCCGGTAAGAGTGAATAGCTTCCTCGTACTGGCCATTATAATATTGCGCTACGCCCAAGGCGAGACGGGCGGGGGTGTACGCGGGATTCAATGATAGTGCTTCTTTAAGTTCTTCTTTGGCTTCGGTATACCGGCCGAGCCGCACCAGAGATCGGCCGTAATTATACCGCGCCCCAGCGCTTTCCGGCGCACACAGCGCCGTCTTTCGAAAAAGGATTTCTTCATTCCACCACATGGGTTGTGTTATCAGAGAGATCCATATCTCACAGCACAGTATCAGACCAATGAGACCGTATTTCCATTTTCCCGCACAGTGATGTACCAGCGAAGCCAGCGGTATTCCGGTGAATATCAACGGAGCGTACATGTATCGATCGGCCAGAACCATCTTCAGGGGATACAGCCCCAGAAATGGAAGGAACAGCAGCAGGATGACACCGAGCCATCGTGCCATGCGTCGTTGTTTTCTGAACAGGTAGAGCAGCCCCAGTAGACCGATCACGAGACCGAGCCATGACGCGATCACACAATGATGTGATGCCAGGGTGATTGATGATCTGTCGGGACAGGGCCTGGGATAGAAGAAATGCCCCGCTGCCCTGAACAGCATAACGGGAGCGTTTGCGAAAGCGGTCTCGAACGATCCCCCGATGAACTGAAGCTCCGCTTCTCCCGGGCTACGGTAGAAGCCGATCCTGAGAAGTATGAACGCCGCTGATAGAACCGTCATAGCCGCAGAAAGAGGGAGATTGCGGCGTTTATTCACCAGAAGGACCATGATCGGAAGAAGCAATGCGGTCTCCTTGCAAAGGAGCGCGCAGAGCATTGCGAGAAGAGCGGGTACGAACCGTGACCGTCGAGCGAATAGTAGCGTTCCCACCATAAAGAGGGTGGCCATGATGTCGGTTCGGAAACTGATGGCTGATACCGGTTCCACGGTTAGGGGATGAACCGATACAAGGAGTGTCCCAATGACCGCGGTGGCGGCGGTGTATCCGATATCACGTATCAGCATGAAAAGGATTAGGGCGACGAGCGAATGGAGAATGACATTCGTCAGGTGGTGCCCGGCGGGACGGTCTCCCCACACCGCCGCATCGAAATCATGTGATATCGCCACCAACGGACGGTATCCGAGTTCCCCGGCGCATTGCTGGAACGCCGCGGGTAGAAACAATCGCCACCACGAGAGGCCCGGGCACGGATCTTCAATAACCGTATCCTCGTCGTCCCAGACGAACTCTCCGCGGAGAGCGGGCAGGTGGATCACAAAAACAATCAGAAGCAGAAGTATCGCGGATCGCATGTACCTATACTCCGAATCAATGCCGGTATGTGATCAGTTCATTACCGGGTTCCGGGGCGGAACACGATGAATTGAGCGTGCTAACGATGAATTGGCAAGGGATTATTCCCTCCTCAGGGCGTCAACGGGGTGCATTCGGGCGGCTTTCAGCGCGGGGTATAGTCCGGCGGCAACTCCAACGAAAACCGCGAATCCGAAGGCGAGGGGCATTGACCACCCGATAATCCGGGCAGGAACAGGTGTTGCCCCGCCCACGAGAGCGGCAAGCCCCGCCCCGAGGGACAAACCTATAAGTCCTCCCACAGAGGATAGCCCGGCGGCTTCCGAGATGAACTGAATCATGAGATGGCTCCGTGCCGCACCCAGTGCTTTTCGAAGCCCGATCTCCCGGGTTCTCTCCGTTACCGAAACGAGCATGATGTTCATGATTCCGATACCACCGACGAGAAGACTGATACCCGCAACGCCCACCATAACCGCGTAGACGGCGCCGGTGAGGTTATTGTACGATGTCAGGATGGCTTCCTGGGTGATTATAAAAAAGTTATTATCATCCGCAGTACGGAGTCCTCTTCGTTCACGGAGCATTATGATAACGTCTTCAATAGCCTCCGTCAGTCTATCGGTGGATACCGCCTGGACGATGAGATGCGCATCGGATACCCGCCCGAAGGATTTCTTGAAACAGCTGTGAGGAATGAAGATATAGTTGTCAAGGTCCTGACCGAACATCTTGCCCCGTTCTTTCATGACACCGATTACTCTGTATCGATGACGGTCGATTAGTATATCTCTGTCGACGGGATCGAGACCCGCGAACATGGTTTCCGCGATGGTCGGCCCGATGACGCAGACATTGCTCTTCCGCGCGCTTTCCTGATCGGTGAATGTCCGTCCGTATTCCAGTTCCATTCCGGTTATCTTCGCATATGACGACGTCAATCCTTCAATTTGGACATTTCGTGCCTCCTGGCGGCCGACTCTGATATCCTTATAGGTCTCCACATTGGCGGACGCTTCGCGTATCCACGGAGAGTTGCGAAGGAGGCGGGCATCTTCCTCGGTGAGTGCCGGGAAGCGACGTTGCCTCATGAATTCCTCTTCGGACAGGTTACCCATGGCGTACTTCGATACTATAAAACTGCCGGATCCGAGTTCCCTGATCATATCGGCAACGCTTCCGTTGAGTCCCTGTATTACGGCGAGCATCCCCACAACCGTCGTTACCCCTATGATGACTCCGAGGATGGTCAGACTCGAGCGAAGCTTGTTGGAGAGCACGCCGATATACGCCATACGAAGGCTTTCAAAGACGATGGTTATCCTGCCGGTACTACTCATGACGAAGTGCGTCTATTGGATTCAGTCGGGCGGCGCGAATGGCGGGTAATGCGCCGAAGACGAGACCGACGGATGAAGAGAATGTCAACCCGATGAGAATGGTTCCGGGCGTAGCCGCGGCCGGAACGGAGCTGAGCCGGGCGGTGAGTATCGCAAGACCGACACCGAGGAGCACGCCGATGATTCCACCGATTCCGCAGAGGATAACCGCCTCGGTGAGAAATTGAAACCTGATCTCCCGTCGCGTGGCTCCGAGGGCTTTCCGGATACCGATCTCTCTGGTGCGTTCCGTTACCGATACGAGCATGATGTTCATGATTCCTATACCGCCAACGAGAAGGGATAAACCCCCGATGCCCACCATGGCGGCGAAAATAACCCCGGTGAGTTGCTTATACTGATCAACGAGTTGCTGGGCCGTATTGATGGCGAAGTTATCCGGATCACCGGGGGAGACCTTCCGTCGACGTCGTAGCAGAATACGAATCTCCTCACGGGCGGCTACCGCATGTGCGCGGTCGATGGGAAGGACTGAAATGTTCACGGTTCGGAGTCGTCCGAATTGTTTTTCAAATGTAGTGGCGGGAATAATCACGAGTTCGTCGAGGCTCTCCCCGAAGATGGCACCCTTCTCTTTGAGTACGCCGATGACCTCATATGCACGAGACCCTATTCTGATGCGCTTCCCCAGTGATTGTTCCGCACCGAAGAGCCCCTGGGCAGCGTCGAAGCCCAGAACGGTTACATCCTTTCGTCGCGAGATATCCGCTTTCGTGAGAAACCGCCCGTAGTCGAGTTCATAGTTCTCAATTCTCGTAAAGGGTTCCGTGGTTCCCACCACTTCAACCCCCCCCATGGTATGAGATCCGTACCTCAGGCGTTGATGCTCATACAGCGTTGGTGCCACGGTAGCCACTGAGGGGCAGAGCTCCCCGATAGCCTCAGAGTCATCCATTGTAAGGCGTGGACGAGGTTTTCTCATGCGGGGACCGAATCGTATTCCCCATTCATGAAGATTTACACTTATCATGTCCGCACCCAGCGATTTAAACTGCCGTTCCACGGTTTTATTGAGCCCGTTTACCATGGACTGCAGAGCAATGACCGTGGTAATGCCGATGATGATACCGAGAATCGTGAGTATAGACCGGGTCTTATGCTGACGGAGTGATTCGTATGAACTCCGAAGGCGTTCCGGAACGGAAGAGAACATTACTGTATTGTGTCTTCTGCCACCGTGCCGTCGACTAATCTGACCACGCGGCGTGCCTTTTTTGCCACCATGGGATCGTGGGTAACGGTAATGATCGTATTTCCCGCGTCGGCAAGTTCCTGAAATAGATCCATGATCTCGGCACCGGTCTTGGAGTCGAGGTTGCCCGTGGGTTCGTCGGCGAGGATAACACTGGGGCGGTTCACCAGGGCTCGCGCAACGGCGACACGCTGGCGTTGGCCACCTGACAGCTGAGCCGGTTTATGATGTATACGATCACTCAGACCGACACGTTCGAGAACCGATGTCGCTCGCTCCCTGCGGGTTTTAGCGGAAATTCCCGCATAGACGAGCGGGACCTCAACGTTACCCAGGGCGGTTGCCCTGGGAAGCAGGTTAAATGTCTGAAATACAAAACCGATCTTTCGGTTCCGTATGGCCGCCAGTTGATCATCATTCATGGCGGAGACATCGTTTCCGTCGAGGTGATACGATCCTTTTGACGGAACGTCGAGGCAGCCGATGATGTTCATGAGCGTGGATTTGCCGGAGCCCGACGGACCCATGATAGCAAGATATTCCCGCTGGGTGACCGCCAGAGTCAATCCTCGCAGCGCATTGACCGGGATCTGTCCCACCATATAGGTTTTCTCTATGTTGTCGAGACGTATGAGGTCCCCGTTCATGGTTCCTCCGTCTCCTCGATTTTGACTTTGGTTCCCGCGCGGAGTTCACGCAAAGTATCGAAGGGACCCGTTACCACTGATTCATCTTCTTCCAGGCCCGCGGTGATTTCCACATAATGCTCTCCCGAGATTCCTGTACGGAGGGGCCGGAACGACGTTTTTCCGTCGATGACCACATAGACACCTTCCTTTTCCGGCGGATCCTTATCAGGACGGATCTCCGGTTCGTCCTCATCCATCTCCTTTCGACGCTCCCGTTCAGGATCGCGAACCACGAGACTGGCGATGGCCACGGAGAGAACGCTTTCTTCCCTGGCGGTTTCGATCCGTACAGTGCATGTCATACCGGGGCGTATACCATCCACGGACTCATCCAGCGAAACCACCACCGGAAACGAGGTCACTTCCTGCGGCGTGCCCGGATTGGCGATTTCAGCGCTTGTACTCACTTCCACCACGGTTCCGGCCAGGGAGGTGTCGGGGAAGGCGTCCAGTTCAACGAGGGCCGGCTGCCCGACCGTGACGTCGATAATTTCGGTCTCGTCAATCTCAACCTCCGCCTCCATTCTACTCATGGCGGCGATTCTCAAGAGAATGGTCCCGGGATTGTTCATGGTTCCGGTAACCGCCATTTCCCCCTCTTCGATATTGACCTTTGAAATGGTACCCGCAATGGGTGAATGAAACGTGGTCCGTGCAAGCTGATCCCGGGCCCCGGAAAGAACGGCTTCCGCCCTTTCGACATTCCGTGTCGCCGCATTGACCTGTGCGGACATCACCTGAACCGATGTGCGTTGTCGATCGACGTCTTCCTGTGAGACGAGATCTTTGGCAATGAAAGCCTCGAGTCTGCTCAGTTCCTCTTTTCCCTGATTGAGACGGGCACGTTCCTGTTCCAGATTTGCGTGCGCCTGTCGGAGCTCCGCTTCAGCCCCCTGAACCTGTGTTTCGTACCGAGTGGAGTCCAGTCGGAGCAGGAACTGCCCCTTCTCCACGCGTTCCCCTTCATCCACGGCAATCTCAATAACCCGCCCCACCGCGTCGGCGCTTATCTTGACTTCTGTTGAAGGACGGATACGGGCCGGACCGCTCACCTCCGATACGAGGTTTCTTTTTACCGCCGGTTCCGTTCGAACAGAGGGCTTGTCTCCGCCGCATGTCAGAGCGAGAAGAATGACGACGAGAATACAGGATATCGTTCTCCGGTTCATGATCAGCGTCCCAACCGGCCGGTGGCCTCATTGAGGGAGGCACGGGCGATGAACACTGAATACCGGGAATCGATGAGCGTCACCT
>Ga0272441_10003876_pt1 | contig 27853 bp, 18 predicted proteins | sample SSMProp6N_FD_193582 | JGI IMG/M metagenome (GOLD analysis project Ga0272441, IMG submission 193582) | Marine sediment archaeal communities from Little Sippewissett salt marsh, Falmouth, MA, United States - SSM-Prop-6N | ecosystem: Environmental > Aquatic > Marine > Wetlands > Sediment ... | reverse complement strand
TCCGTCAGATCCGTAATGCGCGTAGTCAGCAATGCGATTTGAACCTCTGCTGAGCCAGTGTCGTTGTCGCCTTTACCGAATTCCTTAACAATTTCTGCTTTTCTGTCCGGACTGAGTCCCATAGCTTTCTCCTTTTCACCCGAATCCGAGGAAGGGGAGTTCCACTTTCCCAGAAAGGGCTACCTGTTTTTGATCCTTTGAAGTAGGCGCCGTACTTCCGATTTTACACGTTCTTCATCGATCGTGCGTAATTCTCCATCCTTTAGGAGGGCTTTTCCATCAACATAGACATCTGTCACGTCTCCGGAATTGGTGGCATAGGACAGCATGGCGGCCGCATCATGAGACGGCGTGGTGTGGATGCGATCGGTGTCAATCAGCACGACATCGGCCGGAGCGCCTGCGGACAGGCCGTTTCCCGGCAACGCGAACATGCTGCGAGCGGCGTTCACGGCCATGGATACGACATCGCACGAAGGCAGCAGCGCCGGATCTTCGTGATACGCGCGCTGCAGCATCCACGCTGCACGCAGCTCCTCAACCATGTCCAATCGATTGTTGGATGCGGCACCGTCTGTTCCGATGGCCACGCAAACACCGGCTCTCTTCATGGCCGCCACGGGCGCGATGCCGCTGCCTAGCTTGGCGTTGCTCTTGGGGCAGTGGGCCACAGTCACCGGACAATCGGCCAATATAGCGATGTCGGCTTCGTCTACGTGCACGCAGTGAGCGGCCAACGTGGGCACGGAAAACGCTCCGAGATTGTGCAGATAGCGAACCGGTGACGTGCCTGTCTTGGCGTGGCAGTTGTCAACCTCATCACGCGTTTCCGACAGATGAGTGTGCAGAGACACCTCGAGTTCTTGTGCCATCTCAATCGAGGTGCACCACACGTCTTGCCCGCACGTGTAGACGGAGTGCGGGGCGAGCGCAACTTGAATGCGACCGTCGGCCTGTCCGTGCCACTGCTTGATCAGTGATCGTGAGGTTGCGAGTTCGGCTGCTCCACGATCTTCAAGGGAGGGCGCGATCATCCCGTAAGATAGGATGGCGCGTACGCCGGACTCCTCAACAGCACGAGCTACCTGATCGCAGTGGAAGTACATGTCGATGAACGCGGTTGTTCCTGATCGGATGCCTTCAGCGATTCCCAGTAACGTGCACCAATAGATGTCTTCGGGTTGTAGCTGGCGCTCAATCGGCCACACATGATCTTCCAGCCAGGTTTGAAGTGGAACGTCATCAGCGAGTCCTCGGAACAGCACCATAGCCAGGTGCGTGTGCGCATTGATAAATCCCGACAACGCCAGCTTCCCTCCGCCATCCAGTTCGACATCGCCGGGTTGAGCAGCCAGTGGCGACGTTGACAGCGACGCGATGCGATTTCCCTCCAGTCTCAGAGTGGCATTGGGTGCCGGTGATGCGATTGGACGGATGTTGCGGATGAGTGTAGCCATGAAGTCCTCGTTTGACGATTTGAACGAGTATATCTTCGGTCGAATTGGCTCGCAATTGACCTGGACAGAGTTGATAAGGAAGCGGCGTCCAAGTTAATATAACAAATCCAGAGGAGGGAAGCCGATGCCGATCCGTGGAGACGAGGCAGAAGAGAAGGCATGTCGCTACCTAAAGGAGCGTGGCTATCGAATTCTGGCTCGTAACTGGCGAACAAGAACCGGAGAGATTGACATCATCGCTCGTGAAGAGGGGACGTTGGTCTTCGTGGAGGTGAAGGCTCGATCGGGAGACGGATTCGGTGGGCCGGAAGCAGCGGTCGATCGTGCCAAGCAGCGGCGAATTGTGTCGACAGCGCTTTCTTTCATCGAGGTCACAGCTTGCGAGTTACCCATGAGGTTTGACGTTGTCGCCATCAGCCCTGGTCAGATGCGTCTCCATCAAGACGCATTCCAGGTCCCAGACTGATGTTCTCACGACTGCTGAGCGGAGCTGTTGTTGGTGTCGACGCCCGGCTGATCGAGATCCAGTGTGACGTATCTGGAGGATTGCCGACGTTCAACGTCGTTGGCTTACCTGAGAAGGAAGTGTCGGAAAGTCGCGAGCGGATTCGTAGTGCCATCAAGAATGCCGGCTTTAGCTTCCCTGCAGGAAGAATCACGGCCAATTTGGCGCCAGCGGATCTGAGAAAGGAAGGAGTCGGCTTTGACTTGCCGATCGCGATTGCCATCCTCATGGCCACCGGGCAGATCGCCAGCTTCCCACAACGATACCTGTTGCTTGGCGAGCTTGCGTTGAATGGGGAGGTGCGCGGTGTGCGCGGCGTGCTCCCGATTGCTCTTGAAACAGCGGACGATATCGACGGGCTGATCGTTTCTCAAGACAATGCGTTGGAAGCGGCGATCGCGACCGACAAGCCGGTGTACCCGGTGAAGACGTTGGCTGATGCTCAGCAGTTCTTGAACAGGGAGATCGAAATCGCGTCCGTGTCTGTCGATCGCAACGCACTGTGCTCGGCAGAGCAGGCATCGTTCCGCCACGACTTGGCCGAAGTCCGAGGGCAGATGCAGGCCAAGCGTGCGCTGGAGGTTGCTGCCGCCGGTGGGCATAACCTGTTGATGATCGGGCCGCCAGGCTCTGGCAAAAGCCTGCTTGCACGCTGCATGCCCGACTTGCTGCCAGCGTTGTCGTTTCACGAAGCGCTGGAGGTGACCCGCATCTACAGCACAGCCGGAATGCTTGAGCCCGGAGCTTCCCTCGTGTGGCGGCGTCCGTATCGAGCGCCTCATCACACGATTTCGTACGCTGGCATGGTGGGCGGCGGCCATGGAATTCCCGGGCCCGGAGAGATTAGTCTGGCGCATCATGGTGTCCTGTTCTTGGATGAGTTGCCCGAATTCGATCGCCGAGTTCTCGAAACGCTACGCCAGCCACTCGAGGATCGATCAATCCTCATCTCTCGTGCTGGAGTCTCGGTGCGATACCCATCTGCGTTCACGCTGGTCGCGGCCATGAATCCGTGTCCTTGTGGATTTCTCGGTGATCCGATCCAGGCCTGCAAGTGCTCGATGTCAGACATCCGCCGCTATCGCAAGCGGCTCTCCGGTCCGTTCCTTGATCGTATTGACTTGTGCGTTGAGGTTCCGCGTGTGCCGGCCGAAGATCTGTTTGGAACACGTACGGCTGAGACTTCGGCATGCGTTCGAGACAGGGTTGTACGAGCCCGCCAGACCCAGTGGGATCGGCTGCGTGACGACGAGGAGTGCCATTCCAACGCGCAGCTCGACGGCGACAATCTGGATACTCACTGCGTGTTGGAGGACGACGCCGAGTTGTTGCTGCAACGAGCTGTGGTCCGATTTGGACTGAGCGCGCGTGCACATGTGCGCATTCGAAGAGTCGCTCGCACGATCGCCGACTTGGCAAATTCGAACACGATCCGCCCCGATCACATCGCCGAAGCGATTCAGCTACGGACGGCTGGAGACGCAGTTCCAGACTTCTAAGATCTGCCGTCAGTCGCTCACGAAAACCTCACACCAGATCGATAACGTTGTGCCGTTCTTGACGCTGGTCTTGTGGTATGGAAAATGTCATAGTTGTCTACGGCTTTGTGGTAGAGGAGGACTGGGTATGATAAGGAAGATATCGTGGCTGCTTTGTGTCGGTTTGATCGCGCTGTCGGCGGTCGGCTGGGCGGCCCAATATCCCCTGACTGTGGTGGATCTCTCGGTTGAGGGGAATGATGAAATAAGGCGCAGAGATATTCTTGAGGTCGTTCATTTTAAGGTCGGTGATGAAATTGAGGAAGCTGACCTTAGAACCGCCTCTCAAGCGATTTTCGATCTAGGATGGTTCGGGGAAGTCACTCTGGATCGCGGTGCGCTGGATGACGGAAGCGTTGTCTTCCAAGTTGTCGAGAATCCAGTCATTCAGGAAATCATCATTACTGGCAACGTGAATCGTCGCGACTACTCTCTATTTGGCATCAAGCTGTTCGACGCTCCAATCATGTCGTCGTACATGATTCGCCAAACTCTGTGGAGCAATGATGTTCGGAAGCGCGGTGTTCTCAACCAGCAAGGGTTGACGACCGGACTGGAGGAAGTGATCTCCAAGTACGTGGATCGTGGCTATCCGTTGATCTCAGTTGGCGATGTCGACCTATCGGAGACGCTACGTATTGAGTTCATCGAGCCGCTGTTCTCCGGGAACGTGATTGACGGTCTTGCCACGGTACCCACATCGATCGCCGAAGACATGATTGACATCCCGCTCCATGAGCCGTTGCAGATGATAGATTTCCAGACCTCGGCCTCGAACCTGAATCAGTCTGTGTATTTCGCAAACGTGGGTGTTGAACCGCAACCGGGACTGGAAGACGGAAGTTTCCGGCTTCGCTGGACGCTTGAAGAGCGTACTTTGCTCACGAACGTTGAAACCATCGAGTCTATAGAAATCGAGGGGAACACGGTCTACACGGATGACATGCTGGAGAATCTACTTGGCGATCTAACTGGGCAGCCAATCGGCAACTTCGAGTTGCTGGCGCTTGTACAGGGTGTTTACGATCAGTACGTGCGCAGCGGATACATCATGGTTGAGCTCTCTGTGTCTGCGATCGAGGATGGCTTGCTGGTGTTAGAGATTGCCGAGGGTGAGATTTCGCAGGTGACGGTGCAAGGCAACACGAAGACCCACGACTACGTGATCGCGCGAAACTCGGAGCTGGAGCCCGAGGTCGTGCTGAACCGCAAGGATCTCCTGGCATCGTATCAGCAGCTGATGTCGCTTGGATACTTCGGATCCGTAGACATCACCTACGAATGGGTGAACGGAGGTGTGGAGGTCACGATCGATGTCACCGAGAAGTCAGATCTGGGAGGTTTCGGCGGATCGATGGCCATTGATCCATCGACAGGCGAACTGTTTGGAGAGCTAACTTTGCATGAGAAGAATGTGTTCGGCACCGGGCAGGATCTCGAGTTGAGCTATAGCCGCGGCCTAGTTGGAACCGAAGACTCCAGTCCCAGTACCTGGAATCTTGGATACAGCACAGTTGCCTACTTCTCTGAATTCGACCGCGTCGGCCTCGACCTCTACCAAGAAACCACGGAAACGGTTGTGGACGAAATTCCGACTGTGAACATTACTCTCGGAGCCGAGGTATCGTTCAGCTATCCGTTGGCAGATTATTCCAGTCTTGGTCTGTCCTTCCGCCACGAAGAAGAGCACAGTACCGACGACGAGATTTGGAGCCCGGTTGATGTGGTGAATATGGCGTTGGCCTATGACGACACGAACGACCCATTCTTCCCCACAGAAGGCAATCGGCGACGGCTGAGCTTGGAGAAGGCGGGTGGGTTCAGTGTCGGTCTTGAGTACACGAAACTCGATCTCTCCTGGATCCATTTCATGCCGACGACGCTGTCTCTGAGCGCTGACATCGATCAGGCACTAGCCATTCGAATTAAAGCGGGCTGGGGCGACACGAGGCTTCCGACGTCGCGGCAGACCGAACTGGGCGGTACGACGTCGATTCGCGGTGTCACTGGAGTGGTCACCAGGCAGTACGTCTTTGCCAACGTCGAATATCGATTGCAGCCGACGGAAGGGTTCTACGTAACCACTTTCTGGGATGCCGGGTTCGACTTGGGTGCGATTCGGATTGAGGATTTCCTGTCGTCGGCCGGATTGGAGTTGGGGATCAATGCGGCGGGAATCATCGTACGCCTCCACTGTGCGTGGGTGTTGGACGAGAATTTCAGCGGGGTCCCCGTGTTTGATTTTGGATTCGGTCAGATGTTCTAGGCTGATTAGTTGAACTGAGGACCTTATAATCACGGAGAACGGCGATAGACAAGGAGGAAGACATATGTCTCGAAACACTCTGGTTATTGCGGGTTTGGCACTGATCCTGGCGATTGGTGCTTTGGTGCTGCAGTTTGTATGGCCTTCAGGTGGCGACACCGGGAGTGCTGAGCTAAGCGCAATTCGAGCTGATGTGATCCAGTTGCAGCAGGCAAGTGCGTCACAGTCTCTGAAGGTGGCCTACATGGACGCTGAAGATGCGTTCTCCGTATTTGTGTTGGCAGTCGGGGATCTGAGAGAGAGGATTACAACCAAGACCGAGGAAATCCGGCAACTTGCGACCCAGTACAGCCAAGGGGCCATCTCGATGGATGACTATCAGCGGCAGGCTCAGGTGCTCAGTGCGGAGCGACTTGACGCTCAAGTAACCACTGCGGCTGGCACGCTCGACCGCATGATCGCGTCGAACGAGTTCTCGGATCTCCGAAGCGCGCTCATTACGTTGCGCGAAGAGGCGCAGCCCCTCATTGACGCGGTCAACAACCTTGTATCCACGATTGTTGTTGGCGCTATCGACGGCACGGAATTCCAGAATCGTCTCACGCAATTCACTACGATGTTTGAGCAGTTCGATGGCTATGTAACATCTGCTGCCACCGCCAAATTGGTGCAAGCGACCGACAAAGTAGCCAACGAGTACGGTTATGACCTTGTGATTCGCAAGAAGGATGTCATCCTGTACCGGAATCCGGCAACGATCCACGATATCACCGATCTGGTGAAGGCTGAGATCGAAGGCTACCTGTAAGAACGGGATCGCACATGTATGACATTGAAGCGATCCGGAAGCGCTTGCCTCACCGATATCCGTTTCTCCTTGTCGACCGCATCGTCGAGCGAAGCACGGACAGGGTTGTGGGTGTGAAGAACGTTACGGCCAATGAGCCGTTCTTCCGGGGGCATTTCCCACCTCCATTGGAGGCGGTGATGCCGGGGGTACTAATCCTTGAGGCAATGGCGCAGACGGCGGCATTCCTTGTGCTGGACGACGGGAAGGAGACACCTACCGTTGGCTATCTTGTCGGTATCGACAAGGCGAAGTTTCGGCGCAAAGTTGTACCCGGGGATCAGCTTCGGATAGAGGCGCGGATCTCGCGACAGAAGCGAGATCTGCTGCAGACGGCGGTCGAAGCAACTGTGGACGGCGAGTTGGCGGCTTCAGCCGTCATCTCCGTCGTGTTGCCGAGCGAGGAGCATCTCACCAAGGGGACGGGTTGATCGAGTGCGTACCCAATGTAAGCGAAGGCCGCGATCCTGCAATCATCGAACGGATTGCGGAATCGATTACGAGTTGTCGCCTGCTTGACGTTCATTCCGATCCCGATCATCACCGATCCGTATTCACGATGATTGGTGACGAGGAGCAGGTTGTCGATGGGGCTGTTGCGCTGGTAGCCAGTGCAATAGCCCTGATTGATTTACGAGAGCATCGGGGCGTACATCCCCGCATGGGCGCGGTGGATGTGATCCCGTTCGTTCCGCTCGAATGCGCAACGATGTCCAGTTGCGTGGAGGTTGCTCGCCGTGTCGGACGCATGATTGCCGATCAGTGGCGGCTGCCTGTGTATCTGTACGGAGCCGCCGCACAATGCCCACTTCGATTGACACTGCCTCGGATTCGGCGAGGAGGATTCGAGCGGTTGACGGACAAGCTGGGAGAACATACCCCGGATTTCGGGCCATCGCATCCTCATCCCACTGCCGGAGCGATCGCAGTCGGAGCACGTCACCCACTCGTTGCGTTCAACGTTGTTCTGAACACGTCCGACGTCTCCGTCGCTCGCCGCATTGCCGCGATAGTCCGCCAGGCAAACGGCGGCTTGCCTGGAGTCATGGCATTGGGATTGTCTCTTGATACCCGTCATTTGACGCAGGTTTCCATGAACCTGACCGACGTGTCTGCTACTACTGTTCCGGACGCGTTCGAAGCCGTAGGCCGCGAGGCGGCCCGCGTGGGCGTGCCGGTATTGGAGTCCGAGATTGTCGGCTTGGTGCCACGCTTGGCATTGGGCGGGGCCACGGCTGAAGATCTCCTGATGCAAGACGATCCGCGAGCACGAATCCTTGAAGACCGGATTGCGGAGCCGACGACATGACCCACTCATCGATGCTGGACACTTGGCAGCGATTGCTCGTGCTGGGATTCGGAGTTACCGGGCGAGCGGTCTGCGAGTTTGCGATTCGTCATTCGCTTTCAGTTGCTGTCAGCGAACGAAGGCAGCTTTCCAGAGAGCAACAAGACTGGCTGCTGGATAACGACATCCCTTTCGAGCACGGCGAACACACGTCAAGACTATTGGCGAATGTTGACGTGGTCGTGCTGAGTCCGGGGGTTCCGCCGGGCCTTCCTGTGGTCGAGGAAGCTCTGCAGAGAGGCGTGGCGGTTTTGTCGGCCATGGACTTCGCCCTGAATCTGGTTGGGGATCGCGCTGTGATTGCCGTCACCGGAACCAACGGCAAGAGCTCAACCGTCGAAGTGATTGGTACGATCCTGCGGTCGCTGGGAAAACGGACGTGGGTTGCAGGCAATATTGGCATTCCTTTGATCTCTATCATCGACGACGTTGCGGACTCAGACATTCTTGTGCTGGAGATCAGTAGTTATCAGCTTGAGCAGAGCCGCGGCTTCTGTCCGCGAGTTGGTGTGCTGCTTAACTTATCGCCGGATCACGTTGACCGCCACGGAAACCTGCAGGCCTATGCAAATGCCAAGGGGAGATTGTTTGCCAATCAGGAGCCTGACGATGTGGCCGTCTTGCCGAGCACGCTTGCTGCGCAGTTCGAGCGAGGGAAGGGGCGGCGCGTGTACTACGATAGGGCGTTTGAGTGCCTACCATTCAGCGTGGATATACTGCTTCCTCATGAGCTCTCCAACCTTCGTGCGGCGCTGGCGGCTTGTGCCGCCCTCATGCCGGCGCTCGACATTGCGGAGATTCCGATTGAGGATGTATGTCGCGCGTTCCGGCTTCCCCACCGCATGGAACGGGTTGGCCGTGTCGGTAACGTGCAGATCATCAATGACTCCAAATCGACCAATGCCGGGTCGGCGATTGCTGCGTTGCGGTCGATCGATTCGCCGGTTGTTCTGCTGTTGGGAGGACGTTCCAAAGGGGTGGGCTACGAATCTCTCGTCGACGAAATCTCGACATCGGACCACATTCGACAAGTCGTTTTGTTCGGAGAGGCCACCGACACGCTCATGCGTCTGTTCGAACGAGACGCTTGTGTCATGCCTGCGCCCGTTTGCGCTCAAACGATGGCTGCCGCAGCAAAGCAGGCGGTGCGCTTGGCTCAGCCAGGTGACGTTGTCCTGTTCTCCCCTGCATGTTCCAGCTTCGATGCGTTTGCCGACTACGCTGAGCGGGGGGACGCGTTTATGGCCTTGATTCGATCTCTTTCAGCGTTTGAACAACGGTGCTCAAGGACGTAGATCGCTCCGATTCAGGACATCTGTCTGCCAGCCAGTGAACCGATCTTCGTTGCTGCGCGGTCCCCCTTCCTTTTCCATCCCAGACAAATGGCGTCTCATGCATTGGGGTATCTAAGGCATGACTGAACGCGGGAGGGGGACCTAGCGTGGGTGGAGTAGTGGATCGACGTGCCGTTCTCGTGACTGCGCTGCTTCTGTTTACGGGCGTCATCATGCTCTATAGTGCCAGTAGCCCGTTTTCCCTGCGTCACTACGGCTCCGACACGGCCATGCTGATTCGCCAATTGATGGCGGCTGGCGTTGGTATCGCGGCGCTGATTGTGCTGGAGTCCTGGGACTACCACCAACTGGTGCAGCTGAATGATGTGTTCTTGATCGGCGGCATCTTGTTGACGCTGTTGACCATACTCCCAACCAATCTGGCGGATGGACGTTGGCTTCCGCTGGGGCCATTCACGTTCCAGCCAACCGAAGCGGTCAAGTTCTCGCTCATTCTGTTCATGGCCCACTCGCTGAGTCGTAAGGGCGACAAGATTCGTCGATTCTCAGAGGGCGTACTGCCTTACCTCGTTCTTCTTGGACTGCTGGCGGCCATTTTGATCGTACAACCGGACTTAGGGATGATTGTCGTGCTTGGAGCGGTGACGATGGCTATGCTGTTCTTCGCAGGCGCACGCAAGATCCATCTGCTGGCGGTGGGGGCGGCCGGTATCCCGCTCGTGTTCGCCGCCATCTGCCTAGCGCCTTACCGATTTGCGCGACTGATCTCTTTCCTTCATCCCCAAGCCTATAGCCAATCGACTGGATACCAAACCATTCAATCGCTGATTGCGGTTGGATCGGGTGGAATCCTTGGGCGAGGTCTGGGTGCGTCGCAAGCGAAGCTGTTCTATCTTCCACAATCCCACAACGACTTCATCATGTCGGTTCTTGCTGAAGAGCTTGGACTCATCGGTGTGATGGCGGTGATGGGCCTTGTCGGATGGCTAGTGTGGAGGGCGTTCATGATCGCCGAAGCGGCGTCAGATCGTCTGGGACAGCTGTTGGCGATGGGAATTGGTTTCGCGCTCGGGTTTCAAACGCTCCTGAATCTTGGAGTTGTAGTCGGACTCTTGCCAGTCACGGGATTGACGTTCCCTTTCCTTAGCAACGGAGGATCGTCACTCATTATCACGCTCGCTCTGGTGGGAGTTCTTCTCAATGTGTCAAAGCAAGGAGGGCGGACATGAGGATCATGGTTGCGGGCGGAGGGACAGGTGGACATTTCTATCCCGCGCTGGCGATGTGCGAAGGGCTAAGAAAGAGATACCCGCAGGCGCGATTTGTCTATGTCGGAACGAGAGCCGGCATTGAAGCACGTGTGTTGCCGGCCTATCCCTGGATCCGCTTTCATCCCATTTCGGCCAGCGGCCTCTATCGCAAGACGTGGATCAAGAATGTGCCTGCGATCCTCCAATTGCTAGTAGGCTTCGTGCAGACGGCTGTTCTCTTCATGCGATTCCGACCTCAGCTCGTCATTGGCATGGGAGGACATTCCTCGTTTGCTCCTGGCCTGCTGGGTGCCTTGCTGGGGCGTGCCCTCCCTATCCGGACAGTCATTCACGAACAGAACGTTATTGGAGGATTGGCCAATCGTTGGCTGTCTCGCTTTGTCGACCTGGTCATGTTGTCCTTCCCACAGTCGGAGCGGTCGTTCCCGCGTGCTCGGAAAACGGTGGTGACAGGAAACCCGATTCGCGAGGAATTCCTGCATGTCAAAAGGGCTCCCGCCCTGTATCGCCACTTTGGGCTCCTCCCCGACCGAAGAACCATTCTCATCTTCGGAGGCTCCAAAGGATCAACAGAGATTACGGAGCAAGTGCTGTCGGGAAGAGAGGCCGTCGCCCAGAACGATGACTTGCAGATTCTTCTGATCACAGGCGACTCCGATAGCAGGGCGGCGATTGAGGCCGAGCTTGACGGATCAGGTGTGACGAACATTGTTGTCAAGGACTACGTATACGAGATGGGAGCCGCTTTTGCTATTGCCGACCTCGTGGTTTGCCGTGCTGGTGCGACATCGCTGGCTGAGATTACGTCGTGCGGGAAAGCGTCGTTGCTTGTGCCCTGGAAGGAAGCAGCGGACGATCATCAGCGGAAGAATGCCGAGTTAATGAGGGAAGAATGTGCTTGTACGGTGGCAGACGAGGAGGTTATCGTTCGTCACGGATTGGTGGATGCAATTCTTGAACAGATAGGTGATGAGCTGGGCCTTGAGCGGCTAGCGGGAAACGCCAGGCGGCTAGGACAGCGACGTGCTGAATCCGCCATTCTCGGGGAAATTCGATTGTTGATGAGGGAGGTCCGCTCGTGATTCGAAGCGGCGCGAGGGTTCATCTTGTGGGGATTGCTGGCGTCGGCATGAGCGGATTGGCGTCGGTGCTTATGTCGCTGGGTGCGCAGGTCTCGGGTTCGGATCTTCGTAGCAATCACGAGACCGATGTTCTTGAGTCGTTGGGAGCGCGCATTTATCGCGGGCACAGTGCTGGATACATCTCTCAAGATCTTGATGGTGTCATCGTCTCCTCAGCGATCTCTGAAGACCACGAGGAGGTGCTGGCAGCAAGACATCATGACATTCCTGTTGTACCTCGGCTGGCGGCTGTGGCTCACATTCTTCAGACACGTAAGAGCATTGGCGTGACGGGCACACATGGCAAGACCACGACGACGGCAATGATTGCCACCATTCTCAAGCATTGTGGATTGAAGCCGAGTTACCTCATTGGAGCCGACTGTCCGGCTCTAGGGGGGAATGCCTGCTTGGATTTGGGGGATTGGTTTGTCGCCGAGGTGGACGAGTCTGATCGGCTACTGGTCCAAGTACATCCTGACATCTCCGTTCTCACCAACATCGGCAAGGATCACCTCCAAACCTACAACGATATTGCGGACATTCAACAGACGTTCGCTCAATACCTTGGCCAATCCGGCAAGCACATTCTGTGCATTGACGACGATCGCGTGGCGAATCTGGCAAGAGCTTTCCCGAAGGCTACGACCGTGGGGATTGATGTTGCAGCCGATCTGGAAGCAAGGGGGCTGGCCTACAATCAGTGGAAGACTTCGTTCAACCTGTTCGAGAGGGGCTCATTGGTGGACCGAGTTGTTTTGCCGGCGCCGGGGAAGCACAACGTCCAGAATGCGCTGTGCGCTCTAGCTGCGGCGCAACAGGCGGGGGTTCCGTTGATGGATGCAATCAGTGGATTAGCGAGGTTCCATCTGCCACACCGGCGATTTGAGCTTCTCGAGGAGAACGGCGTTGTTGTGGTTGATGACTATGCTCATCTACCCGAGGAAATCGAAGCGAGTCTCCGAGCGATTCGAACTGGATGGTCCAACCGTCGTATCATCGCTGTCTTTCAGCCGCATCGCTACAGCCGGACAAGAGCGTTGGGAGACGCTTTCGGGCTTGCGTTTGCGAATGCCGACACGGTGTTGGTGAATCCCATCTACGCCGCCTGTGAACAGCGGATTCCGGGAACTACGTCCATGCAAGTGGTTGATGCCATTCGCCGCGACACGTCGTGTTCCGTGCGGTTGATTGAGACAAAGGATGAGACGGTCCGCTTCCTTGAAGATTACGTGGAACCAGGCGACTTCATCATCAGCTTCGGGGCAGGAGATGTCTGGAAGGTGACCGAGCGGCTAGCGCGGACGCTGGAGACGGGAAGCTTCCTGCGCCGCGCCCCCTGTTCAATACAAGCTGCTTGAACGAGGCGAGTGTCACAGGCTCTCCAGTGTCAACTCTTCATGCAATCAACAGTAAAACGTCACAGCGGTTCTACGAGTGGGTCTAGTCTAGGTAAAACAAACACAGAAGGTGAGAAAAACGCGCCGAAGTTGGCCCGCATTTCGTTTGGACGAGAATCGCTGAGATCGGCAAGCGAATTGACATTCGCGCACAAAAACTGTATAACATTTTCACGAATCTCTCTGCTGTAGGGGAAAAAGAGGTCTTTGACGGGTGAAGGAGGGTAACACCAAACGCCAGAGTGTCGTTTGGGTCTTCATATCAGGGGGGGTACTCATAGCTGCTGTAATCATTGCCCTTTACACACCGTGGCTTCGAATCTGCGATGTGCGTGAGGTCATAGTATCCGGGAATCAACAGGCTACTGCGTCCGAACTCGTTACTCTATCGCAACTTCATCGTGGGCAAACGATTCTCTCTGTGCCAACAAGGCTCGTTCGACGCCGTCTGGAACAGCATCCCTGGGTCAAGCATGCGTCAGTGCACAGAGTCTATCCTCATACGATTCACCTTGTGGTTGAAGAGCGGTCCGTGATCGCTTGGATGCAACATCCCACCGAAGGGTATCGTATTGCTGTTGCCGAGGGCGGCGTCATTGTTGGACAGGACGAGTCCTTGGATGCTGCGCTGGAGCTTGTCGGTGCGGATACCTCGGGCTGGGATTACGGTGATACCCTTCGCAATTCGCAAGTCGTAGAGCTAGTCAGCCTGCTTCAAGGCGAGCTGTGCCAGCTTGGCGTACGAATCGTGGATGTCACGGATTTGAACTCTATTGAACTATTCTTAGAGAATGAACTCCGCGTGCGTTTGGGCGATATCGCTTGTACGCGTGAACACTTGACGGCGTTGGAAGGTCTCTGTCAAGAGATTGAAGTTGATAGCTACGAACTGATTGATGTCAGATTTGGGGGAGAGGCAACGCTCGTGCCCCGTAAGGCGGTGAGGAGATGAGAAAGGAAACGGTGGTTGTCGGCATTGACGTGGGCACCACTAAAGTCGTGACGCTTGTGGGGAATGTCATCGACGAAACGATCGAGATTATCGGAATGGGGAAATCCGAATCCCACGGATTGGAGAAGGGTGTGGTGGTCGACATCGGCCGCACGATGTCTTCCATCCGCAAGTCGGTCGAAGAAGCCGAGAACATGGCTGATGTGAAGATTGATGCTGTGTACGTGGGGATCGCGGGGAAGCACATTGCATCGATCAACAACTCGGGAACTGTGTCCATCAACCGCCCTGATCGAATCATCACCGAAGAGGACGTGCGGCGTGTGGTGGAAACGGCACAGGCGATTCAGATTCCGCCGGAATCGGAAATGATTCACATCATTCCGCGGCAGTACATCGTCGATGGACAAGACGGCATTACTGATCCTGTTGGCATGACGGGAACTCGCCTGGAAGTAGATGTGCACATCGTTACCGGGTCGATCACGGCCGTACACAATCTCGTTCGATGTGTGGAGAGCCTCGGGATCGGGATCAAGCAGATCGTGCTGGAACCTATTGCATCCTCGTTGGCCGTCCTGTCGTCGGCTGAGAAAGAACTAGGCGTGATCCTGATGGATATCGGTGGCGGCACTACCGACATCAGCGTATTCCGCGGTGGCGACATCTGGTTCTCCAAAGTGATCCCGATTGCCGGCGAACACATCACCAACGACATCACCGTCGGTCTACAGACGCCGATCGAGGAAGCGGAACTCGTCAAGAAAATGCACGGTACCGCATTGGTTGACTCTGTGGGCGAGGAAGAGAAGATCGAAGTTGCGACCATCGGTGGCGATGAGAAGAAGCTGGTGTCCAAGAAGCGGTTGGCCAAGATTATCGAACCTCGCATCGAAGAACTACTCGATCTCGGCATGCAGGAAGTGGAGGATGCCGGTTATCGTGATCTCATCCCGGCTGGATTGGTGCTCACGGGTGGCTGCTCGCTTCTCAACGGACTGACCGATTTTGCGTCACAACGCTACGATGTCCACGTCCGGCGAGGGAAGATCCCGCAAGGCATTCACGGCTTGCGAGACATTGTGGAATCGCCAATCTACGCGACCTCGATCGGTTTGCTGCGCTATGCCGTTGAGACGCACGACTTCAAGAAACCGGAGTTCTACGAGAAGAAGCGCGAGTCCATCGTGAGTAAGCTTTTCTCTTGGTTCAATCGGTTCTTCCGGGGGTAGCCGATGCCTGAGCAGACCAGCTTTGCAGCTTCACCCGCAAGCCTTATGGTGGTCGGCGTTGGCGGTGGCGGAGGAAACGCGGTTGACCGTATGTTCGACTCGAGCAGCAATGGTGTTGAGCTTGTCGTTGTGAATACAGACGCACAGGTGCTGGAAGTTGTTCGCGCACACCGCACGTTGCAGTTGGGGAGAAAGCTGACCGCAGGTCTGGGCGCGGGCGGAAATCCAGAGATCGGACGACTGGCGGCCGAGGAGAGCAAGGAAGAGATTATCGATCTTCTCACCGGCGTGGACATGGTCTTCATCACTGCTGGCATGGGCGGCGGAACCGGGACGGGTGCTGCGTCCGTCATTGCCTCGGTTGCCAAGGAAGCAGGGATCTTGACAACCGCCATTGTGACTCGGCCGTTCTCGTTTGAAGGTTTGGCGCGCGCTGAGAAGGCCGAATCGGGCATTGCTCGATTGGCTCAATCCGTTGACGCGCTCATCTGCATCTCCAATGACAAGCTGTTGAAAGTGGCGCCGACAGATACGCCGATCACGAAAGCATTCGAGATCGCAGACGAGATTCTTCGGCAGGGAGTGGAAGGTATCTCTGACCTGATCACAATTCCTGGCATGATCAACCTTGACTTCGCCGATATCGAATCGGTGATGCGTGACGCTGGCACCGCGATGATGGGAATCGGTGAGGGCGAAGGAGACGGGAAGACCAAGGAAGCAGCTCGCAATGCCATTTCCTCTCCGCTGCTCGACGGCTCCGTGCAAGGTGCGCGTAAGGTCATCATGAATATCACCGGTGGATCGGATCTGACGTTGGAGGAAGTTACGTCTGCAGCTTCATTGATTCGCGAAGCCGTATCGGATCGTGCAGACATTATCTTTGGGACAGCCATCCGCGAAGGTATGGAGACGGTGCGTGTGACGGTTATTGCCACCGGCTTCTCGGTGGAGTATGGGCGCGATGAGGACGAAGGTCAGCCGTTGTCCAACGATTCCATGCTAGCTAAGCTAGAACAGGAGAGCCGAATTGGGGTCGATGACTTCGATATCCCCACCTTCCTCCGTCGCAGCCGCCGTAGCCGCGAGGAGCCGCCGCGTCCCCCGTGGGGCGAACCGCGGGAAACCGGCGAGCGGTAGCTGGCGAGACTGGCTTTAATCAAGAAACGGGGCTCACATCGTGAGTCCTGTTTTCTTCTGTGAGGCAGAGACGTTCCGCCATGGATGTTCAGGAACAGAAAAGCCCCGCAGCTGCGAGGCTTCTGGTACCAGAGGTGGGGGTCGAACCCACACGACCCAAAGGGCCACGGGATTTTGAGTCCCGCGCGTCTGCCAATTCCGCCACTCTGGCTAAAACGACATCGCGAATCATACGAACAGGCAACGGCCACGTCAAACGCAGCAACCCAACTTCTGAGAGTGATCTGCGTGACATACATTAGTCGTCCACCCGTTTATAATGGAATCGGATAGCAATGAGCGGGAATCGTGATGTGATGCATATTACCCGCGGCGATAGATCTGTGATCGATGTTTGGTTGTCGGCCATGGTACCTTGTACGTCGTGAAGTGTGCGCGATAGTTGGAATCGCGGGACACGGGATGGATTAGGCAATTAGCCACGAAGAGGCCAGAGTTGCGGGGACTTCGGCATGGCAGACATGCTAGGCTAGAAGTAATTGTCGTGGGTTGTGGAAACGCGGGTTGGGATTCATCTGCAGTCTTAGTGAGCTGAATGAGGAGGGCATGGTGTCAAACGCGGGGTCTGGTAGTCGAGCCATCCGTACCGAACATGCGCGGTCGCGTCTTGTAAGCATTGCGGTCATGATCGGCGTGCTGTTGATCACGATTTGTATGGGAGCGCTCGCGGCGCAACCTGTCATCACGGGCATTTCGATCACGGATGCAGCGATGAAGATCAATGATACCGTGACGGCAACCATCTCCGTTCAGTCCGATTCCGCGACGACCTATACGTTGAACTCCGGTGCAGTAGGAGGCTATGTCCTAAGCCTCCTGAATAGGACGAATAGCACCACGTACACGGCTCAGTTCACGATTACTGCCGGTGGGACTGACTATGCGGCCGGAGAAGACATCCCGGCCAGCATTTCCCTTGAGGGAACTGGTACCGGCACGTGGAGCGGCTTGATCTCCCAAGGCAGCGATCCGATTGATGCCAATCGACCCACGGTGACGTCGATCATACGGGATGATCTGAACCCAACAAGGGAAGCACAGGTGTCCATTCAGGTGGACTTCTCCGAATCGGTAAGCGGCGTGGCAACGAGCAACTTCAGCATCGACGCATCCGGAGGACAAACAACGGCCTCGATTGCTAGTGTGGGGCCTGGCGGGTCATCAGCTGTCTGGCTGGTTGTGCTGAATACGGTGGATGATGCAACCGGAACGCTGAGCATTGACCTGGACTCCAATCTGTCGAGCATCACAGATAATGCGGGCAACGCGCTTATCGTTGGCCTTACTGCAGGCGAAGCCTATGATGTTGATCGGCTCGATCCGACTGTGTCGGTGACGATGTCGGATGATGCACTGATCGTTGGCGAAACGTCGCTGGTGACGTTCACGTTTACTGAAGCCGTGGTGGATTTCGATGCGACCGACGTGAGTGTCCAGAACGGCGGCATCGGAGCGATCACTGTCACTGGGGACCCGCTCGTGTACACAGGCACATTCACGCCGACCAACGATCTGGAAGACGCAACGAATGTGATCTCCGCAGGCATTGCGTGGACGGACACAGTCGGGAATCCTCCCACCGGGACCTCTTCCTCTTCCAACTATACGATTGACACGAAAGAGCCGATCGTCGATGTAACGATGTCGGATGATGCACTGATCGTTGGCGAAACGTCGCTGGTGACGTTTACGTTTACTGAAGCCGTGGTGGATTTCGATGCGACGGACGTGAGTGTCCAGGACGGCGGCATCGGAGCGGTCACTGTCACTGGGGACCCGCTCGTGTACACAGGCACATTCACGCCGACTGACGATCTGGAAGACGCGACAAATGTGATCTCCGCAGGCATCGTGTGGACGGACATTGCAGGGAATGCACCCATCGCTACATCGGACTCGCCCAATTACGAGATTGACACGAAAGAGCCGATCGTCGTGGTGACGATGTCGGATGATGCGCTGATCGTTGGTGAAACGTCGCTGGTGACGTTTACGTTTACTGAAGCCGTGGTGGATTTCGATGCGACCGACGTGAGCGTGGAGAACGGGGGCATCGGGGCCGTGACAGTCACTGGGGACCCGTTGGTGTACACAGGCACATTCACGCCGACCGACGATCTGGAAGACGCAACAAACGTGATCTCGGCAGGCATCGTGTGGACGGACGTTGCCGGAAATGCGCCGCTAACTGGCGACGACTCACCGAACTATGCGATTGACACGAAAGAGCCGATCGTCGTGGTGACGATGTCGGATGATGCGCTGATCGTTGGCGAAACGTCGCTGGTGACGTTCACGTTTACTGAAGCCGTGGTGGATTTCGATGCGACCGACGTGAGTGTCCAGAACGGGGGCATCGGAGCGGTCACTGTCACTGGGGACCCGTTGGTGTACACAGGCACATTCACGCCGACTGACGATCTGGAAGACGCGACAAATGTGATCTCCGCAGGCATCGTGTGGACGGACGTTGCCGGAAATGCGCCGATCGCTGCATCGGACTCGCCCAATTATGAGATCGACACGAAGGAACCGACGATCACGGGTGTCTCGACCAACGACTCCCTGATCACGGATGCTGACACACCCGGAGATGCAACGTTTGTGGTTACGATCGAGTTCAGCGAAGCCATGAATACGGGGATTGCGCCAACAGTCACATTCAGTCCTGTGATTGGGACAACGCTAGCGCTCGATGGAACATCTGGCTGGCTGGATAGCGACACCTACGAGGCGAAGTATGACACAGCGGATGTCGGTGTCGATCATGACGACGTCACTGTGGATGTCTCGGGAGCAAACGATGCAGCCGGTAACAATCAAGAGGATTTCACGCCCACGAGTGAGTTTCAGGTCGATACACTGAATCCAACGATTCTCTCGATCACTTCGATCACGGCAGACGGTTACTACAGCTTCGGCTCGATCGATGTGACGGTGACATTCTCTGAGGCTGTCACGCTTTCCGGAGGAACGCTCGACATTACGCTCGATACGCCGGGTGATGTGGTCAGCGTGACCGGGTTTACGGGATGGACGGATGCAAGCACGAGCTACTCAATCGGTGCTGGAGACAACTCGTGCGACCTGGATGCAATCGGCATTATCCTAAATGGTGGGACGCTCCGGGATCTTGCGGGCAACGATGCCGTTGTCTTGTTGCCTGGAACAACGATTGCGGCCGGCTCGGACATCACGGTGGATACAACAGATCCAGTAATCTCCGGGCTCGACCTTCCAGACACGACGCAGTCCGTTGATGCAGGCTGCTCGATCACCATTCCGTATTCGGCGCAGATTGATGACAACTGCTGTGTGAACACTGGCGTCGGATCATCGGATGTTCAGGTAACCGTGACCATTGTTGGTGGGTCTGGATCCGCCACACTGGACGCCCCGGCTGCGACGATCGCGAACAACGGGATCAATCGGATCGACATCAGTGGGAGCTTCACGGTTAGCGATGTCACGGGCGGCGATGTGGATGTCCAAGTCGAGATCGATTGTCTCGATTGCGCGGGCAACTCGCCGGCCGCCGTGTCCGACACCGTGACGATTGACGACAGTACGGATCCTGTCATCTCCGGTTTCAACCTGCCAGACAACACGTTGTACATGGATCCGGCACTCTGTACCTACACCGTGCCCTACAGCGCAACGATCGATGACAACTGCTGCTTGGATGCAGGCAACGTCTCCGTGGTTGTCGAACTGGTAGCTCCGTACGACACGGCAACTTTGAGCGCACCGGCAGCGACGATCTGGAATGCCGGAGGGACGCCGAACACGCAGGTTGGCATCTCTGGCTCGTTCGAAGTCAGTGCTCTCACAAACGACCCTGTGCACGTGCGCGTCCGCATCAATGCGACGGACTGCAACGGCAATGCCATGACTGAGGCATCGGACACAGCTGTGTTCGAAGATGGGACAGCGCCGACGATTGGCTGGAACATCGACTTGCCGGACAGTACTCAGTATGTGGATCAAGACACGTGCATCATCGTGATTCCGGTTCAAGCCACGGTGACGGACGCCTGCTGTATCAATGCTGGCAACGTCACCATAAACGTGCAACTCACCAACGCAACGCTGAGTCACACCGTCACCGCCACACAGGTCAGCCAGGGCGTCGTGGACGTCTCCGGCGACATCACGGTCTCAGCGCTCACGGGCTGTCCGGCGGATCTATCGATCACGATTGATGGCATCGACTGTGCAGGCAACCACGCCATCCAGTTGACAGACTCCGCAGTCATTCGCGACAACACGGTCCCGGTGATCAACGATCTGATGTTCAACACCGACGACAGTTACGCCGCTGAGATGACGATTCCGTACCTGGTCGATGAGTGTGGCTTGGTCGTCGTCTACTTTTCGGCCAACGTGACTGACAACTGCTGCATCGTGCCCGGAAATGTCAACGTTACGGTCACGCTGCCTACGGCCGACGCCATCCTCGAGAACATCGTGATCAACCAAGTGCAGAACGGACAGGGTCGCGTTGATGTCACGGGCAACGCCGTTGTGCGCTGCCTCGACGGCCCGGACATGTCTCGCGTCCAGATCGACATCTCGGCAGCCGATTGCTGCGGCAATCCCGCTACCCCCGATGCGACCGGATCTGGTGAAGGCCTAGTTGACGACGTGATCCTACCCATCCCGCTTGATGATCCTCGGCAAGACATGGTGATGGACGAGAGCGCGATCATCGATCCGCTGGTGGAAGTGCGCGTGGATGAGTTTGGAACCTATCGACTTGTTCTTCGGGAAAGCACGCCGGTGCGCATCGACATCATGGCCAACGATGCCGACAATCTCAGTCACAACGTCGCCCATCCGTTCGATCCGTGCATCTCTTGCGGCCCTTGCGGAGGTCAGACCGGATGCTGCGCCACCATGGTCATCCATGAGATTGTCGAGCACCCCAGCTACGGAACAGCCGACATTGAAGACGACACCGGAAACTGCGCTGGAGGCACGGTCATTCGCTATGCACCGGATCGCGGCTATCTAGGTCCAGATTACTTTACGTATCGAACGCGCGACGCGTTCGGGAACGTGTCCACGGAAATCGCCACGGTCTATCTACAAGTTGTCCCGGAAGTGTGGATGGAAGATGTCTACGTCATTGCATGCCAGGGGTCAACGGTTGAGTTCGACGTGCTCGCCACTGATCTATTCATCGATCCCGAAAACCCGTCGGTGATTCAGTTCGCTTTCTCCATTACGGATGGCCCGGAACATGGGATTATCGCGGGAGACCTACTGGACATCGTCTACACCCTGCCCAGCATGGTGACTGATCCCCAATTTGGCGTGCAAGTCCCGTCGCTCGACTTTTCGGAGGGGGCTGTCATTGCGCTGACCTACACACCGGCAGACGGATTCGTAGGGAGAGACCAATTGCGTATCCGTTTTGAAGATCCGTTCGGCGGTGTCTCCATTGCCATTGTCGATATCATCGTCGGAGCGTGTGGCGATGCCACGGGATCAGCGATCTACGTCACGCAGGGTCAGCTGCTTCCGATGATCGTTCCTGTCTCGTTTGGGCCGGAATTTGAAGCGGGCATGAGCGCGGTGAGACTCATCTCAGCTGATGACGGAACGCTGTTCCCTGATGCGATGACGGGCGAATGGGACGAGCAGATCAATCGGCACGTACTAACTCTGCACACAGCCGAACTGCCGCCAGGGAGCTATCAACTCGAGATTCCGCTTGGAACGGGAGAGATTGTCACATTGACGATTGAGGTAGGTGAGGCCGAATGAGGCTGCGAGAACTGGGATTCACAGGGCTGCTAATCATCGGGGTATCGGTGTTGGTTCTCTCCAACGTTGCGCCCATAATGGAGGACCAATATGTCGTCACCGTTCAAGACAATCCGGTGACGTTTGAAATCCGAGCTGAGGACGCCGACATCGATCCTCTTGACCCGACTTCGCATCCTCTCTCCTTTGCCATTCTCGAAGGCCCCATTCACGGCGTTCTATTAACTGAACTCTCGGAGGTTTCCTATCGTGCTCCGCACACCGCCGCGGTCGAGATGACCTACGTGCCGGCCGAAGGGTTTGTGGGAACAGACTTCATCACGCTGTCGGTTACGGATCCGCTTGGCGAACTGGTCTCGGGGACGGCAACGGTGGAGATCGAGGTCACGGCTCGTAAGCGAAGCATCGGTATCCTGGCCGGTAACTGGAATACTGAAGTGACCTACAATACGCAGACCGGCGGATTTACCGCGTTTCGCACGTTGCTCACCGAGGTCTATCGAGTCGGAAACCTGACGATCAAGAGCGTCGCCTCGATTCAGATGAAAACACTCGCCGGTGTGAAGAAGATGGTGTTCGACTCGTTGCGCTTCGAGGGCGACTACGCAATTCTCAATATCGACCACACGTCGACGCTGGCATTCGACCCAGCTGCCTCTGGTGGCGACCTCTTCGACTATTGGCACACGTCGACGCGATTCTCTCTAGCTGATGTCGATTTTGCGCACACACTGCACTTGCTGAACACGCAAACCGACTCGTACCAAGCATTGGCCGTGCAGGTGAACGTTGGCTCTGTCAGCGCCAGCAACAACCTGCGTTTCGATCTGGCCCCCAGCTGTGGATTCGTGTTCGCAAGCAACGACACATCCGTCTCATGGATGTGGTGTGATCTCACGTTGCGAGCATCCATCGGGTTTACGTGTGCTGGCTTCCAACAGCTGATACTCCGTGTCTCTGACGTACCCATCCCCGGATTCGGAGGACTGCTAGAGGACATTTTCTTTAGTGCTGCCATGACTTTCGACATGGACGGTAAATCACTAGCCGCAAGCGTCGATTGGCGGCCAGGGACCATGAGCTGTGTCAGACTGTTGTCGGAACTCGATCTGAGCGGGCCAGGTGCTGGACCGGTGACGGGTACCACCGTCTTCGAGAGCATGTCCATCTACGGCCTGCGGATTGACTGCGACATTCCAAGTGCTTATGGCGACGTCAGCTTTGTGTCTGCGACGTCGCTTGAGCCGGGTCATAACTCGATCGTGACCGGGCAGACGGACTACTTCGAGATGTTGCGTCTCTCCGGCCCGTTGCAGGCATGCTGTTCTTATCCTGGATCGTGGAGCGTAGCCACCTACTTCAACGAGGGCGCAACCCAGCTGTTCGATTGGGGGATGACGCTCATCCGAGCGGACATCGTACTGTCCAATCAGTTCAACTTCAGCTTTGAGACGGTGTTCCGTTCCGGACTCTTTGGCGATCCGAAGCTGGAAATCACAGTGGGGTGGATGGCTCGCTGGTAGATGAGGAATCACTGTGTTGGAGCGGAGCAGACCTGTTGTTTCCTGCTTATCGAGCCAGTTGACTAGGTAACCACTCTTCGTTTGAAGCAGCCGGGGCCGGCGTAAGTCGGCCCTTTCTCGTGTCCTTTGCTCGATGGCTGCGCCATCTTTTCGAGGAGTCGGGAGCTATGACTCACCTTGCCCCGGTACTGAAAGCGGTAAAGGGGCGGGATTCTGAGCGACCAATCAAACACAAGCAGGCACGGAAGGAATGGTAGTTAGGCAGCATGAAACAGCAGGTATGAGGAGTGCGTCGGATATCCCGACAAGGAAAAGACGAACGGAGCGCACACGCTAGTATAGGCAAAGTGGACAAAGAGAGAGAGGAGGTCTAGTATAGAATGAAGAAGTGGGAGAGCATGAATCGAAAGGGCAAACCACTCGCGAGGGTGGGACGCAAAGCCACGGGCCTCTGCGTAACTTGTGCAGATCGAGTAGATCCGCACGAATTGCGGGCAGATGACGCAAATCTGAGAGGATGTACGCAACGAACCTATCGTGGGCAGAGAACGCGAATCCAAAGGATTCGCGCAACGAACCCGAAGGGTTCGCCAACTCTACGAGTTGGTGGCAGCCGGGCCGCCGAAGATCAAGACGGAAGATGTGGGCGAAAAGGCAGTTCTGATTGGAGGATGGACTACCTTGTTTCTCTGACTCGATAAGCTCGGCAAGGAGGCTGGTATGACGATGTCTGGTACTAATGACACGGGTTCAAGACCGCGGCTTGTGAGATGTCTAGCCATGACTCTGGCGCTGTTCATTGCACTGTCGACTGCGGGGACCGCGCAGACGGACTACACGGATGACTTCAGCAGCACCTGGCTCACACCCGTCACGTCCTTTGTGACCGGCTCTGCCACGGAGGGGCTGAGCTACGTGGCGGTGAACGCCGACTTCGTCTGCGCTAGCGGTTTCGTCGACACGCTGGCGCTCTTGATGGGATTGCCCGCCTCGGTGACGATCACGTCGCGGGATGGCCAGCCGTTCTGGTTCAAGAGCATCTGGATCGATACGTTAGACGATCTCAAAGTCGTCGGGAACGGCTCGGAAGGGTTCACGGAGAGCATCACGGGACCTGCGGTTACGACGGTGACTCGCTCCGGCGCGGGAAGCCTCGTCACCTCGGTTGTGATTGAGACAGCGAGCGGTGCGCCGGACTTCGATGTGTACTTCGACAACGTGTCCGTCACATTTGGTGACGGGATTGCACCAGACCTTGTTTCGTTTGAACGGCAGACACCGGGGTCACAGGACACGAACGCCGACTCACTGATCTTCCGGGCCACGTTCGACGAGGACGTGCAATACGTGACGGCGAACGACTTCGACGTAACCGGAACGACCGCAGACGTCACGAATGTGAGTGCCGTTGCTGCAGACATGTACGATCTGACGGTTTCCGGGGGCAATCTGGCCGACTACAACGGCACGGTCGGCATCAACCTCGCGGGGGGGCAGAACATCGCCGATCTGTGGGACAACGCGCTGCCCGCAGGGGAGCCGACGACCGACGAGACGTATCTACTCGACAACGCGGCTCCGACGGATCCGACGCCGTCGAGTTCCAGCCACACGGTGTGGGTCTGGGACAAAGAGAGAACGGTTGAGATTCAGATCTGCGGTGCCAGTGACGCTGGAAGCGGCGTCGACGGCTTCGAGGTCGAATGGGACAAGTCCGCGACTTGGATACCTTCAGAGACCAAGGAGCAGGAGGAAACCTGGACCGGAGCGACGTTCACTGCGCCCTCTGATGGGGATTGGTACTTCCACATCGCCACCGTCGATAACGCTGGGAACTGGACGAGCACCCAACATCTTGGCCCGTTCAAGATCGACACGGCGGCACCTTCGGTTCCGGCTGGTCTCAATCCGGCAAACGGCAGTTACACAGCCGATACATCGCCGATCTTCTCCTGGACTGCTTCCACGGATACCGCAGGAAGCGGCATTGACAACTATCGCATCGTCGTTACCGGACCGGTTAATCGAGATACCTATGTGTCGGATACCGACTACAACCCGACGCTGTCGGAAGGCACCTTCACGTGGAAGGTCTACGCGCGCGATAACGCTGGCAACCGCAGCGCCGACTCCACCGAGTACACCCTTCACATCGACACAAGCAAGCCTTTCGTCACCATTGACCAAGCCAGCGGACAAGCCGATCCAGCGACAAGCTCCCCGGTCTTGTTCACTGCGGTCTTCAACGAGCCGATCGACTACACGACGTTTACCAGCGCGGATGTCAGTGTGGCCGGGACCGCCACAACGGGCGCAGTCGCCGTGCTCGCGATCAACTGCGGTACCACGTTCGAAGTGAGCATCGTCGTCACCAGCGACGGCACGGTAACAGCCAGTCTTCCTGCTGGTCGAGTCGAAGACTTCGCGGGCAACCCGAACATGGCATCGACGAGTACCGACAACACCGTGACTTATGACACGACGCCTCCGACCGTGGTCACGATTACGGCGATCGACCCCACGCCGACAAACGCCGACATGCTTCGATGGGAGATCGTGTTCAGCGAACCGGTCACGGGATTCGACCGATATGATCTCTCTCGCTACTATCCGCCTCCGGGCGGGGGACCGGACGGCGAGTTTCTCTCTTCGGTCGTCACGGGAAGCGGTGCCACGTATGTCTACACACTCCCCGGAGTGACGGGGGATGGTGAAGTCAGTCTCACGGTGAACGACGATCACGACATCTGGGATCTTGCCGGAAACCTACGTACCGAGGGTTCCACCGGGGGAGGCACCTATGTTGTTGACAACACGCCGCCGACGGTGGTCACGATTACGGCGATTGACCCTACGCCGACAAACGCCGACACGCTTCGATGGGAGATTGTGTTCAGCGAAGCCGTCACCGGCTTCGACAAGAGCGATCTCACCTTCGCCGGCGTGGGACAACCTTCGAAAGACTACCTCTCCTCAGTTCTGACTGGAAGCGGAGACACGTACACGTACGCGCTCCCCGGAGTATCAGGAGATGGGGGTATCAGTCTTGCGGTGAGCATGGTCCACGACATCTGGGATCTTGTGGGCAACCTACGCACCGAGGGCATTGTCTCTGGCGGGCCGTATCTCGTCGACAACACCGATCCGATCGATGCGACACCCTCAAGTTTGAGCCACACCGTTGGTGTTTGGGATGCCGACAATACGGTAGATGTGAGCATCTCAGGTGCGAGTGATTCCAGCAGCGGTGTCGACGGATTCGAGGTCGAGTGGGACAAGAATGCAACTTGGACACCTACGCAGACCAAAGATCATGAGGAAACCTGGGCTGGCGCGACGTACACGGCCACCAGTGATGGCGACTGGTACTTCCATATCGCTACGGTCGACAACGCAGGCAACTGGACAAGCACTCAGCATCTGGGCCCGTTCCGCATTGACACGACACCTCCAGATAATCCCTCGCTGGACTGTACGAGCCACACAGCAGGCGAATGGTCCAACAACGACTACGTCACTCTTTATGATTACACCACATCTTCCGATACCGACTCGGGTATCGATGGATACGCGGCCCTGTGGACAACGACTCCCGCATTGCCTCCCATGCATGTCAAGACCATGGAGGAGATTGTGCTCAATACCGGATCGCATCGGCCAGATGGCGATTGGTACTACCACATCGCTACCGTCGACAACGCTGGCAACTGGTCCAATAAGGAGACCTACGGCCCGTATCGGATTGACACCGTCGCTCCGACAAATCCCCTAGTGACCAGTTCAACTCATATGATTGATGTATGGTCCGCGAGCAACCATATCTATATTGACGACCTCGACACGGCGTTTGATGCCCTCTCTGGGACCTCAGAGCTCTACTTCTGGTGGATCTCAGAGGGTAGCGGTGTTGTGCATGTCGAAGACTCGCTGTCTCCAGATACCGACGACACGATTGGCGTGCTTTCCCCAGACGGTATCTGGTATTTTGATTGCGAGACAAGAGATGCCGCTGGAAACGCAAGTACACCGCTTCACTTCGGCCCGTTCAAGATTGACACGACGGCCCCGGTCATCAGCGACGCTCCCAGCGATCAGGCGATAACCATCGCTCACGGAAGCAGCTCGGGAG
>Ga0272441_10003875_pt1 | contig 27868 bp, 21 predicted proteins | sample SSMProp6N_FD_193582 | JGI IMG/M metagenome (GOLD analysis project Ga0272441, IMG submission 193582) | Marine sediment archaeal communities from Little Sippewissett salt marsh, Falmouth, MA, United States - SSM-Prop-6N | ecosystem: Environmental > Aquatic > Marine > Wetlands > Sediment ... | reverse complement strand
CGATGGGCCAGAGATGCTCTGCCGGAATCATTTTCCTGATGCTCTGCAGGACCGGCACCGCGGCCCCGGGCGATGTTTCCGTATTGAAGCCGTAGGCGCCGCCGCGATGTGTGTCGGTGTACCAGTAAGTCGGCGGCGTGTAGGCATAGGGTCCGAGCATCTTGACGCCGGAGCTGCCGCTGATCCCACTGACAACCGTGTCCTCTCCGATGATTTGCTGTTCGCTTCCGACGCCGCCGGTCGAGTTCAGGTAGGGCCGGGTCGGATCATACTTTTGAAAGATGTCGATATATTTTCGTTCCAGCTTCGGCTTCGGTACCTTATCGCTGGCGACGGTCCAGACATAGATACTGGGGTGGTTTCTCAGCCAAAGAACCTGGTCTTGCCAGGATCGGCTGATGAGCTCAATATCTTCCTCTGTGAATATGCCGCCATACCGGCTGTCAACCGGTTTTCCGAGGTATTGTTCGTGTTCCCAATGACAGCTCCAGCCGACCATCATCAGAATACCATACCGGTCACACAAATCATATAAGGTGTGGTCCTTTCCCCAGATGCCCTCCAGGCGAATACTATTCAGATTCATATGACGTACATATTGCAACTGGGCGTCAATGGTTTCGGGTGTGTCGGCGAGCAGCAAATCGTCGGTCCACCCGCCGGCCTTGATGAGCACCTCCTTGCCGTTGACTTTGAATCCTTTGTGCCCGGCCTCATTCGTATAAGCTTCTACTTCGCGAATCCCGAATCTGACACGAGCGACATCACAGACCTCTCCGTCTGTCGTAAATTTCAAATGCAGGTCGTATAAATTCGGATCGCCCAAATGGTGCGGCCACCAGAGCTTCGGATTTTTAAGAATCAAATCCGTGAATTCGACGGTTTCCCGGCTCTGTGGTTCGATCTGGATGCTTCTGTCGAATTGTATCGATTCGATCTTTCCTTCGAGGACGCCGGATATAGCGCGGCCTGTATGATTGGCAAGTTCCGCACTGATGGTCAATGTCGCTTCCTGGAGTGTTTCTAAATCCAATTTTGTTTGCACGAAGGGATCTTCTATGGAGACATTCTTGCAGAAGCGTAACCTTACGTTACGAAACAGGCCCATATTGCGATCCGGCGACGGGGGATTCCAATCGACGAAGCCGGTCGAAAAATCGCCCGGCTTTGGAGGGAATACCTCCAGGGCGAGCACGTTTCTACCTTTGCAAATGAATCTTGATATATTAAATTGAAACCGGCGAAAGGCGCCTTTCACATGGCTTGAAGCTGCAATCCGATTGCCGTTCAACCAGATGTTCGCACAGTAGTTGATACCGTCAAATTGCAGCAAGACCGTTTTGTCAACGTCTATCTGCGACAACGAAAATTCGGTTCGATACCACCACGGTTTCTTAAACGGTTCTTCGGGAATCTTTTTGAGATTCATGCCGAAATAGGGATCTTCATAGACGCCGTTTTCTACCAGAGTAGCTAATACAGTCGATGGCACGGATGTCGGATACCAGCCGCGAGTATCGAAGCTGGGTTTGGAAATCTCGTTCCCTGAATGATTGATCTCGACGGGCGACTGGATCATCCAATCATCGGTTAGGAGCCTTTTAAAATATGAATCATGAGTGCTCATAAGTTGAAGGATGGTACAGAAAATGACGTTTGGTTGCAACTGTCAGTTAAGTTTGCTATTGTGTTGCGCTACATGATTAACTACGGTTTTGGTTGCATATAGATCGGTGAAAGTGAGGATAGAATGAGCCAGTTAGCGATGCGCGGCGGTAAACCCGTGAGGGATGTCAAAACGAATCCGTGGCCGAAATGGCCTATGTGGGACGAAAATGAAGAAAAAGCCTTGCTTGAAGTGTTACGAAGCGGCGTTTGGTCTTACAACGGGCCGAAAGAAAAGGACTTCAATAAAGCCTATGCGGAATTCATCGGGACGGACTATGCCGTCTCCGTTGCGAATGGAACCGTGACGTTGCAGCTTGCATTAGAGGCTTGCGGCATCGGATTGGGCGACGAGGTGATCGTTCCCGGCTTAACCTGGCAGGCCACGGCGGGAGCGGTTCTGGATATTAACGCCGTACCCGTGTTCGTTGACGTTTGTGAGGACACGTGGTGCATCGATCCGGCTGCGGCGGGAAAGGCGATCAGCCCGCGAACCCGGGCGATTATCCCCGTGCATCTTTACGGATGTTTTGCCGATATGGATGCCATTTTAGGCATTGCTCGAAAGCATAGACTTCGCGTGATCGAAGACTGCGCTCACAAACATGGGGGCGAATGGAAGGGAAAAAAAGCCGGAAGTATCGGGGACATAGGTAGTTTTAGCTTTCAATTATCCAAGCTCATGACCCCCGGAGAAGGCGGGGCGCTCACCACCAGCGATGCGCAACTGTATGAGAAGCTCGATGCGTTGAGGAATTGCGGCCGGCGGCCTGAAAAAGAAATCTGCGCCGACAAGGGAGCGGGCGTTTATGGCAGTGAAGGGGATTTCATCCAGTCCGGCAACTATCGGATCACCGACTTCCAGGCGGCTTTGCTGATCGAGGCGTTGAAAAGGCTGCCGGAGCAGAACCAAATTCGCCACGAGAATGCGATATATGTCAATTCTTTGCTTGCAGAGCTACCCGGCATCCGGCCGATGCGACGCGACGAAAGAGAAACGATGGGGGCTTATTACAATTTCTCTTTCCGATATGACAAGGCCGAATTTAAGAATCTGGACGTGGGCACATTCCGAAAGGCGTTAGAGAAGGAATTAGGCTGTCCTATTGAGCCGAGTTATGAGCCTCTCAATGCGTGTTCCTTATACACGCCTCATACGAAACCGTGGCGCCACAAGCTGAGTGAGAAATATTGGAGCGAGATCGATCCGTCCCGATTCGACTTGCCCGTCTGCCATAGAGTCTTCAGCGAGGAATCGGTGTGTTTTCATCACACGGTATTAATGGGCACAACAGCGGATATGGACCTGATGGTTCAAGCCATCGAAAAGATTTATGACAATGTAGATGACCTTTTATGAATTAACCGACGAGATGTCAGGATGTATCCTGTTTTCTTTTAGGTTGCACAAACAATAGTGCGCCTATAAAGCCGAGAATCAGTCCGGCTACAAGGTTGGTCATTTTTCCGACAAAGGTATCGGTGAAGAAGACGGCGACGAGAATCACGGCGCTGAAGAAAAGCAGAAAGACACCCAGGGCTCTACGGATTTGTGCCATCTGAACTTCCTGGATGTTTTCTTTGTTTGTCGTATCTTGAGTTTCCATCTGTGCTCTTTTTCAAAAGATGTAATAGGTAATGAAGATAAAGACCAAATCCCCCCAGGCCCACAGTTTCAAATTATGCCACCAGCGGCGGTTTTCGACGCCTTCGTAAATATAATCTTTGGGGATCAACAGGACCAGGATTCCGATGACGACGAACAGGATAAGAAAAATACTCTTGGCAGCTCCCATGCCGACGCCGGACAACCATTCGAAGTTGAGCAGATACTTAAGGGCTTTGAGCAACGTTCTTCTCCTAATTTACAGTTTCATTTTCAGGTTTTTCCAGGCGGTATACGAAGCCATAAAGCCGCTCGACCGGATGCGGAGTCGTGAACAGGCTGACGACGATCGTGATAACGAATCCGGCCACGAACGACCACCAGGAAACGTAAAGAAAAGGCTCTTGAATTGTGAATAATTTGCTTCGGTTCACAAAGAGCAATATAGACACCATCATTCCTCCGACAAGGCCCGCCAAGCCACCCGACGGCGTAATCCACCGGAAGAAAATACCCAGTAAAAGGATGGAGAAGATCGGTCCTTGAAAAAAGGATAAAAATGTTTGGATCGCCACATACATCCCGGGGAAGTATTCGCTCACCGGCGAGGTCAGCACGCCGACGATCAGCAAAATAACCGTAGCGATCCGGCCCACGGCCAGGTAATGTCCGTCGGTGGCTTCCTTGCGAATGAATTTCTGGTAGATGTCTTTCGTCCAGAGCGTGGCCGTGGAATTAAGATAGGAATCAATGCTGGACATGAGGCCGGCCAACAGGGCGGCAAACAGTAGGCCGCCGAGACCCGGCGGCAGCAATGACCCGATCAAGGTGGGAAAGGCCTTGTCGCCGTCTTCCAGGCCCGGATGGAGGACGCTGGCGATCAGGCCCGGGAACAGGACCAGAATCGGGATGAACATTTTCAGGAACGCCCCCCAGACCATGCTGGCTTTGGCGTGCCATTCGTTCTTGGCCGACAAGCAACGTTGGACGACGGCCTGGTTGCCGATCATATAAGCGTTGGCCATGACGAACGTCAATCCGAAAAGGATCCCCGTCCAGGGGAAGGGCGTCTGCGTATCGATGGGCTGGACCAGATCGAAGCGGTTCTGGTACTCGGGGCCCATCGCCGACATTTTCTCCACCAGCCCGTGCCAGCCTCCGACGTTGTAGAAACCCAGGAAAACGACTGCAGCGCCTCCGATGAACATAATAATCATCTGGATCACGTCTGTCATGACCACGGCAGTCAACCCGCCAAAGATGGTATAGAGGCCCACTACCACGGCCGTTAAGATGATCGAGAACCAAACCGGCCAGCCCATCAGCGTTTCGAGTAAGATGGCGCTGGCGCGAAATATGACTCCCAGATTGAAAGCGAAGAAGACAATCCAGGTGGCTGAAGCCAGCGTACGAACATAATCATTATACCGTTTTCCCAGATATTCCGGGATGGTGTACAAACCGGCCTTCCAAAAATATGGGACAAAGATGAACGCCGCCAGGAGCATCGCCGGTGCGGAGCCGATCCAGTCGAAGTTGCCGACCGAGATTCCGAACATATATCCCTGACCGGAGACACCGACGAAATCCTGCGCCCCGATGTCGGAGACCACGATGGACATTCCGATGGCCCAGAAAGGCATCATCCTCCCGGCCAGAAAATAATCCTGAGAGGAATGGACGAACCTCTTGAAATAAAGTCCGAGCAGCATGATGCCGGCCATGTACACGATCACGACGAAATAATCGATCCCACTTAGCACAAGACTGTTCTCCTGTTATTCAATGATTCTCAAGTATCTCCCCAGCCAATAGGGCAGAAGGAAAATGTCGCCGCTGTATTCGCGAGACCCGCCGCTGCCGCCGTCCAGTCGGAAGGCGTTGCCGTTATATTTGCTCATCGGACGTTCATCGGGCGGAAGTACCGAGCGGGTCGTCTGGTTGCGGAAATTAGGCTCGATGAATTCCAGGTCCTTGCGATGACTGTTGCGAACGGACCAGCCGATCATGTCCAGCGGGAATTCCTTCAGGCTCCAAATCGTTTCCTCCAGATCGAATTCCTCGGCTCCCGTCATCGCGTAAATCAAATTCCAGAGCGGGTTCTTCTCCGGCCGCTCTATTTCCCAATGCTCTTTGATCGCCTGGCGATAGTTCTCGCGCAGGTCGTCCGTGAAGGCATATTTATACAATCCCCAGTAAGACAAAAAGGCCAGCTCGTCGTCGGAATGATTCCATTCCGTCGTCAGGTCGATACCCGGCACGCGTCCGATCCTGGTGATGGGGATCATGATGTTATTCAGGTAGCCATGCTGTTCCATCAACTCGTAAGCTTTTTTCTTATATACTTCTTTACCCGTGAAATGATAGGCCGTCTGAAGGAAAGAGATAACTTCGACGGAATTCAATCGACGGTCGCCCACTTGTTCCGGGAATTGATTGACGTATTCCGGATTCCACTTGCCCCAGAGCGTCGGCTTGCCGTCGTAGTCGATCAGATACCAGTCATTTCGCACGATATGGTCCATCGTCGCGTCCATCAGGGCAATCGCACGATCTCGCCGTGGTTTGTCGTGAACGACTTCGGCGAAAATACTGTACACGAAAAAATGTCCCACGATTTCGTCGCTGCTGGTGGTCGCCTTCCAGAACCAGTCGCGATCCTCGGCGGGTTGCCAGCGGGATTTATCCGCGACGTGGTAGCCGGCGCGTTCGAAGGAGCGTGAGGGAAATCCTACTAATGGATTAATCGAATACAGGCGTTCCATTGACTCGAAAGATTCGCATAAGTTCCACATAGAATCTTCAGATTGAGTAGAAGCGTAACGGAACAATTCGCCGGCCAGATACATGGCGGTCCAGAGGCCGTCATTATCGCTGTCCACGAGTGTGCCCGTTGATAGATCGCCCGGTTTGCTCATGGCGAGAGTACTGTTGAAACCATAGCGGATGTGGCGGCTTCGAGTCAACTTATCAAAATGCTCGGCTTTTTGCCTGAGTGTCATCATCTCAAAGTGAATAATGCTCAGTCCGTTCCGGCTGAGAACCAGTACGGAATCGTCCGGGCCGTCCGAGATGTCGATGACATGGTCGTCCACAAGCCAGCGTTTCGAGGCGTAATAGTCTATCCGGCCATCGCGGCGCAATGCGAAAGCTCCGTTGGGTGTTCCGAACCAGATCGATTCGCCGATTTGTTTTATGCAGCGTATATCCGTACACGGCAGTTTGTTTTTCAGAGCAGAGCGTTGGCGGAAAGATATAGCGTCCAGTTCGATATATCCATTCGCAGTGCCTAAGAGAAGGATCGAGTTGTTGTGGACTAATCCCAGGCAATTGACGTCGTTTCTTTCAAAAACCGATGTTTTTTTCTTAGCGCGAGTGAAATAATCAATCTGACCGCCGGATAAAATGAGGAACCTAAAATGTGCCGGATCGTATAGAATTTGTTTGATTCGATTCTGCGTTTTCCATCGATCGACGCATTTGCCTCGATCGAAATAGGCCACTGTTTTATTTCCAGCCAGCAGAAAATTGCTGCGATTTTCCACCATCTGGAAGAACTCAGCGTCGGGCATTTCATGCGCCACATCGAATTGTCCCGCCCGGGCGTTGCTCAAGACGGCCTTGTCCGTGAGGTAAAGGAATTGGCCGTGTTGGGTATCCATGTCCCTGATGTGCATATCCCGGAGAGGTCGATATTGACGGTCGGGCACTAATTCACCTTTGTGTATTTGCAATAGACCTTTGTCCGATAGGACAAGAATGCGACCGTTTCGATCCAAACGCACGACAGATAATTCTGTGCCGTAGAGTTCCTGGGAGAGTGGGATTTTCTCTGCGAAATCCTGGATGAAGGGCGTATCCCTATAAGATGGCTGAATCGTATTTGAAAAAGAGGATGGGATAAAGGTCAAAAGGCTACAAATAATTACACAGAAAACACCGGTTCTCATCATGTCCACTTTCCTCATTCGAATAGTTTCAATGGATCATCGAGAACATTGTAGGGAATGCGGACGAGTATTCAAGTGAAATTCAGAGGCCGGAGATTGACTATTGGCTATTTATCCAAGAGCAAATGTCCGGCCTGACGTGTCGATCGCGAGCACGGCGGGTTCGCTCAATCGTCAATCTTCCTATAGAGACTTGCTTGCCCGTGGTGTCCCGCCGAAGGCTCCCATATTGATGCATTGGCCGTGGGGTGAGGGTTCCGCGGTCCAATCCGAACTCGGATCGCCGGCGTCGATGCACGGGCTTGTCACGTCGTCCCGGATCCAGCGCTGCCCATTGGGGTCCCATCGGCCGGCCTGGGACTTCAAATGATAATCGCCACAGGTCGAATCGGCAAAGAGCGGATCGGCGTCAATATTCCCGTCGCCGGGCCAGCCACCCTGGATATCACTGTAGGTGACCGAGGAAGATTCATATTCCATCTGTACACCATCACTGTTATTGTTGTAGATAATCGAATTGGCTATAGTCGGCGTGACAGAGGAAATGGCGTGCAACCGATTCTCGGCTATCGTACAGTTTGAAATTGTTGGGAGGCCTCCTAAAATACCTTGCTGCGAATTTCCAGCGATGATGCAATGAGTGAGGGTGGCGTAGTTGTAATAAACGTTTCGACCGGTTCGTTCCGTCCACATTTCGATGCCGGGGCCGGAGTGGCCGGTGATACGGCAATGGACAATCGCAGGATGACTGCTTTCCCACAGCTTAATACCGGCGCCTTTACTTTCGTCAATGTTGCAGTGGGCGATTGTGGGTGTCGTTCCGGAGCAGTATATCCCTGTGCTTCCACCAAGAATCGTAAAACCAGCGAGCATGCAATCCGTCCCTTCGCCGTTAGTTAAAGAGACTACCGAGTCCTGAGTGTCACCCTCAATGATCGTTGCGGCCACAATGGCCGGGTCGTTGGGATCTATCGACCTGAGGATTAAATTCTTGCCGATGAAGTTGATGTTTTCGTTGTAGATTCCCGGGTTGACGATAATCTGATCGCCGGGATAAGCTTCGTTTATCGCATCCTGAAGATAACCGTATTTCTTTCCAATAGATAGATTCTCAACAGGCAAAGACAGAATAGAGGCATTAATGAGCTTCGGATCAGCATAGATGGTCGAGCCATATTGGTCGTGCGCCCTTACTGTCCACCAGGTTTCTTCAAAGGGCAAGGTTGTTATCGCTTCGGTAGGCGGCGCCGGGGTGTCGGAGACGATGGTGTAACCCATCACATGATGAGGATCCGATCCAAACAGGAGTTGGTAGCCGACGGCATTTTTGCTTTCCTTGCAGGTTAGGATGGCGCCCTCGGCCACTCCGGCATCGACGGGGCCGACGAGTGTGACAGGCTCAGGCAGCCGGGCCGGATAGTTGGCTTCGTCGAAGAATTCCATGATACCGTTGTTGTTGCTCCCTTGCCACCTGAATTTGTAGATTTCCTCGTTCGGCGTCACGGCCAGTTGAAGGTTCTTGCCCGGCCCGATGACGGACCAATAAGCGCCGGCGACAAGACCGTCGTTAAAGACGTTCATGGCGGAGGTCGTCAGGGAATTCTTATACCACGTCGGCGGAGCGCCGTGGTCGCCGACGGCGACCTGGACGTTCAAAATCCCGGGGTAGAAGTAAGGACCGGTTCCCTCGTATGTGTCGACCCAACATTGCTCTCCGTCCACGTCGCTTTCCAGTAAGTCGAGAATGCTGGCGGAATAATCTCGGCACCGGCCATCCAGCAAGGTCGCTCTGTTGACGTTATATCTGGCATCCCGGTAAGTCAGGTTCAGGCGTTTTGCCGCGTCGATGGTGGGCTGTCCGCCCGTGCTGTGTCCCATTGTTTGAATAGGCTGATTGTAGTTCGGTGCAACGCTTGACAAGTAGGCAATGATAATGTCGCCGCACTTCTCATATATGGGAGACGCTGTGGGGCCATCCGGGCTATACGAAAAGCTTAAAACGTTGGCTTTATCGTTCCATGCGTCGGAATTCCAGGAGCCGCTGCCGTTAATGCAATCCCCTCCGCCAAAATAGATGATGGTCGGTTTGTTGGGATTAAAAGGCTCGCGATTTTCCAATCGCATCGTGGTGCCGCTTGTGGATGGGATAATCATCACTTTGGCAACGTCCGGCAGGCTTTCATATTGACCATCGTTTACAACAAGCTGTAACTCGCATACCTGGAGTGAATCGGTCTGAACAAAGCCGCTGATGGTTGGCTCGGCGGAGTTTGAGTCTATAATATCAACCGGCGGGCCGGAAATTTGTTGCCAATGATATTTCAACGCCCCCGAGTTATCCGGATCGTAGGATCTCGATCCGTCGAGAGATACGGGATCGCCCGTCGTATAGGCGGGCAACCCGGCGTCGGCAACGGGCAAGCAGCCGTCATCGACAACTACACAAACGGTATCCGGGAAACTGTCAATCGTTCTGTCGCTCACTACCAGTTGCATGGTATAAGCGCCATAGTCTGTGGGTGAGAATGTCGCTGTGGGAGTATTCGCGTCTTGCACGACGACCATTGGTCCTGATACTTGCGACCAGCAGTAGGTGAGATTGAGATTGCCGTCCGGATCGTATGAATTACCTGCATCCAGTGTTATGGATTCTGGAATAACCGTAATGGATTGATCTTCTCCGGCGTCGGCAACGGGTCTGAGATTGCCTTCGAATTCGACGGCTCCGATATCCACGCGTTGGTGAACGATCCGGTCGTTGCCAAAGAAATCGATCTGGCCGGTGCAATTCGGATCGCCGGCGTTGATACACGGTGAATCCATCAGCAAACGGAAATCAAGCCTCGCCGGATCGACAAACATGGGATCCTGAGAAATATTGTCCTCAGAATTTCTGTCGCTGGCCCAAAGGGTGTCGCCTCCGGCGCTGCCCCAGATGTTGTTGAAAGCAATGCGATCTTGTTCGTAAGTGCTATCTCGGTATATGCTTTCACCTCCGACGGCGTGACTGATAATGTTGCTGAGCACTTCGTAATAACCCATCTCCGGATCGGAACCGACATAAACATTTCCACCCGCTTCCCCGTCATTGCCCACGAGGGTGTTGTTGATGAGGCGGCCGGCAAGCATGCAGACTCCGCCGCCGGCGATCGCGGAATTATCGTAGATCAAATTATTGCGGATCTCGACGTTTCCCCAAAAGGCAAGTACGGCTCCGCCGGCGTACGTTGAGTTATTCTTTATGATGTTGTACGTGATGGTTGCGTCGGATCCCAAACAGCCGATTCCGCCTCCATAGCCGAGCTTCCATTGCGACTCATCGTCGCCCTCCATCTCGACCGGTCCGACATTGTTAGTGATGATGTTTCGTATAATCGTCGGCGAAGCGCCCAGGCAACAAATACCCGCTCCCCAGTAAATATAGTCCGCGTCCGGAATCATGGTATTGACCTTTCCATACCCGCCGGTAATGGTAAAACCGGTCAGCACGGCTTCGGCTGTCTCCCCGTTTTCGAAGGTGACAACACTATCGCCGGGGTCTGTCGTTTGGTCTCTCGATCCTCCGGGATTGCGCGGTTCTCCCTGGATAATCGTCGCGGCCACAATGTCAGGCTGCTCGGGATTCGTGCTCGTCAAGACAATGTTCTTGCCGTTGAAGTTTATGTTCTCTATATACGTGCCTGGGCTGACAACCACGGTATCGCCGTCATTGGCGTCGTCGATGGCCTGTTGGATGGTATCATATTGTTGCGGTACGTGACGGGGGGTCGAAAGCGTCGTCGCCTGTGTACCGAGTAGCACGATGAGACTGAGGAGAGTCGTTGGTTTCATTCTTTTGCCCTTTCCCAACCTGGCGTAGCCGGAGTTCAAAAATCCGGCATTTCGGTTTTTCAAGAATGATCTGATAGAAAACCATTGTATTTGATGTGTGTAATGTGTCATGCAGACGTTACCGATTGGCTACGGTTTGATCTTCTCTTTGTTATTTTCATACTCTTTTTTTGTTTATAGAGAATGTCTGCTCATACCGACTTTTTCGGCCTGGACTCTATGTATAAGAGACGGGCCGGGACGGCTTTCGTTGCAAAGTATTTGCAAATTTCCTGAAAAAACCTTATTGGGATCGTGAGAGTCTTTGGTAGAAGCCGATTCCCCAATTGAACTTATATGGGCGTTACGAACGGCTCATACGTTTTATCGACGCCAGAAGTAGTGCCAGTGATATTCCAGTTCCATAGTCTCTCCCGGTTCGAGCTGGCATTTCCAGGTGACGCGGCCGACGGCGTTGAAATGGTACCACCAGTAGGGCCAATTATACCAACTCCACCAGAACGGCAGGCTGTTTGGATCCATCCATCCGCCCTCGTGCCTGCCCAGGTGTTCGATGACGCCCTCGTGGCCGGCAGTTTCGACATGGCCCAGGATGGACCGGCGGATTTCCAAATGAATGGTGTCGGAGCGGCGGTTTGTCAGATGGATCGCCCCGGTTAGATTACTTCGGGCGTAGGTATAGCCATCCCACTTAGCGGCATCGGGAATGCGTTCGGTTTCCTTGTCGAGCTTTTCGACGGCGATATCTACAGCCGCCGTAAGCTCGAGGTCGCTCGATGCCCCAACGGCAGTGTAGGTCATCAGGCCCTGTGCAATGATCTGACCCTGGCGGAGTATGAGTGCCGGAGCTGTGGTGAGCGGGCATTGGGCGTTGTTGGCAAGACGTATCTTGTGCAAGACTTTCGGTGCATAGTAAAGCTGCGCCAGTTGGGTTTGCTGTTGACTGTTAAGGTTGTGCCGAACCTCCGGCGGAGGACCGAATGGGAGATCCAGCACAAAAACATCCTGATATTTGAGCGTGTATTCGGCCACAGGCACGACCATTCGCTGACCCTTCTTCAAGGTGATGTGTTCGAGCGTGAAGACGTACAGGTCCTCATTCTTGCCGGAGCCGGCAACATCCGGGCCGAGGTCGAGCGCATCACGTTCGGTTGGGGCGCTAACGCGACGAACGGGCATTTCGGCCTGTGTCATAATCATATTGGAAAGGGCGAAGGCGGTTTGACTATCACGACGGAGGTGTCTTGAAAGCTGAGCGACCGTTTCTTGCAGCGAGATAGGGTCCGGTGTATCCTCAAACGCGAATGTGGGTACACCAATCACGAGGTGGGCATTGATGTTTTGAATATCTGCTAATTCGTTGATAAGAGTCGCCTGGAGTTTGACGACGGCATTGCCATTGCCATCGATATCGACGCGATAATTGGGAATCCACCGGATTCCGCGCTGAACGTAAACCATGCCGACGCTTGCGGTTTGTTCAGGCTCGCGCTGGCCCCAATCAAGCTTAAGTGTCATTCTGTTCCGGAATTCCTCGCCGGGTAACTGCAGACTGGGCTCATCGAGAAAAGTGACCTGCTGAATTCGGTCGATGGGAACAGCTTTGACGCCACCTTCGAACTTCAACAGAACAATACTACCCCGCTGCGACAGCTTTTCCGGGCTTCCCGGTCGTTCGGTGCGACTCAATTCTTCGGAGCTTCGGATCGGAATCCCGAGGATGGTCGTCTCGTAAGCCGCGAGTCCGGCTTCGATAATACGGACTTTGGCCCCGATGTTACTTGCAATCAGTTCGGGGATTGTCATGGCTGTCTTCTTAACGGGTACGATACACTTGTGGGAGATAACACCTGTCAGTTCCGCTCGGGCGTTTGCCGAATACGCCCAGAACGTCCCCATAATGGGTCTGGGCAGATTGTCGATCACGACATGTCCATCGCTGTCGGTTGGCATTTCACCCTCGTGAAGGACAAAGGCATGTCCGTCTTTGAAGATGGTAATTTCTTTGACCGGCATGTTGGTCAGAGCTTCTCCCGATGCATCAGCTACAGCGTTTGTTTGTATGAGCGACATCACACATATGGCGAAAAGAAACATTGAGCTGAATCGTCGTTGCTGATTGTTTTCTGCATACCGCATTGTGCTTCCTCCTTTCGGAAAGGACCGTTAAATAAATTCTTAGACTAAACAAATAATACGATACGGATCGCTCGGAGGTGATTAAAATGGATGTAAAATCGCAGTAGCCTTTTTTTACAAGAGATTTACAAAACCCTGGCTTCGATTTCGCTTATACTATAAATAAAGGCAGGTGAAATAATGGAACAAAAAGCATCTATATTAGTTGTTGAAGACGAAGAGAAGATTCGATTGGCTCTGGTTGACTTTCTGGATTTTCACGGCTTCCGGATTACCGAGGCGTTCGATGGGCTTCAAGCCGAGCGAACCGTAGCTGAAAGGCCGTTCGACCTGATCCTGCTCGATCTGATGCTGCCCAAAATCAGCGGCGAGCAACTGTGTTCCAAATGGCGCCGGGAGGGTGTGCAAACACCGATCATAATGTTGACCGCCAAAGGGCAGGAGCACGAAAGAGTCGGCGGATTGAATCTCGGCGCGGATGATTATGTCACGAAACCGTTTTCGCTTGAGGAGCTTTTGGCGAGGATCAACGCCATATTGCGCCGGACCGATCCGGCCCGGGCTGTGGGGCAGACGTTCACATTTGCGGATTTAGACGTTGACGTCCCTGCGTTGAAGGTCAAGCGCGAAGACGAACCTATGGACATCAGCAAACGCGAGGCCGCGATCATACAATACTTCGCCGCCAATCCGAATCGGGTCATCGACCGGGAAGAGTTGTATAAGGAAGTCTGGGACGAGACCATGACGGAACTGGGAACGCGGACTGTGGATATGCACATTGCCAAACTCCGAAGCAAGATCGAACGAGACGCCGCCAACCCGCAAATTATCAGGACCGTCCGCGGCGCCGGTTATAAATATGAGGCATAAACACAAACATGTATAAGCGCTTGATCATTTTATCGGTCATTATCTTTGCGGCCATGTGCGGGCTGATCGGGCTGGGGTACCACTCCATCCGGATCCGGGCTCAGGGGATGGAAGGAACGCGGCGGGGAGAATTTGCGGCGGTGGCCGAGCAGGTCCGGCAGGACGTAACACGCAAACTCGACGAGTTCATGCAGACCGAGCAAAATCGTCCGTACACCGATTATCAATATTACTACGTACCGGAGAATATAGCGCCCGGCCAGCAACAACAGCAAGTTCCCGTATTGCGTTCACCGTTAGCCGGACGGCTGGAGAATAGTCTGGCTTATGGAAATTTTCAGATTGAGCCGGACGGTAGTATTATCACTCCGAACGATTTTCTCGAACAAACTCAGAGACAAGATACACTTGTTGCCGGGAATGAGCTATTCACCGATGTGCTTTCGAACAGGAAAAATATTGGGGATAATGTGCTCCCCGTGCTCGATGGAACGACATCCGGCTCGTTCAAACTGAATTTTCGCAATGAAAATCGTGTTGCGACGCCAACCCTACCGAGAACGTATGGACGAGCGGGATCGGGTCGGGGGGTGAAAAGCAAATTGCCTCAAAGTCAGCAGGGAAGCAACTATAACATCGAGAGTCTGCAAAGCCGGGATCAAAAGGCCCAGGTGCTTGAGCAACAGCGGTCCATTGTCGAGTTGAATATATCTAATCAGGCGGTTCAAACACAGCAAATGTTGAAGGAAGAGGCGGAACTGGGAGCATTGGGCGAGAAATCAATCCCGCCTCCTCCTATCGTTTCTCCCGTGCAGGCAGAACAAGCGGAGGATTTCTACGAGGGCTTGCAATTGCAGTCGCCGGAAGGTCAATCCGAGACCGTCCAGGTACGAATTGAGCCGTTTGTGCCAGTCGTCGTTCCGGGCGATCCGAACGTGGGGTCCGTCTTTGGCGGGCAGGTGTTCCTGCTCAGGCACGTGCAGATCGAAGATCGGCATTTTATCCAGGGTTTTCAACTCAACGAGAAGAAGCTCGTCGAGGAGATTCAGGAATCCGCTTCGCGGTTCATGCGAGAGGGTATGGATTTTCATTTAGTTCAAAACGGAACAGACCAGGATGACCACGATGTGGCTTATGCCGCGATATTGAGCTTCGGATTTGGCGATTTAGCTCTGCATCTCAACGAAATCGATCCCGACTGGATCGGCAAAAGGATGAATACCTTGCGAACCTGGTATTTCAGTATCGTATCGGTGGTGCTCCTGGCGGTTACGCTGGGATTGGCGAGTCTCTGGCGCAATGCTCGGGCGCAGCTCAAGCTGGCGCAGAAGAAGGATGATTTTATCTCTGCGGTCTCTCACGAGCTAAGAACGCCTCTGACTTCCATCCGGATGTACGCGGAGATGCTCGAGAAGAACTGGGTCAAATCACAGGACAAGGCTGCTGAATACTACAAAAACATGCGTCAGGAAAGCGAGAGGTTGAGCCGGCTTATAGAAAACGTGCTGGATTTTTCGCGCATCCAGAGGGGGCGGAAAAAATATTCCTTCAGCGTAGGCGATCTGAATAAATGTGTGTCGGATGTGGTTGAAATGATGAAACCTCATGCTGCACAGAAGGATTTTACGATCCGAACGGAGCTTGGCCGGGTAGAGCCATCGGGTTTTGACGGTGATGCCGTTACGCAGATTGTTGTTAATCTGCTGGATAATGCGATCAAATATGCACGAAATGCCGAGGACAGGACGATTATCGTCCGGACGTCGAGGAATGACCGATTTATCCTGATCGAGGTCGAAGATCGCGGTCCCGGCATACCTCACAGGCAGCGAAAGAAGATTTTCGAACAATTCTATCGCGCCGGGGCCGAGGCGACCCGTGAAACCGCAGGAACGGGTCTGGGGCTGGCATTAGTGAAAAAATTTGCTGAGGCTCATAACGGCTTCGTAGAAATCATCAGCGCCAAACCGACCGGCGCCCTATTCAGAGTGGCCTTAGCGTCTCAATCATAGTCTCGCGGGTATTGTGCCCGCGATTCGAGGGTCAGACGCCCTCGGCACAAAGATATCTAAGGGCAACCCAAACACCCATAAATCGCACAGCTTGTGATTTAGCGGTTTTTTCGACAAAAAAAGGTTGCATTACAATGCCCGTTCGGATACAATAACATTTAAGAGAGGTTCTTCTTGGGAAGGGCCATTATAGCATCAAAAGCCACGTTGTCGGCTTAATGGAGACAGGTGATTATGGCAGGTATGTTCTACTCATTGCAGGAAGCCGCCGAAAAGCTCAACAAAACGGAGGACGATCTGAAGCAATTGGTCTCGGAGGGCAAATTACGTGAGTTTCGCGACGGTCCAAATGTGCTATTCAAGGTCGAAGAAGTCGATGCATTGATTTCGGATGCTGATGTTGTTGGACTTGAAGAGGCTCCCGGGGGCGAAATGCCCGAGCTGGATAGCGCCATGCTTGAGGCGGTCGAACCCGAGGCTTCAGAGGAGGCCATCGGCGAGGAAGAGGCGTTGGGATCCGACGTTGCCGAATCGGAAATACCGGAGCTTGAAGCTCTCGATACGGGCATGGCTGAGTTGGAGATCCCGGAGGACGAAGCTGGAACACCTGAAATGGAGGAACTGGAAGTCCCGAAAACGGCTGAAGATACTTCAGGGACGGAAGAAATTCTATTAGCGCCGGAGACGGGCGCGCCCGTTATGCCAAGCGATTTGACCGATGCAGATACTGCTCTGACGGGCATGGGAACGAGCGTTCTTGGTGAAAGCGACCAGGATTACGAAATAACGGATGATACCCTGGCCGAGACGTCCGTTCCAACCGGGACAGCCCCCGACGTGCCGCTGGAAGAAGTCGAAGAAGACGTCAATCTGGATTCGTTCGGCAGCGGTTCGGGTTTGTTGGACCTTTCGTTACAGGCGGATGACACGTCTTTGGGCGGCATTCTCGACGAAATCTATACGGCTGAAGGCGAAGGCCCGGAACCGGTTGAGGCAGAGGGGGAAGAAGCGCCGGTGGCCGCCGAAGAGGACCACATGGCCCCTGAAGAAGAGATGCCTGCGCCCCAGGCAGTGCCCGAGGTTTCCGCGATAGCCGCTCCTATGATCGAGATGGCGCCGGACGCCCAGAGCAATACCCTTGGAATGCTGTTGTTTTTACCTTTGCTTATTGTCATTTATACAACCGTTATCGCCATGGCCGGTTTTAAAGGGGTGATCCCCACGATTTTGGGGACCGTTCAGGCTTTCATTTGGTACATCATGGGTGGTGCGGCTGTCGTCACGGCTCTCGTCGTCGGTGCGGCTTTCATGTTGAGTGGAGATCGCACCAAAAAGGAGAAAAAGCCGAAAAAGGCCAAGAAGCCCAAAACGCCCAAGGCAGCGAAACCGAAAAAGGAGAAAAAGCCGAAGAAGGAAAAAAAGGCTAAGAAGGCCAAATAACTTTTCCTTGACGCCTCTTCGTTTTTCACCAGGAGCAGGGGCAATAGGGTCGCTGAGTATCCCCGGATTCGTATTGAGCGGATTCTATAGATTCAGAACGTCAGCCATGGAATACAGGCCGGCCTCTTGTTCAACAAGCCATTCGGCCGCCCGCAACGCCCCGTGAACAAACGTATCCCGGCTGTTGGCCGTATGATGGAGAGTGATCGTTTCGCCGAGTGTGCCGAAAATAATCGAGTGCACACCGGTGATATCGCCGGCCCGAACCGCATGCATCGTGATAGAGCCTTTCTTTCGGGCGGCCTCTTTTCCGCTACGGCCGTGAACCAGCGAGTCCGGGAAGGAACGACCCGTTTCACGACAGATCGTCTCGGCCAGCGTCATGGCGCTGCCGCTGGGGGCATCTTTTTTGAAGCGATGATGCTGCTCGACGATCTCGATGTCGTATTCGTCACCCAGCATCGTCGCCACTTTGCCGACCAGGGAGAATAGCATGTTCATCCCGACACTCATATTCGTCGCGTGGAGAATCGGGATTTGGCTCGAAGCGGCTCTAAATTTATCCCGCTGCTCGTTGCTGATCGCCGTTGTGCCCGAGACCAGGGCCGTTTGGCGATCCAGGCAACGGTCAATCGTGCGGTCCACGGCCTCAGCCAGGGAAAAGTCGATGGCGACGTCGATCTCCACCTTGGGAAAGCTGTCGGTTACCATCACGCCGGTCGGAGCGGATGACGCGAGAAGGCCGGAATCCTTGCCGATAGCCGGGTGATCCGATCTCTCGACGGCGGCAACAATGTCGAACCGGCCGGATTCGCCGGCCAGTGAGATAATACGCCGGCCCATTCGGCCCCCGGCACCAATGACTGCGAGTTTTGTGCCCATTTTATCGCCCTCAAGATAGATTTTCAGCTAACGTGGGAAAATATAGCCGCAGGATCGGACGATTGCAAAAAAAAACTGTTGAAATATTTGTTGATAGTGTTATCATTTTGAGTTTAGGGATTTTGGAGCCTGATAGCTATGAAAAAAGATATTCATCCAAAGTATGAAAAGGTCGTGATTCATTGCGGTTGCGGTAATACCTTCGAGACGCGCAGCACGGCCAAGGAAATCCACGCGGAAATCTGCTCGATGTGCCATCCGTTTTACACGGGCAAGCAGAAATTTGTCGATACCGCCGGGCGAATCGAACGCTTCCAGAAGAAGTACGGCAAGAGTTATATCAAAGGGGCGGATTCCGCTAAAAAACAACCCGATCCCAAGGCGAAGAAGTAATAACGGCTTCTTCGTGTAGGAAATTTTCGCTCCCAACCCGTCCATAGCGGGCTGGGAGCTTTTTGTACAATTGGACGAATACGTACGAATCGTTTTTTACCAATGCATTCGTTGAGTGTTGCTACGCTTCTTGAGCGGATGGTATATATGACCGAACAGAAAGACAATATCCTTGTAAAACTCGACCAGATCGACGCGCGTTACAGCGAGATAGACGAACAGATTGCCACGCCGGAGGTGGCCACCGATCCGACCCGGCTGATCGCGTTATCCAAGGAGCAGGGCAAGCTCAAGACCATCGTCACAAAATATCGCGAGTACAAAAAGGCCGCGGCGGGTGTCGAAGAGGCCGAACAGATATTGTCGGACGATTCGGCTGAGGAGGATTTGAAAGCCCTGGCCCAAGAGGAGAAACAACAGCTTGAGGGCCAAAAGAATACCCTGCTCGAACAAATTATCCACAGCATGGTGATGGCCGACGATATGGATATCGATTCGGTGATCGTGGAAATCCGAGCGGGGACCGGCGGGGAGGAAGCGGCGTTATTCGCGCGCGATCTATACGAAATGTATATCCGGTTTGCGGAGACCCGTAAATGGAAGATCGAGCAGCTTGATTTTAGTGCGTCGGAGAAAGGCGGCTTTCGCGAAGTTATTTTCAGTGTAAAAGGACCCGGCACGTGGTCGGAATTGGGATACGAGGGCGGGGGCCATCGCGTCCAGCGCGTGCCGGAGACCGAATCCCAGGGACGGATTCACACGTCCGCCGCGACGGTGGCCGTCTTGCCGGAGCCGGAAGAGCTGGATATCGAAATTGCCCCCGACGACGTTGTTGAGCATGTCAGCCGGTCGAGCGGGCCGGGAGGGCAGAACGTCAATAAGGTCAGCAGCGCGATCCGGCTCGAACACATCCCGACGGGCATTACTGTCAATATGCAGGATGAGCAGAGCCAGCACAAGAACCGCGCCAAGGCCTGGCGTCTCCTGAAAAGCCGGATCTTCGAGCATTACCAGAGTAAAAAGAGGGCCGAGCGCGATTCCCAGCGCCGGACGATGATCGGCTCGGGCGACCGGTCGCAGAAGATCAGAACCTACAATTTTCCCCAGAACCGGGTGACCGATCACCGAATCAATCTGTCGCTTTACAGCCTGGACAAAGTGCTGGGAGGGGATATGTCCGAAATCATCACCGCCCTGAAAGACCACGACAGGCAACAAAGGTTGGAAAACCTGTAGCGATTTGTCATCCTTGAGCGAAAAGAGCCTTTAGCCCTGAGCGAAGTCGAAGGGGAAGGATCTGGGATATGGATGAGCGTTTGAGATTCTTCACTTCGCTATGCTCCGTTCAGAATGACAACTTGTGCACAGGGAAGTATTAGAATCCGTATTATTGATGCTTGGTTCCATCTATTAGGAAACTCTTATAGACCTTGTAGTGTTCCGTGTCTTCGTATTGAATGGTGCGGATCGGCACATGATCGAAACTGTATATCTTCGCTCCTTCGCACGCCAATAGAATCGGAGAGTGCGTTGCTATAATGAACTGCGCATGTCCCGCCTGACTATTTTCTCCAATAATCTCAAGCAACTCTAATTGACTTCGCGGGGAGAGTGCCGTCTCAGGCTCGTCGAGGAAATAGAGGCCCTTTATCCGATAGCGAGAACGGAAATAGGACATCATGGATTGACCGTGTGATTGTGTCACCAGTGATTGACCGCCAAAGTACTTCAACTGCCCCGGATCGGATGCCGCCCATTCATCAAGGCTATGTGTGAAATCGTTGAATATAGCCGACCCGAAAAACGCCCCCGGCACTCTCTCGTTCGACCATTCCAGGGAAAGGCACCTGTATAATTGTTTTTCGTACCGGTTGACTTGATAACGCGCGCCGTCGGGTTTGCTCCAGATATGAATATCACTCCTTCGCGCCAGGGCCTCTAACAAAGTGGATTTTCCTGTGCCGTTCTCTCCGACGAACAGGGTCACAGGCGTATCGAATTCCAAATGCCTTGTTTGATTGAAAATCGGCAAATTGAAGGGGTAGTGATCTCCCGTTGGAAATGTCTCATGGTGCAAAGTGATACGTTTTATATGATGAGTCATTGTACTCCCTTGATGCGATCCAAGATTTGCCACCCTCTTTGTGCTATCTAACGCGATGAATCAGAGGTTGGAGGGAACGATAGTTCCCGCAGATCCTGTTACATTGATTTGTTATAGAAGTTTTAACATGCTTGTTTCAATTTCTGCTTCACGATAAGGGCCATCGCCACTACCATCATCATGAGGCTCATCAAAGACAACCCAGTGAAATTCTATGGGGCCTTTGACTCCCTGAACGAAATGATGGCAACCATCCCATGGACTATACTCACGGCCGATCTCAACGGCAATATCGGGCGGTTCTCCAATTGTGCCCGGAGCGCCTTTCGCCCAGTGATATTCTTTTGAGATTATTACCCTGTCGCCAACTTTAAATGTCATGTGTGTATAACAAGTTATTATATGTTTTTACGGATAACATCGAAAACCAAAATGATATTCAAAAAATGGATGATTGGCAACCAAAATATTGTCGTATGGGAGGTTCTCGGGAGTCGTTAGGCGAAGATTCATTTGCCAACTGGGTGGTTATCGGATATCGTACCGGTTTGCATCGTTATTATTGTAGGATCGGGTTGGATATGATCGTAGTCGTTACCGGAATGGTCGGTCTGAATAAGAAGAGCTACCTCGAAAAGGTCTGCTTTCTTGCGGAGCAGAGGGGAAAAGACGTGCTTTTGTGCAACGTCGGGGATCAGATGTATGCCGAGGCGCCGGATATCCCGTCCGGCAAGATCCTCGACATTCCGATGAAAAGACTCAGCTCGCTTCGCCGGAGCGTTTTTAAGGATATCATCACGAAATCACAGAAGGCTCCGAATGTGATCGTCAATACGCATGCGACCTTTCGCTGGCGGCACGGTTTGTTCCCGGCGGTGGATTTCGACCAGATGCGCCGGCTCAACGCCGATCTGTATATCTGCCTGATCGACGGCGTCGCGGCTCTGCACCAGCGCCTCGTCGATGAGCATAGCGTCGAGCATACGCTGAAGGACCTGATCGTCTGGAGGGAAGAGGAAATTATCGGTACGGAAATGCTGTGTAAGGGCATTAATGAAACCGTTCCTTTTTATTGCCTCGCCCACGGGGCTGAAATAGAAACGGTCGATACGTTTTATAAGCTGATTTTCAACGGCGAAATGAGGAGGGCGTACCTGAGTTTTCCTATGACGGCGGTCGCGGATATGGAGGAGGTGAGAAGGGAAATTGATGATTTCAGACGTGCGATGCAGCCGTTGTCTATTTGCTTTGATCCGGGCGATTTAGAAGAGGCGTACCTGCCGCACAAAGCTCAGCGAGCGAGCGAAGAGGGGTTGGATTATGTTGAGGCTACGGTATTGGATCGAAAGGTCCGGCTGGATTTGCACGAGGTTCGGCAGATCGAACGCGATATTAACAGTCAAACGTATGCTCGCGACTTCATGCTCATCGATCAGTCGGATATGATTGTCAGCTTCGTACCGAGTCTGCCGGACGGGCGGGCGGCTATCTCCAGCGGCGTCGAGCGGGAGCTCCAGCATGCCCACGAAGCGGCTAAAGAGGTATTCGTTATCTGGACGGCCAAACAAAGCCCCTCCGTGTTTGTGACGCAAACCGCGACGGCCGTTTTCAGTACCGTCGCAGAATCGCTGGATTTTTTCAGGGAGAGACGGTATGCACAGGATAACGGGAATACGAAATTGTTATTTTGAGCTTGGATCGAGAATACGGTTCTTTTTTTCTGAAGCCTTGATGTTAGGATAGGAACATCGTCGGGAGTGCAGATCATGGGAGAATTGAACGTTGGGCGGTGAGTTCATGAGCGAGGAATTTGTCAGCGAATCGATTGAGCCGGTCAAAGGTACGTTTGATCCGGCCGGGATGACCCGAGCCGAGCCGGGATTGCCCGGGCGATTTTTGTGGCGAGGGACCGAATACGCCGTAGCGGACGTGATCCGGGCCTGGAAGGAAACAGGGCCGTGTAAAAGCGGCGGGGGGGAGCAGTATTTGCGGAAGCACTGGTATAAGATCGTAACGGATTGTGGGTTGGAGATGACGTTGTACTTCGAGCGACAGGCAAGATCAAAAGCCCGGAACAAAATGCGGTGGTGGTTGTACACGATAAATTCAAAGGAGTAATCATGAGCCAGATGACAGGTATGTGCGGTATGATTTGTAGCGATTGTGATGCATTCATTGCTACGCAAAGTGATGACGATGCTAAAAGATCGGAAGTGGCGCAGCTTTGGTCGAAACAGTACAACATCGAGATGAAGCCCGAAGATATCAATTGCGACGGTTGTTTTTCGGACAGCGATCGGCACATCGATCACTGCGCGGTTTGCGAAATCAGGAAATGTGCCAAAGCCAGGGGCGTTGAGAACTGCGCCCACTGCGACGATTATGCCTGTGAGAAGCTTGAAGGATTCTTTAAGATGGTCCCGGATGCGAAGACGCATCTGGATGGCATACGAAGTGGGCTTTGATCCTTTATTTAGGTTGTGATGACAAAGACCATTGTTGCGAATGATCAATGTGTCCTTTGCCGGTTGCATTGCAGGAAGGTTGCGGCGCCGGCAGATTTAGCGGGATTAAGCGAGGTGTTTTCCCTGCGGAGATCCGCATCGATCCTCGGCGGGAATCAAGCCAAAGGGGATGCCGGCCGATTCAGCTACTGGGCGGCCGAGCCGAAAGAAATATTTACCTTCAAAGCCGGGCAGAACAACCCATTTGAGCGTTTAGAGAAGGCGCTCAATAAATACAAATTGAAAAGGCGTGATGAGAGCCTCTTTCCGAAGGAGATCTTTTGCGGCGGCTGGATCGGGTATTTCAGTTATGAACTCGGTCGATCTATCGAAAAACTGCCGGAAACGACCATCGATGATTTAAGTATGCCGTTGATCCGCCTGTGCTTTTACGATCGGTTGATTGCATACGATCATATCGAAAGGGACTTTTGGCTCATCGCGTTACAATTAGACGACGAAGTTGAGACGCCGGAGTATAAACTCAATACCTTGAAAGAATTGGTGGCCGAGTCTCGGCAGATTCGTGTTCCGAATCCGACGCAGGGCGATGTTGATCGTGTTGATTTCTCGCGCGTTCGGTGCAATATGGACAAGGAAGATTACCTGCGGGCGTTCGGGAGAATCAAGCGATATATCTATGACGGCGACGTTTACCAGATCAACTTCTCCCAGCGTTTCGAGTCGGATTACCTTGCCCGTCCGATAGACCTCTATCACTGGCAAAATGACAACAATCCGAGCGGCTATGCGGCTTATATCGACGGGGGTGATTATCATATCGTCAGCGCGTCGCCGGAGATGTTCATCACGCTTTCCGAGGGCCTCATCCGAACCCAGCCGATCAAGGGCACGCGGCCGAGAATCCACGAGGATGCGCCGAAGGCGGGACGGATCAATGCCGACAACTTCGATGAATTGCTCTATAGTGAAAAGGAGCAGGCGGAGTTAAATATGATTGTGGACCTGGAACGCAACGACGTGGCGAAGATCTGCCGGCCCGGCACACGCACGGTTATCCAGCCCCGGACCATCGAGACGTATCCGACGGTTTTCCATGCCGTCGCCACGGTCGCCGGGCAGCTTCGGGAGGGCGTGTCATTTTGCGATGTCCTCAAGGCGATGTTTCCCGGCGGCTCCATTACGGGCGCTCCGAAGATTCGCGCGATGGAAATCATTGACGAAACCGAGCCGACGGCTCGCGGCGTTTATACGGGCAGTATCGGCTTTATTGGGATCGACGGCAACGCGTGCTTGAATATCGCCATCCGAACGATTATGATCAAGGACCGAAAGGCTTTCGTTCAGGCCGGGGGGGGCATTGTCGCCGATTCCGAACCCGAAGCCGAATGGCAGGAGACGATTACGAAAGCAAAAGCGCTATTAGCAGGGATCCAGGCAACGCAAAATGGCACAAAGAGTTTTTTTGAATGATAGACTGATCGATGCCGATTCGGCATGCATTTCCGTGACCGACAGCGGTTTTCTGTACGGGGTGGGGTTGTTCGAGACGATGCGCAGCCATAACGGCGTTGTTTTTGCCCTGGCGGATCATCTGGACCGGCTCTTTCTCAGCGTCAATCGCTTGTCGATCAATAATCCGTACGATGCACAATATCTCACGGATGCCGTTTACGAAGTGCTGCGTGGGAACGAGTTGTCCGATGCGCGGATTCGGTTGACGTTGACCAACGGGCCGATGGCCGATGCGCAATCTGAGCCATCGACGCTTTTGATCACGGCCGCGACGTTCCGGCCGTATCCGCCGGAGTATTATAAGAACGGCTCCCTGGTTGTGCTGTGCCCCTACCGGCAGAATCCCAACGACCCGACCTGCGGGCATAAAACGACGAGTTATTTCTCGCGCATGATCGCGCTGAACAATGCGCATCAGATGAGAGCGGCCGAAGCGCTGTGGTTCACGGTTGATAACCGCCTGGCGGAAGGGTGTGTCAGTAACGTGTTCCTGGTCAAAGATTCGGTGCTCTATACGCCGAGGATTGAGACACCTATCCTGGCGGGCGTAGCGAGGAAAACCATCTGCCGAATCGCCGTGAAAAATTCCATGAAACTGATCGAGCAGGATCTTCTGATCGATGACGTGCTCAGCGCCGACGAAGTTTTTATGACGAATGTGATCATGCAAGTTATGCCGATAGCCAAAGTAGAAAAACATATCGTCGGTGATGGCCGGGTGGGGCCGATGGCGAAAGACTTAAAAAGAAAGTTCGAGCAATTGATCGAGAAGGAATGTCAAACCACTGAGGAATCATAAAAGTCGAATGATGAAAGCCCAGGAGATAGTACACAAAGTCGAAGATATATACCCGCTTTCGCTGGCACAGGATTGGGACAACGTGGGATTACTCATTGGCGATCCGCAGAAAAACGTCGAAAATGTTCTATTGACTATCGACACCACAGAAGCCGTGGTTGCGGAAGCTAAGCGTCTGAATATCGATCTCATTCTGAGTTATCATCCAGTGATTTGGGACGGGCTCAAAAAGATCGTCGCTGAAGGGCCGACACGTGTCGTGCACGAGCTGCTTCGCTCCGGAGTCGCGGTGTTGTCGGTTCATACAGCGCTGGATGTCGCTATCGGCGGCGTCAACGACGGCCTCGCGGAGATGCTCGGTATCGTGGACGGCAAGCCGATCGGCGACTTTGTCGGACATCCCGAAGGCGATCGTTATAAGCTTATTGTTTTTGTCCCCGTCGATTCGGTGGCGAGAGTCTCGAATGCGATGTTTGCCGCCGGGGCCGGGGCCATCGGCAACTATAGCCATTGCAGTTTTAACGTCGAGGGGACGGGAACATTTCTGCCTCGGAAGGGTGCAAAGCCGGCTATCGGTCAAAAGGGCACGCTGGAAAAAGTTGCGGAGACACGATTCGAGACCGTCGTCCCGGCGGACAAGCTCGATGCCGTCATTAACGCGATGCGCCATGCGCATCCGTACGAAACGCCGGCTTTCGATGTTTTCAAGATCGTCAGCACTGAAGCACCGTTCGGTCTGGGGCGAATCGGTAATCTGGCCCGACCGTCACGCATTCCGCAGATTATCAAGAACATCAAAGACATCACCGGCGCCAAGGCGGTGGGGCTGGTAGGCGATCAGAAAAGGCTCGTCAAACGAGCGGCGGTGTGCGCCGGCACGTGCGGCGAGATTATCAATCTCGTCATCGCCGATAAGGCCGATCTGTATCTGACCGGTGAATTAAAGCATCATCAGGCGCTGGCTGCCCAGGAAGCGGGACTGACCTGTATGTGCCTGAGCCATACGGTTTCGGAGCGGTTTATATTGAAAAAAATTGCGAAACAGTTGCAAAAACACCTCAAAGGAGTGAAAATCAGGATAAGTAAGAAAGACGCCGACCCGTTTACATGGAAAAACATATGACAGAAGACGTGCAAGAGCTACAAGATCAAGAAGTGGAATGCCAAGTCAATGACGAAGAGTGCGAAGTCAAGGACGAGAGTCAAGAGGGGCAAGATGAGACTCCACAGGAGAGTCCGGATAATGAGCTGACGGTCGAATCGGTTGTGGAGGCGGTGTTGTTTGCCAGCGATGAGCCGTTGCCGGAGTCCCGATTAGCCAACATTGTCGAGACCAACGCCAAGCAGATTCGTCAACATATTAACCACCTCAATGAGAAATACGAGGCGAATCATAACGCCTTCAGGATAGAGCAAATCGCCGGCGGTTACCAGATGCTTACGTTGAGCCCGTACAATCACTGGCTCAAGAAACTCTTACGCGTTCGTAGCGATAATAAGCTCAGCCCCGCCGCTCTGGAGACGCTCGCCATCATTGCGTACAAACAACCCATCATCCGGGCCGATATCGAAGCCATCCGGGGCGTTTCGGTCGGCGAGGTGATTCGGTCGCTTTGTTATAAGGGACTCGTGAAGATTGTCGGCCGGGCGGAAGTTCTGGGCCGGCCCATGTTGTACGGAACGACAAAGAAATTCCTGGAAGTGTTCGGCCTGAACTCCCTCAAAGACCTGCCCAAAATCGAAGAACTCAAAAAGCCCGCCTCGTAAGGTTTCACGAGTACTCGTAGATTCTATTGGAACAGATGGGATTGCTTCGTCGCTGCGCTCCTCGCAATGACAGGGCTATTTTTCCGTGTCATTGCGAGCGATTCGAAGAATCGCGCGGCAATCTCAAATTCTACGATGAGACTTTCTTAACGGTCCCGAATCCGGAAATCCGCTTAAGCCATCATGTATATACATCCATGCTTTCGCGCCGATGACAGAGCGAAAGTCAGTAATATTAATCCCAGGGTAGTTCAGCATCGGGAGAGACTGCATATGCAGGTCTGGGATGCTCGGCGTTGAAGACGTACAGATCTTCTGTTTTTTCAATGGTTACGAAGCTTTCGTCGATGGAACCATCCGGCTTGCTAACGTTATCGAGGGAGAGGTCCAGGTGTTTAGCAAGGAACTTATAAGCACCCAATCGCTT
>Ga0272441_10003874_pt1 | contig 27869 bp, 25 predicted proteins | sample SSMProp6N_FD_193582 | JGI IMG/M metagenome (GOLD analysis project Ga0272441, IMG submission 193582) | Marine sediment archaeal communities from Little Sippewissett salt marsh, Falmouth, MA, United States - SSM-Prop-6N | ecosystem: Environmental > Aquatic > Marine > Wetlands > Sediment ... | reverse complement strand
CCGACCCCCGGGATGTTCCGCGTCAACATCTCCGTCAATCCTCCGGCAGAGGCCACGATCTGCACAGGCCCATCCAGCCAGGAAGCACCGGGATGACGCAGCCGTATATGCAGGACTGAGGCAGAGACCGGCTGCTCCGGCGAATAGGGAAGCGGGTAGGTTCTGATTGCAGCCGTGGGGCCGCCGGTGTCGCCGCTTCGGGGGACAGCCGGAGCTGCCAGGATCGCCCCGTCCAGGTACACCCGGGCAGAAAAACCGTGAGGCGGCAGAACCAGCAGGGAGGGCTCTGGGGTGACAATCCTCGTGCGGAGCCAGAGGTAGCCCTCCCGATCCCCGCCCAGGGATTCGAAGCTGCCCGTCAACTCGAGGGGCCGCCACCCCCGCGACGGAGGCGTATCGCTGTCGGTGTTTGCGAAGCACTCCTCCCAATCCCCGAGGGTCCGCTGGGTTTGCCCGCTCAACTGCAGGGGAATCAACAGCAGCAGCACCAGGATCAGAACAATCCCTATTCGTTTCACAGATCGATCTCCAGGCCTTTTCGCATCGTATGATAACTGCCCAAATTATCCCGCCTTCCGCAGGCGACAATCAGAGGCAAGCTGGTCATCCCCTCGGGGATGAAAGCCGCGTTCGGAAAACTGAGCTCCAGTACGGTTCCGCTCTGATCCTCGGCCAAGCGAACAGCGGTTGGCTCGGCTACCGGCGCCTCTCTGTGGCCGTGCCCGCGTCCCAGCTGTTTTACGAAGACCTGCTCGGCGGAGTCGACATATCCGATGTAGATCGAGGCCTGGTTCATTCGTTTTGATCCCAAGCCCACAGCTACCCAGCCTTTCAGATCGGAGCGCAGGGCAACGCAGAGCAGCTCCCGTGTTCTGTTCAGGTAGAGCATGCCCTTGGGCAATTCGACGACCAGGCTGTATTCGCCGGGAGATATGATGCCGTCGATCTGCGGAGCATTCGATGAAACGGCCAGAGTCTCCTGGGCCTCCAGAGCGCCGCTCAGGAACAGGCCAAAGATAGCGGCAATAACGATACTCTTACATCCCATCCTTTGCCTCCTGATCCAACCATATCATGTCCGGTGCGTTTGGGGTAGAGCGAGAAAAAAACGGCTTCAATATTGACAAAAGAGTGCTGATACAGTAAAGCATAGATATGAATACTGTTGCCCTGCGGGCCGAATCGAAGGACATTATCATCCTTCTCCTTCTACCCCCTTCAACCACCCCGGGAGGGTAGGACGGGCCGTAAATGGCACCATCAGCCGTTTTCCTTCCGGGAAAACGGTTTTTTTTTGACGAGGAGTACAACTGTGAGCAAGAAGTTGAACAGTGCAGTGGTAACAAAGGGAAACGCCCGGGCTCCCCACCGGAGTCTTCTCTACGCAATGGGCTGGGACAGGCAAAACCTGGAGAAACCCCTGATCGGCGTGGCTAACGCCTTCAGCGAGCTGATCCCCGGACACCTGCATCTACGCCAGGTAGCGGATCGAGTCAAAGAGGGAATATGGTCCGCCGGAGGCGTAGCCGCGGAGTTTGGAACGATCGGTGTTTGCGACGGGTTGGCTATGGGACATCCGGGAATGCGATTCTCCCTGCCCAGTCGCGAATTGATAGCCGACTCGGTCGAGCTGGTCGCCAAAGCCCACGCCCTGGACGGGTTGGTCATGGTAACCAACTGCGACAAGATCGTCCCCGGCATGGTCATGGCAGCCGCCCGGATCAACATCCCGACTGTGATCATTTCCGGAGGTCCGATGCTGGCCGGAGAGCACGAGGGGCGTAAGATGGGCCTGGATTCGGTATTCGAAGCTGTGGGACAGTTGTCCTCCGGGAAGATTGCAGCTGAAGAGCTGGAGAGAATCGAGTGCCGCGCCTGCCCCGGAGCCGGATCGTGTGCCGGACTGTTTACAGCCAACTCGATGAACTGCCTCTGCGAGGCCCTCGGGCTGGCCCTTCCGGGAAACGGCACGATCCCGGCGGTATACGGAGCACGCATGGCCCTGGCCAGGGAGGCGGGACGTAAAGCCGTAGAGGCGGTGCGGCAGGATCTTCGCCCCCTGCAGATCCTCACGCGACAGGCCTTCCTCAACGCCGTAGCCGTGGACATGGCCCTGGGCGGATCCACGAATACGGCTCTACACCTGCCGGCCATGGCCGCAGAGGCCGGGGTGGAGCTCACCTTGGAGGATTTCGACAGGATCAGCGACAGGGTGCCTCATCTGTGCTCCCTGGCCCCCTCAGGACCGTACTTTATAGAAGATCTACACACCGGCGGTGGGGTTATGACGGTCTGCAAGATACTCGATTCCCTCGAGGCAATCGACGGAAAATCCATTACCGTAACAGGCAGGCCGATCCGCGAGTCCTACAGCAACGCCCCTGATCCGGACGGCACCTATGTGGCCAAGCCGGAGAAGCCCTACCACAGCTCCGGAGGCCTGGCGGTGCTGAAAGGAACGCTTGCTCCCGGAGGCAGTATCGTGAAGAAGGCGGCGGTGGACCCGGCCATGCTGGTCCACGAAGGGCCGGCCCGGGTTTTCGACTCCGAGGAGGCGGCCCAGAGCGCGATTACCTCCGGTAAGATCGTGGCCGGAGACGTGGTGGTTATCCGCTACGAGGGGCCGAAAGGAGGACCGGGAATGAGGGAAATGCTCTCCCCCACCTCCTCCATTGCCGGAATGGGCCTGGACAAGGAGGTGGCGCTGCTCACCGACGGCCGCTTCTCCGGGGCAACCCGGGGGGCCTCGATCGGCCATATTACACCGGAGGCGGCTTCGGGTGGACCGATCGGCCTGATCCGGGAGGGAGATCGTATTCGTATCGACATCCCGGCCAAGCGCCTGGACCTGCTGATTTCCGAGGAAGAACTGGCCGAGCGGGCTGCGGCCTTCAAACCGCTGGTTAAACAGACCGGCAGCCGGTACCTGGACAGCTACTCCCAGAACGTGAGCTCGGCGGCGCAGGGGGCCATACGAATCATAAGATCGGAGGGTAGGAATGAAGATTAGCGGAGCGGAACTTTTCGTGAAAGCCCTCAAAGCCGAGGGAGTCAAACATCTTTTCGGATTTCCAGGGGGCGTTGTAATTCCGGTCTTCGATGTCCTGTACTCCGAACCGGAGATCGAAGTCATCCTGACCCGGCACGAGCAGGGAGCGGTGCACGCCGCCGACGGCTACGCCCGTTCTACGGGCAAGACCGGAGTCTGCCTGGTGACCAGCGGACCGGGGGCGACAAACACGGTTACCGGCATCGCCACGGCCAACTTCGATTCCGTGCCCATCGTCTGCTTCACCGGGCAGGTCTCCCGTTCCATGATCGGAAACGACGCCTTCCAGGAGGCGGACATCGTGGGAATCACCCGGCCGATCACCAAGCACAACTACCTGATCCTGGACCGCGGAGACCTGGGGCGGATTTTGAAGGAAGCCTTCACCATCGCCAACTCGGGAAGACCCGGGCCCGTGCTGGTGGATCTTCCAAAGGACGTGATCCTGGAAAAGGGAGACGACGAGTATCCGGCCAAGGTGTCGATCCGGGGCTACAACCCGGTGCTCAAGGGTCATCCCAATCAGATCAAACGAGCCGCGGCGGAGCTGAAGAAGGCAAAGAAACCCCTGTTCTACGTCGGCGGGGGGATCCACATTGCCGGAGCCGTAGAGATCTTTCACAAAGCCGTAGAGAAGACGGGCGTGCCGGTGGTTCACTCCCTGATGGGTACCGGGTCCATACCCGGAGATGATCCTCTTGCCCTGGGCATGCTGGGAATGCACGGCACGTATGTCGCCAACATGGCGGTTTCTCATTCGGATCTGCTTTTCGGAATCGGCAACCGCTTCGACGATCGGGCCACGGGGAATCTATCCAAGTTTGCTCCGGAGGCCAAAATCGTGCATATCGATCAGGACCCGGTCTCGATCTCCCGCAACGTTCCCGTTGAGGTGCCGATCGTGGGAGACGCCCGCCAAGTGCTGGATCAGCTGCTGCCCCTGCTGGAGGCGCCGAAGATCGACGAGTGGCTCGAGCAGCTGTTCACCTGGCGAGAGGAGCATCCCCTGGAGGTGAAGGTCGGGGAAAATGGGGATAGCGCCCATCTGCGTCCCGACGATGTAATCCAGTCGATCTGCCGGATCTTTCCCGATGCGATCATCGCCACGGAGGTGGGGCAGAACCAGATGTGGGCCTCCCAGTTCTTTACCTTCCGCCACCCCCGCAGCCTGTTGACCTCCGGAGGCCTGGGCACGATGGGCTACGGCTTTCCCGCGGCCATCGGGGCCCAGATCGCCAATCCGGACAGGAGAGTCGTCGACATCGCCGGAGACGGTTCGATTCAAATGAACATCCAGGAACTGGCCACGGCCGTGTACAACCAGCTGCCGGTGATCGTAGCCATTCTCAACAACGGCTACCTGGGGATGGTCCGACAGTGGCAGGAGCTGTTCTTCGACAAGCGCTACTCCTCCACCTGCCTGATGCGGGGCAAAGAATGTCCTCCCGAATGCACCGGACGGGCCGAGGGATGTCCAATGTACCATCCGGATTTCGTCAAGCTGGCCGAGGCTTACGGCGCGGTGGGCCTGCGGGTAACAAAGCACGAGGAAATCGAGCCGGCTCTGCGGGAGGCGGGCAAGATCAAAGATCGGCCCATATTCATAGATTTCATAGTAGAGAGAGAGTTCAACGTGTTCCCCATGGTCGCTCCGGGGGCCGGGAACACGGAGATGATGTTCTCAGAAGGGGGGCAGTCATGACGCACGTGCTATCCATGCTGGTGGAGAACCACCAGGGAGTGTTGTCCAGGATAGCCGGTCTGTTTTCGGGCCGGGGCTACAACCTGGAAAGCATCACCGCCGGGATCACCACGGATCCTCAAATCACGCGCATCACCCTGGTGTGCAAGGGGGACGACAACGTGATCGATCAGATCAAGAAGCAACTCAACAAACTGATCGATATCATCAAGGTTACCGATCTGAGCCCCCTCCCCTCCCTGCATCGCGAGCTGGCCCTGATCAAGGTGCGGGCAAAAACGAACCAGCGGGGAGAGATATTTCAGGTAGCGGATGTTTTTCGCGCCCGGGTCCTGGATGTGGGACTCGATACCATGGTTCTGGAGGTCACCGGCTCCTCGGAGAAGATCGACAACTTCATCGCCGTGCTTCAACCCTATATAATCCGGGAGGTGGCCCGCAGCGGCTTGATTTCCATGGAGCGCGGCAGGAAGCAGGCCAGCCCTCAACCGCAGCAGCGTAAGGGCGCCTCGGAAAAGCTGAACGATGATTTCAAGATCTCGATCGCCTGACCCGGGCAGTCTGTACCAACATTAGAGAGGTTGAAAAGAAAAGAAATGGAACGGATATACATCTTCGACACCACCCTGCGGGACGGCGAACAATCCCCGGGGGCTTCCATGAGCATCGAGCAGAAGTACGAGATGGCGGTGCAGCTGGCCCGGCTGGGGGTGGACGCCATCGAAGCGGGATTTCCCGTATCCTCCCCCAGGCAGTTCGACGGCTGCAAGACGATCGCCCTTAGGGTGAAAGGCCCGGCCATCACGGCTTTGGCCCGGGCCGTGGAGAAGGATCTGGAGGCGGCCTACGAGTCGATCAAAGAGGCCGAGCGCAAACGCATTCACACCTTCATCGCCAGTTCCCCGATCCACATGAAGCACAAGCTCAATAAGGACCCGGATGCAGTGCTGGAGATGGCCTGCCGGGCGGTGCGCTGGGCCCGTCAGCGGGTCGATGAGGTGGAGTTCTCTCCGGAGGACGCCACCCGCAGTGAGTTACCCTTCCTCTGCCGCCTGGTGGAAAAGACGATCGAAGCGGGGGCCACGGTAATCAACATACCCGACACGGTGGGTTACGCGGTGCCCGAGGAGTTCGGCACCTTTATCCGCAGGATCATGGAGGGGGTGCCCAACATGGATAAGGCTGTTCTGTCGGTACACTGCCACAACGATTTGGGATTGGGCGTGGCCAACTCCATTGCGGCCATCAAGAACGGCGCCCGTCAGGTAGAGGTGACGGTGAACGGGATCGGAGAACGGGCCGGCAATGCCTCTTTGGAAGAGCTGGTCATGGCCATGAACGTGCGTAAGGACCTGCTGCCCTACAGCACCGGAATCGACACCCGGCAGATCTACCACTCCTCCCGTCTGCTGAGCAACATCATCGGCTTTCCCATCCCCAGGAACAAGCCGATCGTGGGCGAGAACGCCTTTGCCCATGAATCCGGGATCCATCAGGACGGTGTGATCAAGCATCGCGCCACCTATGAGATCATGACTCCCGAGGATGTGGGCCGGGATTCCAGCACCCTGGTGCTGGGCAGGCACTCGGGCAAGCACGGTTTCCGCCGCCGGCTGGAGGAACTTGGACTGATCCTCACCGACGAGAACGTGGATGCGGCGTACAAGCAATTCCTCGATCTGGCGGACCGCAAGAAAGAGGTCTACGACGACGATCTGTACGTGATCGTACGCGACCTGATCGGCGAGCACATGGACGCCTACGAGCTGACCTACTTCAACTTCCAGTCCGGCAACATGGCGGTGCCCACGGCCACGGTTCGCATCAAGGCCGAGGACCGTATGCTGGAAGAAGCGGCCACCGGCGACGGGCCGGTGGATGCCATGATCAACGCCATCGACCGCGCCACCGGTATTTCGGCCCAGCTGCTGGAGTATAACGTCCAAGCCATCACTCCGGGACGTCGGGCCATAGGCGAGGTTTCGGTAACCGTACAGATCAACGGAGGGCGTTATATAGGGCGGGGAGCTTCCACCGATATTGTCGAGGCAAGCGCCCGGGCTTACCTGAACGCCATCAACCGCTTCAAGACCGCGATCCGGTAGAGCTATCCATTCCCGTGCGGCAACCAGGACAGCGGGTGGATCGTATCCGCTGTGGGCAGCTTCAACGACCGGCTCAGCTGCCGCAGCTCTGCGGCTACTTCAGCGGCTGTCTCGGGATCCGTACAGATCAGGAAGAACGCTCCTCCACCGCCGGCGCCGCTGAGCTTCCCCCCCAGGGCTCCTTTTGCCCTGCCCTGTTCAAGCAGGTGTTCCAGCTCCGGGGTGCTCAAACCCAGGCTGGCCAGGTGCTCCTGGGCTTCCAGAGCCAACCGTCCCAGCCGCCCGGCCGCCTCTTCGTTCCTGTCCCGGCCCGCTTGAGCCCTCAGGATGTCTCCGCTCTCCGCGGCCAGGGTGCCCAGCCGCTCCAGGACCCTGCGCACTCTTAGATCCGAGGCAAGCACCTTCTCCCGCAATGCCCCGATCAAGGCTCCGGCGCTGGCCCTGCGGGGTACCGCGCCGACAACCAGATGCAGAGCAAGACCTGCCAGCCTCTCGGCGGCCGGGAGCCGCGGGGGATCGGGCCGGAAGCTGTACAGCCCGCCCAGCAGGGCCAGCCCCGTGTCGATACCCGAGGGGGTACCGTGAAACAACTCTTCAGCCCGGTGCGCCCATTCCCAGATGCGTCTTGAATCCGACTCCCCTCGCCAGGCGCCCACGGCAACGGCCAGAGCTACACAGAGGGAGGCGGAAGAGCCGAAACCCAGCCCGCGGGGAATCCTGGATTCCAACTCCACCGTTCCCCCGATCCGGTGGTTTTCCTGGCCCTGCCCGGACAGCTGATCCAGCAGGGCCAGGACCCGGAGGATGGGTTCCCGATCCTCCTCCCGCATCCCCTCGAACCTCCAGCCCCGCGGGGATTCCGGGTGCGGATCAAGCCGCACCCGCAGGGCTGTATCCAGGGACAGGCCCACGGCGGGGTGGGCGTACACAGCGGCATGTTCCCCGAACAGCAGCAGCTTGGCCCAGCCGGAGCCTAGGTATGCCACCGTACTCCCTCCCGGGCCGGGGCAACGGCTTCCAGGGCCGGCTCAACCGCCGGGGTCTCGGCCAGGTATATCCCCAATTCATTGCCCGCGCCCAGAGCTTTGAACAACTGCGGGTTCAGGGAATCCGGTGCTTCGATGGCGGCGGACACGCCGATGCGCTCGCCCAGTCCAAGGCCCAGTTGTTTCGAATCAATGAAAGCCCGGCGGGCCTGGGACCAGCTGTCCGCCTGCAGGAAGCGGCGCACGGCGCGGTTGGACTGCTCCAGAAAGCTGCTCCACGCCGATGGATCGCAGCTCTTCCAGCGTTCGTAGTGCTCCAGGGAGTTCGGGGTAGATACGCTCGCCGGCCCGCGAAAGACGTACAGGGGCGGAAGCCAGGGTAGCTCTAGGGCCTGCCAGGAAGGTTCCGCTCCCCCGGACAGACAGCCGATGCCGCCGTACAGGGAGGCGTACACGTCGTAGCCGCTGCCTCTGCCGCCCTGGGAACGCCGATGAGCCAGCAGGGCCAGCCTGGCCGCGCACCGCAGCAATTGGGTACCGGCGAATCCGGACAGAGAGAGAAGCGCACAGGTAAGAGCCACGGTAACCGCGGCGCTGGAACCGAATCCACTCTTCCTGCCGCCGGTGAAGAAGGCCGACGAATCCACCACGATGCGCGCCGACGGTTCCCGGAATTCCCCCGCCTCCGGCGCCTGCCCGGCGGGTATACAGATTCCCCGCGCATACAGCTGCTCCCGCCAGGTCTCGACCACTGCTGCGATCAGCGGGCTGGACTTCTCGGAATCCCCACTCCACCGCACCGCCTCCCCTCCCCACCGTCCCTCCACGATCAGAGTGGGGGCCGGCTCCGTGTCCACGACCACCCGCCTGTCCACGGCCATGGCCAGGCCCAGGCCGCCCTCCTCGGTCACGGCGTACTCTCCCAGCAGCAGGAGATTCCCCGGAACGGACAAACGCGTCACTGTCCCGGTGTTGCCTGCGCCCACGGATTCACCTCAATCACGGTTCCGCCACTTCGCAGAGCGGGCCTTCGCCCACCGAGGCAACGATGAGCTTCAGATCGGGATCGAGAGCCTGGAGACGTCGACTGATGGTTTCCACTTCGGCGGCCAGGCAAAGCACCTTGACCTGAGGCCCGGCATCCAGGGTTTCCCAGGCGCCCACCCCCTCATCCCTCAGGCTCTGGCACTCCCGGATCACCGCAACCGTGGCGGGCAGCCAGTACAGAAGCGGCGGACTTGCGGCCAGCAGGGCTGCGTGCATACGGCTGTAGCTCAGACGGGCAACCTCTCCGAGGGCCTGGATATCCCGCGCCTCCAGAGCGCGCAGGGCCGGATCGAGCAGCTGCCCGGCATTTCGCAGCCAGGCGCGGTAGTAGGGGGAGGAGTGGCGGGTGGCCTCCATGGCGGCTCGGGAGGAAATGGGTTTGGCCTTGCGGCTGACCAGGGCTATGACGATGCGGAACTCCGGCCAGTACTCGGATCCGTACAGCTGTTGGGCCGCAAAGCCCCCGGCGGGCAGCAGGGTGAAGCCGCCGAACAGCGAACGGGCCGCCGAGGCGCTGCCGGAGCGGGCAAAGGCGGACAGCTGGGCCGGGCTCAGATCCAGCTCGAGGATCCGGGCACAGGCGACCGTCAGGGCGGCAAAACCGGAGGAGGAGCTGGCCAGTCCGGCGGAGGAGGGAAAATCGTTGCTGGATTCCACCCGGAAGCAAACATTCCTGCCCGCGGCGCGGCGCAGGGAATCGAACAGGGGCAGAAAACGATCCAGGGCCACCGCTTGCCCGTCCAGCAGGATCGAATCTTGCTCGGCGATCCTCACTCTGGTGTCCGTGTGTACCCCGCCGAGGGTTACGGCCAGGCTCGGGGTGGCCGGCAGGTTCTGCCGGGTATTCTTCTTGCCCCAGTACTTGACCAGGGCCAGGCTGGGGGATGTACGGCAGTGGACCTCTTGCTTCATCCGTTCTCACTCCTTCCGCAGTTGCTCGAGAATGGCAGCCGCCTGCTCGCGGCTGTAGCGCCCCTCCTTGGCCAGGGCATCCGCCACCCGGCGCACCTCCTTGCCCCGGGCCCCGGCCTGGTAGGCCAGGCGGCCGGCGTGAAGCTTCATGTGTCCCCGCTGGATCCCCCCGGTCACCAGCGCTAAAACGGCGGCGAAATTCTGGGCAAGCCCCACCGCCGCTATGATCTGCGCCAGCCTGCGGGCGCCGGGCGATCCCAGCACTCTGAGGGACAGGCTGCTGGCCGGATGGAAACCCACGGCTCCGCCCAGGCTGCCCACGGCCAGGGGAAGCTCGATCTCTCCGGCCAGAGCCGGCTCCTGGGGGCAATCTTCCGCTCCACCCTGCAGTGCGTAGCGACTCAGTGGCCGGTAGTGACCCGAGCGGGCAGCCCAGGCATGTGCTGCTGCCTCCACGGCCCTGGTATCGTTCATCGTGGCCAGCACAACCGCACTGATGCCGTTCATGATCCCCTTGTTGTGGGTGATGGCCCGCTGCTCATCCTCCGCCGCGATCCGGTATGCCAAAACGATCCTTCGGGCCACCTCCGCACCTCCCATCTCTTTTGGACCCAGGGCGGAGAGTTTCGATACGGGCAAAACGAAGCGCGCGCCGGCCCGCCGGTCCCGGGCGGCATTGCTGAGAATGCACATCACCGCCCTCCCGCCACTCAGGCGCTCCAACTCGGGTCTGACCGTTTCCGAGGCGGTGTTCAGAGCATTGGCTCCCATCGCATCCCGGACATCGATCTTCAATCCCGCAACCAGGATGCCGCTATCCGGAAGGCGGCTCAGCTCCATTGCCCGATACCCTCCACCGCGGGCTTTCATCCCCGACAGGGCGCTGTCCACCAGAACGCCGATACGCTCCTGTTCCTGCAGCAAGCGGCTCTCACCCTCCGGCGAAACAGCCTCCAGAAATATCTGGGAGGTCATCACGGATTCATCGGACCAGGTCACCAGGCCGCCGGCGCGGCGCAGGATCTTGGCGGCAAAAGTGGCGGCGGCGATCACCGAAGGCTCCTCGGTGGCCATGGGGATATCCAGCTGTTCCCCGTCAATCAGAAAACCCGCGGCAACGCCCAAGGGAACGGGCACCGATCCTATGGCCCCCTCCACCATGATGTCGGACAGCTCGTCCAGGGCGGAAAGAGGGCAGATCGCCTCCCACTCCTCCGCTTGAGGAGCGTAGGCGGCGCGGATCTGTTGCTGCCGGTCAGGCAGCTCGTTTTTGCGGAACTTTTCGGGAAGGGGTCCTGCGCTCATCGCTTGAGCGTAGTGTATGCGATTTAGCGTGTCCTGACCAGAGAATAATCGAGGAGTTCGAGCAGCACCTGCCGCTGCTCGAGCTTGAAACCCGGCAGCCAGGGCATCAGGGGTCTTCTTACCCTCCCGGATATCCGAACCGATGTTTTATAAATTCCCAGTGCCGAGAATAAACTGGAAACGGCGCTCGACATCGTACCGGAGAAGATCAGGCCGTTAGAGAAGGTAATAGCCGATGGAGATCTATTTAAACACCGTCTCAATCCGGACGGCTCCTATCCCAAAATGGCCTATCACAATCTGAGAGGAAAATACAGAAGGCGCCCGAAGTACAATCGAATTTGCTACGTAGATTAATCCCTACTTTGAGTCGTTTACGACAATACAGCTTCAATCATAGTGATTATATTCTTGAGCGGAACATCTGCCTGAATGGTGATCCCAGGTTCGAGAATATAGCCCCCACCCCGCCCCATCACATCCTTCAATCTTTCTATCTGTTCGTGAATTTCATCTGCACTTCCGTAGGGCAAGAGTCGTTGGGTGCCTATGCCCCCGCAAAAGGTCAAATCCCTTCCATACTCCTTCTTCAACGTAAAAGGATCCATTGCTTCTGGTTGAATCGGATGCAGAATATCCAGGCCAATATCTATCAAGTCCGGTATGATCTGTTTAATATTCCCGCAGCTGTGAAGAAAAATATAGCTATCATTTTTCTTTGCCAATGCGAAAATTTTTGAAAGACATGGCTTAATTAGTTCCCGCCATACTGTCGGTGCCATTAGCATCCCTTGTTGAGATCCGTAATCGTCGCTTAGCGCTACTGCATCAAATACAAATCGATCAAAGAGTATTTCCATGGTCTGTAAAATGTAATCGGCTATTTTATTAAGAAGATTTTTCGCAAATTGAAAATTGATCTTAGTATCAATCAGAAGATCTGTCATACCGCGCATAAATGTTGCTCGTTCCCAAAGATCTCCAATACATATCATGGTAAAATGATCTGTATTATCTGTACACCAATCCAGTAGATCTTCAAATCGATACTCTTCTGCTGGATTGGGGAACCTATAGCTCGCAAGTGTGGATTCGCGCAGACAAGGACCGATGGGTGCTCCCCTATCAATTTTGTTCGTCGACCAGATCACACCAAACTCGTCTTTGATAAAATCGCCGTATTTTTCTGGATCTGCATAGATCGGCTTTATTGATTTTACGTCAGACATCCTGATTGGCAGGTTCAACCTATCCTCGAGATTTTCAGTATTGAAAAATAGAGACACTGCTGCCTGGGCGGGAGGTGAAAAATCAAAATTATAGGGAATACGCTCTGTTTCTTGATGGGCTATGGTTTTTTTTATCCATAGCTTATTACTATCCATTTTTTACTATACTCACCTTGCTCTATAAATGAGCCGTCTGCCCTCTATCAACTGGAAACGCCGCTCCAGTGATAGAGGAGGCTTCATCTGAACTCAGAAACAAAACAATTCTAGCTATCTCTTCCGGTTGGAGTAATCTCCGAGCCGGTAAACTATTGATAAAAGTCTGTAGCTGCTCGTCCGTTCGGGATTTTCTCAGCAAAGGAGTATCTGTAGGGCCGGGACAGATGCAGTTGACTCTGATATTATCTCTCAGATGATCGTCAGCCATTGCTTTAGTTAAAAAGGTTACTCCCCCCTTTGATGCAGCGTAAGCAGCTATGCCCGGGGCAGCGGCGTATAAACCAACCGAGGAGGAAGTATTAATAATGACTCCACCTCCTGCCTTTCTCATGAACGGGATTACCGCCTTGCTACACAGATATACGCCTTTGAGATTTACTTGAATTATTTTTTCCCATGTTTCCTCTGCAGTGGCAACGACATCACCGCGAGTATAGATACCCGCATTATTAAAAAGGACGTCTATCCTGTGATATTTCGCCAGGACTGTATCAACTGCTTTCTGTACTTCTTTGGAATTCGCTATATCCGTAGGTATGAACAGCACTTCTCCATTGTTCTCTTGGATGCTCTTGACAGTACGCTCACCGTTTTCAAGATCACAATCAGCAATGACTACCTTTGCTCCCTCTTTCGCAAACAGAGTAGCTGTTGCCTTGCCGATTCCTTGGGCACCCCCAGTTATAATAACCACTTTATTCTCAAATCTCATTCCTACTATCTCCTACCCCTGCTTATTCAATTTTTCCAGCCGGGTAGATGAATGTCTGCCCTGCTTTCATTACTACAGGTTTTACAAGTATTTCTTCATCAGAAGTTCTGTTTTCTAAAATTGAAACGAATCTTTCAATGTCCTTATGACCTTCCGGATACAGATAGTGATTGCATAGAGCGTATTCTACCCCCAGCCAGAGTGCAGATAGGGCACCTTCATCCCCGTTCATCTCACTAGCATAGTGGTCTTGGATACCATGCTGTTCCAAATAATCCTTTTCTACCTCACAGCAGGAAATCAATCCGATATTGGGCTTGTATAATTCGCCAACCAATTTTAAATCGCTGTAGATTGCGGTATCACCAGAGTGGTAGATGCGAACTCCCGGATCGGCATAGATAATAAAACCCATGGGAAATCCTGTAATGAAATTACCATCCGGATCAAATCCCATAGAGGAGTGACGGCTCATTATCGAGCGTACGCGGATGCCGTTTACCAACAGTTGAACTCCCCATGAAAGAGTCCGAATCTGCTCTTCATCGACGTCGTTCTTGACGAGAACCTGTTTTACCTCCTTTCCACAAACTACAGGGCAAGAAAATCTTTTGGCAATCTCTGCGGCATCGCCCATATGGTCAAATGCAAGGTGGGTAACCAATAACAAGTCGACCCGTTCCAATTCAGCTGGGTTTACAGGACTGGCCGGGTTGTCTTTCAAACAGGGATCGATGAGTACTTTCTGTCCACGTTCCGTAGTGATCTCGTACGCAGCTATACCAAAAAACCTTATTTTTGTGGCCATGTATATTTCCTCATTTCTCAACTAACATCTGTGGTATCTTTTTTACCATGACAGCAATATCTTCCTTGACAATCCCCAATGCTTGAAGCTCATCCACATATATCCGCATACCGTCAACAGGTACTGGATAATTTACGATTCCTAAATCCGTTGTTAAAAGGGTAGAAGAGGCTCCGATCTCTTTGATTGCAGTGGCTATTTGCTCAATCGGGACATCTCCGATGTTGGGAAGAGTTGAGGCAAAACAACGTTCGAAGTATACACCTCGCTCCAAGAAATCTCGCTGCTCGGGTATAGTCAATTTGATCAAAGGATGCTCAGGGTGAGTAACAACAATTTTTTTCAGTCCCTGCTCTGTGGCGATTCTAACCAATAGCTCTATCTCTTCTTTCGATATATGTCCTGTACCTAGAATTGCATTTTTCTCTTTTATTAGGGCTACTATCTCCTTTACTACGGATAGCTGATTGTTGCTTATTAATGATATTCCCCCTTTTCGGTTTTGGGCTTGCAGATTGTTGGCAGCTGAGATGGTAGGCATAAAAATTTCCCTAGCACCGAGATCTAACGCCGTCTCTACCGCGGCAATATTTAAACCGCCTACAGACTCGTTTAGCGTCAGGGAGCCGTAGACTACCACTCCGGAAACGATCTTTCCAGCGATCGTTGCTCTATCCGCCGTAGTGGTGGAATGTGACTTCAACAATATGCCTGACATCCCTGCATTGGCAGCTTGTGTGGCGGCTTCAATATCATCGATACTCCTAGGTGTTACATCGGGACTGCTATGTATGTGAAGATCATAAAATCCAGTAAGATCTATTTGTGTCATTTTTCCGTATTCCTAAGCAGGCTTTCTCCTTCCAATTCGATTACTTTATTCTGTTGAGCTGACTCGTACGATTTCAACACCATCTCCAAGGTCTTGATGTTGTCCCTGGCATCCGTTTCAAATGAGAGTTTATTCACAAGGCTATCTACGAAATGTCTATGAACTCGCAGATGACTCTTGATTTTTGTTTCAGATTTCCAGTCATAATCTGGAAACTCACTCTTTCCACTTTGTCGCACAATCTGAACCCGGCCGTCATGATGCAGAATGATTGAACCCTTTGTACCTTCAATCAACATGTACTCGCATTTCCTTTCTTGCCGTGATTCTCTTGAGCACCAACTTACCTCAATCGTCCCATACATCTTCTCAAAGCCGAGGATTATAGTAGCAAAATCTTCTCCTGCAATCTGCTCGCTCATCTTCCCCATAAACGCATACACCGAACGAGCATCACCAAAAAGAAATCTGAATACATCGATAAGATGAATTACCGCCTCATAGACCAACAGACGTTTCATATCTTTGAGATAGGTTTGCGGGTGCTGATAGATCAGCGGCGGATTATCTCCAACCGGTATAGTGAGCCAATGATACGAGCTCAATTTTGCATATTTTACGTCCCCAATTTCACATGTACTTAAAATATGCTTTATCATTCGAAACCAGGAAAACCATCTCCAATTTTCGTAAACCATGAGGCGAACATTGTTGTTATCGCACACTGCGATCATTTCCTGCGCTTCTGCTAAAGTAGGAGCGAACGGTTTTTGACATAGAATATTTTTTCCGGCCTCGGCAGCCTTGCACACAAGTTCTTTGTGCGAGTATGGGCGGGTAGCTATATCTACTATGTCACAATCCACGACCTTCAGGAGTTCCGTGAAATCTGTAAATGTAGCTTTATTCCCGAATCTTTCGACCAGATGATCAAAGTGTTCTGGATGCCTATCACACAAAGCCACAACTTGAGTTTCAGGAACACTCTCCCAGCCTTTCAGATGTCGCTCTGAAATTGGACCGCATCCCACAACACTAACGCGCAGTTTAACCTGCATTCTTGCTCCTATAGTAAAAAATAAAAGCTATGAGCTTTTCACTTTCTCGCAAGCGTTAATAAACTCCTTAGAACCTACGGTTACACCAACAAAGCATTCGATATATCTAATATTTTTTTCTGTGCTATCCGCAAACAGCACATCATTTGATTGTTCAAGAACACGTTCGGCTCCCAGGGTGCACTCCCTCAGCAGTATTATTTTGTAATTTCTGTATAGACCATCCAACAGAGTGGCAAGTAAGCAAACACCAGCCACATAGCCAACACAAACGAGTTTTTTGACACCTAGGTTGTGAAGCAGGTCTTCCAACCTAGTATGGTAGAAACCGCTGTATGTATGTTTGCGTATGAAATATTCATCAGGCAGTGGTTTAATGATGTCAGGGATTGTCAGATGGTCAGAATCACCGTAGACATATTCTCTCGGATCTACATTCGCCTCATTGAAATTAATTTCCATATCATTATCTAGGGATTGTATGAGTTTCTTTTGGAATTCTGAATTTGCTAAAGCAATCTTTGGACAGCTATTGCTGACATGGATGATATGCAGTCCCACTTTTCTTGCTGCCTGCAACGCCGGCTTTATATGTTTTTTTGTAACCTCTAAGAAATCTTCATCTTTGACGTAGGTATCGACCAGTAGGAAAGCTGTGTCTTCTCTACTTATCCTAATATCTTCTTCACCCACGACGAGCAAATTATCGGGATCTTTTGCTTCCGCGTCGATCCTACAATATCTTCCCTTTAGCTCGAGAATGTTCAATTTTATTTCCTCCTTGCTGTTAGCAATGACAAATAACCATTAATCCCAATTTAAAATGATCATGAGAAAATCTTCTTGTTTCTTATCTATGATTTGATAAGCCTTGCCTATTTCACTATAGGAAAATCTATGGGTTATCCATTTTTCCAATATTTGAATTTTTCCTTCTGCTATCAGCCTGACCGAGAGAGGGAAATGAACATCCAAAGGTCTCCTGACGTAGCGGGGATGATACGCTGCCTTTTCCCAGGCGCTAAAGGAAATACTCAAGGTTAGCTCCTTCCATAGAAAATCATCCCCAAATAGGATTGGGCAGGGCTTTTCGTGAAAACCGGCAATGTGCACCTTCCCCCCGGCTCGGGCTATTTCTATAGCGGTTAGTATAGCCTGTGGGTTTCCTGTAACTTCTATTACCAGATCAACATCCCTGGGGAATAGATGCTTGAGCTCTTCATTCCAATTTTTCTCTGACAAATCAAGGAAACCATCGTCAAATATTTCCTGCGATCTCAACAAACGCTGCCTATCTTTGTCGGCCATGACCAGTGGCACAGCTCCTGCCCTTCTACAATTTTGAAAAACCAGCAATCCCAGGGCCCCTGCTCCAATCACCACCACCCCATCGCCATAATTGGGATTCGCTCGATACACAGCATACAGGGCAGTGGTATTTAGAATTGAAAACAGAGCTTTCTCGGAAGGTAGTGAATCAGGCAGGCGGACCACCCTGTTTGCCTCAAGCTTGACAATCTCCTGATGGGGTCCCAAGCAGATTACTCTATCTCCAATATCAAGATGATCCACCTTGCTGCCTTTCTCAACCACCGTTCCAACGCACTCATAACCGGGAATTATCGGGAAGGAATTGATGCAATTCCATTTTCCGCTGTGTAGATTGGGGTGGGTCCCCCGGAAGAAGCACATCTCTGTACCTGCACTGATACCCGTAATGGATGATTTCACCAACACTTCACTATCCGAACTGATTCGGGGAGGATCAATTTCGCGCACCTCGACTTCGTAAGGAGCTGTTATGGCAATTTGTTTCATAGAATTTCTCCTGCTCGTCTTCTCAGCATTTATGTACTGTATCCGCACCAGTTCATTATGGTGAGAGCATAAATTTTCGCAAGATTGATTAAATCCTCTATATTCACGTATTCATCGGCGGCATGGGCATTTTCACCACCTGGTCCTAGAATTACCACAGGCATGTGTCCGTATTTATCAAATAAAAATCCGTCACAGGCAAAGGGAGCTCCCTCTACTCTTGCTGGTTTTTTACACACCTGTTCAAACGATTCGGACAGCGTCTTTACAATCGCATGGTCCGGATCGATCTCATGGGGGTGCAAGAAGTGCGCCTCATCTGAAATCACAGGGGGATTTCGTTTCAAGATAGGCTCTCTCTCTATTATCGGTTCAAGAAAGCTGGAGAGCTCTTTTTCAAATTCCGCTTCCGTCGTGCCCGGGAAAATCCGCATCGATACCAACATCCAACTGCTAACAGGTATACCAAAAGCCCCCGGGACTCCAACATCACCGGCTTTTAATTGTTCGATAGATATCGCAAGCGGGTTTGAGACATTGCGATATAGAGGATGAATGTTCTCTTGTTGGATTTGATTCCTCTTCTTGTCAAAAATATAGAGAGCGTCGATTATCTTGGCTATACCGTAGACGGGATTGATGTCGTTGAGTCCTCCACCGAAATACTGCTTATTATGCTCAGCCTGGATGGTTATTCGCATGTACTTCTCACCCATGGAGGCCGGACATACCTTCATATTGGTAGGCTCCGGAATGATCACGGCATCTGCCCTGTAACCTCGGAGTATGCACGACAGCGAGCCTGCACCTGAGCCTTCCTCATCCACAACACTTTCCAAATACAGACTGCCATTTAGCTTCACGCCCGCCTCAAACAACACTTTCATCGCTATAATGCCGGCCGCGAGCCCACCTTTCATATCGAGACTACCTCGGCCGTATATCCTGCCATTTTCTATTTCGGCACCAAAGGGATCGTGCTTCCAGATCATAGGCTCCTTCGCACAGACATCGATATGCCCAGAAATGATGAGGGATTTACCGCTGCCATTACCCTTAAGAGTCGCAACAACATTGGGACGATTGATATAATCTCTTCCAGGCACGAAATAGGGATGCTCTTCTATCCCCGCCACATCCAGAGGAGTGAATATATCTGTCGAGAATCCGAACTCTTTGAATCTATCTGCTAAAAAAAACTGGCACTCTCTCTCGCCGCCGATTGTCTGTTTGTTCTCGGTAGGTATTCGAATCATTTGCCTTGTTAGATCTATGAGTTCATCCTTGCTTTGATCGATGAGGGCCAAGATGGATTGTTCAATACTGGGCATCATAATATTTCGTTTTGTTCCCCACATCGTGATATTTGTTATTCATCATACCTATTATATTATACAATTAATCGCGGTTCTGTCAAGGATAGGCAGTCTTCTTCAAAAAAATGAGGATAGGTTAATAGGTAGCTTTCGCTCGCACGGGCACTCTTTAGACAGGATTGTTTTCAACAACAACTACATATTATCACGTTTCATCAATACTGATGTTTTTCCCAAATTTCCAAAGATACCCTTATTGCTTCACGAGCTTGTTTCCGGTCGCGTTTTTTGATTGCTTCAAGGATTTGTCTATGATGGATATATGCTTTTTCGATGGAGATAGATTTCTTGATAGATTGTACAAAAACATCCCATATTGTCTTGGATATTTTTTCAATAGAAGGATTGTGGGTAGCTTCGGCGAAGGCATAGTGAAACTTCAGATCAATATTGGTTAAGACATCTCTATTCCTCTCACCATTACGATAGCTCTCTTCCAGCTCATCTACCGCCTGTTCCATTTTTTGGATATCTTCTTCCGTTACCTTGTTCAGAAGTACCTCGAGTATTCCTACCTCTATCATTTTGCGGACCTCCAACAATTCATGAGGGGTACGCTCCTCGATAATGAGACTGAAGATCAGCGGGTCGATTACCGGGGAGGAAATATCTTTTGCAATGTAGGTTCCATCTCCCTGCCGGATCTCGGCAACCCCAATGGCAACCAGCATTTTGAAAGCTTCCCGTACTGCGGTTCTGCTTACCCCGAAGCTTTTCGCTAGTTCGTTTTCGGTTGGGAGTTTATCTCCCGCTTTCAGTTCTCTATTGAGTAACGCATTCTTAATATGTTTCATAATTTTCTGGGAAAGAGTACTTTCATCCTTCAGCTTTTCCCCTAGTATCATGTCTCCACTCCTGTCTCACCAAAATTCATCATACATTGTATTTTTTGAGTTTTTTTGTCAAGATCACTCACTTCATGATAGATCAATCTAAATTCTATAACCAAATTAGTAATATTTTACGAGATAGCATTTCTCGATTCTTCAACGTATTAGAAACGATCTAAACAAACACTTGACAATTAAATGTATTCATATAATATAATATGTATGATGATTATAAAAGTCAATACTAAAAATGGAGAATCATTATGTTTACAGGCGTAAATCATGTAGGAATTTCTGTCTCAGACATGAATCGCTCTATAGATTTCTACGGTGATGTATTGGGTTTCACGGAGACACTCTTCGATTTTACCGGCAACCTTCCAGGATTGGACAAAGCCACTGGCAAAAAAGAAATAAATGCCCGAATCGTGATGCTGCAACATCAAAACAAGGGCCCTGTGGGATTGGGAATGGTGAAGCTCATTCATCTTTTACCTCCGTATGTGGCGACTTCAATTCCGGAAAACGAAATATGGGGAGAAACAGGCTTAGCCGAGATCGCCCTAAATACTCGTAACACTGCTGCTATGTTTGGCGAAACCATAAGAAAAGGAGCCAAGCCCTTGCTCCCTCCTTCCATCCCAGAAGTCTTCCCCCCCTATGAGAACAATGTCGTCTCTGTTTCCTATATTGCCGATCCCGATGGCTGCAAAATCGAACTTAATGAATTGTGCGAGACATGGCCGGGATTGGGGAAAGAGCCCCGGATTGAAGGCATAAACCATGTAGCTTTTGGGGCTTCAGATGTTGAAAAAACTCTCGAATTCTATAAACAGCTAGGATTCACAGAACTGGTCGTTGACTATGCCGGATACGTAGATTGTATGGCTACCTGGTACCCTAAACCGACAAAGCTGCGGATTGTCATTATGGCTAACTATCATGGAGCCTGGATAGAAGTTGTCGGACATTTCCCGCCTTCCAAGAACATAAAAAACAACTGGGGACGGCTTGGTCCAGTGGAGTTTGCTATCGGTGTAAACAACTTAGAGAGAGCGTATTCAGAATTAACAGAGAAGGGCCACAAATTCCTCTGCCCACCCCAGAGCATCGATGTTGACACTGGGCAATGGAAATATGCTTACATCACGGCGCCCGACAACCTTTGTGTCTGCCTTTCGGAATCACGTTATTAGTTAAAGCTCGGTTGAGGAGGTAATAAGACAATGAATCCGTGGGAAGCAATTGGAAATATGATCAAGGCTCAGGGAGTTGATTTTGTTTTTGGTATTGGTGATACGGACCTACAGCTGTTTCTCAATAAAGTACAGGGCACAAAACTGATCAACGTAAGATATGAAGGCTCGGCACCTTTTATGGCGATGGCCTATGCACGGCTAAGTGGAAAGCCCGGAATTTGTAGCGCCAGTTGTGGGCCGGGTGTCGCCAACTTGGTACCTGGGATTTTGGAAGCCTACTACGGTTGTTCTCCCATAATCGCTATATGCCCCGTGACCTCACAGAAATCAGAAGGAATGGCTGATATACAGGAATGCGATCAGATAGGTATGATGAAACCGATTACCAAGTGGAGCGCTCGCGTTCCTTACGCGGACAGAATTCCCTGGTACATCCACAGGGCTTTCTCTGTAGCGCTGAACGGGCAACCTGGACCTGTCTATCTCGAGATTCCATATGATGTCGGGGGAACATTTATTCATCATGAACAGTTAGATGTAGGAAAGCTGGAATATACACCGGCGAAAAAAATTCGAATAGCCGGCCAGCCGGAATCCGTTAATAAAGCTGCGGAGTTGATTGTGAAAGAAAAACGCCCGTTAGCTATTGCCGGTAATGGTGTAATACTTTCGAATGCTTCAGAAGAGTTCAACGAGTTTATAGAATTACTTGGAATACCTTTTCTTACCACTCCGGGAGGCAGGGGAATCGTGTCGGAAACTCATCCATTGGCACTTGGGAGCTGTGGCATATATCGGACCAAAGTGGCAAAGCAGTACCAAGCGGAAGCTTCTTTGCTCATCACAATCGGAACCAGGAACGAAAGTTTACAAACCCACGAGTGGGCCGATTTCCCGAAAGGGGCGAAATATATACAAATCGATATATCCCCCTTTGAAATTGGCAGAAACTGGATTCCGGATATTGGAATTGTCGGTGATGCCAAGCTTGTTTTGAGACAATTGATTGACGCGATAAAGAAAAAATCAGGACATGGTAGCAGCTATATAGATATGCCTCGGGTCAAGGAAATGATAAAAGCAAAGCAGGGGTTTGTCTCTGAGGTAGAAACTGAGTGCAAGAAAGAAGAAGTGCCGATTCCAGCCAAACGCATAGTACATGAGGTGAGTGATGTGTTTGGTGAAAATACCATATTGGTAAATGAAAACGGTTCTCAGGATACCTGGTCCTACTGTTTCCCATACTACTGCATTCAAGATGGATCGGGATGCATACCCGTCGCAGAACAGACTTGCATGGGTATGGGAGTTGTTGGGGCTATAGCCGCCAAGCTTACCAAACCCGAAAAGAAGGTGGTGTGTGTAAGCGGCGACGGGGCGTTTCAGATGTATATGCAAGAACTGCCAACGGCAGCACAGTACAAGGCTGGCTGCACATGGGTTGTTTTGAATAATTCTGCCCTAGGCTGGGTAAAGGCTCTGCAGAGGGAAACAGTCGGATGGGATACCTGTTCATTTGCAGTGCAACCTGATTTCGCAAAACTGGCCGAAGCCTGTAAGTGCTTTGGAAAACGAGTGGAAAAATCCTCTGAAATTAGGCCGGCGTTGAAGCAAGCGTTGGAAATGAACGAGAAAGGAATACCCGCCGTTATTGACTTTGCTACCGGTCTGGATCTGTCACACTTCGAGCGATCCGAATGAGGCAAAATTCTTGAAAGGAACGATGCTATGAACGGATATGCAGGGAATCAGCTGAGGGTTTTTCTCGACAGAAAGGACACATTGATCGAGAGCCCAAGCGCGACTATTTTGAAAAAATATCTAGGGGGTGTTGGATACGCTGCCAGGATCCTATACGACGAACTAGACAAAGGAATAGATCCCCTTTCTCCCGAAAACAAGCTTGTTTTTGCCACAAGCCCGCTATCCGACAACCGTGTACCCGGTGGTGGCAGCATTATGCTTTGTTTCAAAGCGCCTCTTACCGGCATCTGGGGTGAATCACGTTGCGGCGGGGATTTTGGGCCCATGCTAAGAAAAGCGGGTTTTGATTTCGTTGTAATAGAGGGGCAGGCTGACCAGCCGGTATACCTGACAATTCAAAATGGTAGAGCTGAGTTCAAAACCGCTTCGAAACTGGTAGGAAAAACTGTCAGTGAAAAGATACGCTTGATTCGAGATGAGCTGAATGATGAGAGTTACTCGGTAATGACGATCGGTGTTGCCGGGGAGAAAATGGTGAGATACTCCTCAGCGCTGTTTGAACAGCGCGCTGCAGGCCGCTGCGGTGCGGGAGCTGTCATGGGCTCGAAGAATCTTCTTGCTATCGCGGTGAAAGGCTCGAGGAAAGCCCCCATTGCTGGCCCCGTAGAATTCAAACGAACCATCGCCACAGCTCTGAAGGTAGTAAAAGCGAGTGAAATCTATGCTCAGTACAAGAAACACGGTACAACGGGAGAGTTACCAGGATGTGACGCCAGCGGAGATTGGCCTACTAAAAATTGGCAGTCGAACTCTTGGGGTAAGGCTCAAGAGCTTTACAAAAAGTTCTACCATACCCGTTATATTAGAAATCACGGCTGTTACAGAGGATGTCCCATAGAGTGCGGGAGAATCGCCAAAGTGGAGGAAGGGAAGTTCAAAACCCCCGAGCACGAAGGCTCGGAATATCAATCTCTGTCAGCTTTTACAGCTTTTGTATTGAACGATGATTTGGATGCAGCGATACATTGCAGCTATTTATGTAATGAATACGGCTTGGATACGATTTCAACAGGCTCTGTGATTGCCTTTGCCATGGAATGTTTTGAAAACGGAATAATTACTAAAGACCAAGTTAACGGTATCGATTTGAGCTGGGGAAACTCCCATGCTTTACCCCGTATGGTAACCATGATAGCAAACAGAGAAGGAATTGGTGATACTCTGGCCGAAGGAGTCCGAATTGCAGCCCAGAGATTGGGCAAAGGGGCAGAGCAGTTTGCCATCCATGGAAAAGGACTGGAAGCCCCAGCCCATGATCCCAGGTCCGGAAAAGCTCTGGCTGTGACATACGGCACAGCGAACAGGGGCATGTGCCATATACATCCGCTTGAGGGAATGGCTTTCGACTCTGCCAAATTGGATTTCGGGCTACAGAAATTCGGGCTAACAGATCCCAATACTGTGGACAGATGGGATGAAAAGGGAAAAGGGAGGATGGTCAAAATACTTCAAGATGGCTGTATTGCGGCAGACATCTTGAGTATCTGTAAATTCTATGTATATGCCGACCTAACCCTGGATCACCTGGCTGGTATGTTTTCAGCTGCAACAGGTTGGAAAATTGATGGGGCTGGATTATTGAAAATCGGCGAAAGGGTAATAAACCTTCAGCGGCTGTTCAATATTCGAGAGGGACTGAGTCGCGAAGACGATGTATTGCCAGAGCGCATGAAAGAACTACCGTCTTTTGGCAGCTACCAGAAAGAAACCCGTTGTGCGATCTCAGATTATGAAGGAATGCTGGAAGAATATTACCAAGCAAGAGGCTGGGATTTAGAAACCGGCGTGCCTACACCAGAGAAACTAAGGGAATTGGAGATCGACAACTAAACTGTCTTATTTCTTACGAGATTTCTCCTTTCCTCAATATCATCTCCAAGCACTATCGCCTTATAACTATGTTCGATGCTTCGCTGCAGTACCGGATCGTGGAGTCGCACTGCAAAGCCGTCTCCGACACCTTCTGCCGTTTCCGGAGGCAGCTTATACTCATCGATTTCAGTGGATACAGAATCGCAGAAGGCAACAGCTCCGCAAAAAAGAGCCATCGGGCGAGGCAAAGAGTTCACCTTTTCCATCTGCAATAGGTACTCCAAGTCTACTAGGGTGGACAGGTAATTATCCTGCAGTTTTATCGTGACTTTACCAACTGTTACCCGGCTGCTCAGCTGCAAGCTGTCCCAATGATCTCGAACCTCATCATAATACCAGGCGGTAGATGCCAGAGGATGGGGGCACATCTGTTTGGTTTTGTCTCCAAACAACGGCTCCAATTCCCTATCGCAATGATCACTTCCGACGGTGATGAATACTCTCTCGTCTAGGTCGCGAATTGCCACAACCTCACATTCGCCCCCCGTCAGCGGACCCTGCACTTCAAACTCTGCAGATTGCGTAAGCAGGTATCTACCAATTCTATATATAGAGGGATTGGTCATTGGCACCGGATTCCCTTGAGCCAATAAATCATCGAGATGCTTCCGCATACCCTTCGTATCCCTTAGGGAGTACCTAGCCCCTGCCACAGAGCTAACGGCAATACGACGCGTTTCGGTTCTTGTCAGTCCCTGAAGCGTAATAGAAACGGTGTCTATTTGCATATAAACAATCCTCCCCACGTGTTGTAGCTAGCGCAGCTTTCCAGATTCATCAAAATCCCAATTTTTATAAAGACTGCTGAAATCCTGTAAGTACCAAGATTGTCGTTCACTTACTTTTGGTCGCCCTTCGTTATAATCAAGCTCTAGGGGTCTGCTATCAAAGTGATCAGAACGAATTGGTAATGGTAATATATCTTCTGAGGTGAATGCCCAATCTAATAACAGATTCTTTAACTCTCTCTTAATATCTACAACTTCAGCTATGTCCCATAGATTATTTTGTTCATCGGGATCTTTGTCTAAATTATACAGTTCGCCATAGGGTTTACCGACATAGTAAATCATTTTAAACTCACGAAATCTTATCATCCTTCCAAAGAAGTTTTCCGAGAAAGCGGCCTTTTTATGCTTGTAGTTCTCATATCCCGTAAGTAAAGGGAGTAAACTCATGCCTTGGGTTCCCTTGCCCGGTTCGGTATCTGCCAAATCACAAAAAGTACGATATAGATCGATTGCCTCTACAATACTGTTCACTCTTCTTGGTTCAAATAAAGACGGAGCATGAAAAATAAGAGGAACACGCACACTCTGCTCATAAAAGTTCTGCTTGAACAAAAGACCATGATCACCTAAAAGATCTCCATGATCGGAAGTGTAAATGATCACTGTGTTTTTAAATATCTTTCGTGTTTTCAATATCTCTATAATTCGTCCAACCCAATCATCGATCAAAGTACACAAGCTATAATAATGTGACCTCATTAGTTGCACTTGTTTTTTTGTTAGCTCATCGGTTTTGAATGGCCACCGCAAGCAGCTGTTCATATAGTTGTAGACTTCCTTGGGTTTACGTTCCACCTCCCCTTCTGTAAAATTCAAATGCGTTAGATCTACATTTTCAAACAGCTTATCGTAAGGCTCGGGGGGATCATAGGGATTATGAGGACTTAGAAAAGAAGTAAACAGACAAAAGGGTTCTTTGGCTTTTTGAAGATATTCACAAGTACTCCGACCGACGAAGCTATCAATATGTAACTCTTGCGGCAATTTGGATTTTATTGCGCTGCATTGTGATATAAATCTCGAGTCTTTCTCGTAATCCAATTCCACTCTACTTGTGCCATTTTTATTCAAGAAGCTCTCGTAATCATCTGGACAGTTATGGAATTTCGACTCAGCAATAATCCTTCCATCAAAGCCAAAACAATCGTACCAAGGAGTTAGGTGCATTTTGCCGATCATGGCTGTTGAATAGCCTGCCCTCTTGAGCTGATGCCCGAAGCTCGTTTCTCCCTCCCGCGGGGCAAACCAATTCGACCGGACCCTATGACAATGGGGGTACCTTCCGGTTAGCAAGCTGTATCGCGAAGGGCAACATAGAGGATTTTGAACATAACAGTTATCGAAGGTGACGCCCTGTTGAGCTAGGTGATCAATGTTTGGGGTTTGGGCGGCTTTATTTCCGTAACATCCTAATGCATCTGGCCTCTGCTGGTCAGTCATAATAAGAACAATATTGGGTTTTATCGACATCACGTACTCCCATATCTATAGATGTAGACAACTTGTTATTCATCATACATAATATCTATGTGCTGTCAAGTCTGATTTGAGCTCTGATAGTGACGCCCTCTACAGGCAATAGCAATATAGAAAATCCGGATTCAGCTTGACAGCCAAGTGTAAATTCATATAATATAATAGGTATGATGAATGATTAATAATGTGCATAAACAGGAAAATGGCATTGAATTATATACAGAGAGTAATCAGAGACACCCCCACACGATTATGGATAAACAATCCTACCGGGGATGATCTAGAAAAGGCTGTTGCCACGGGAGCGATTTGCGGCACATCGAATCCCTCTTACTGTTCTAAGCTCTTGCAGAGAGAGCCTGAGTATATTCGGAAGATCATCGACACTGTGATCCAAGAGATAGAAGATGAGGATGCCGCCGCGGACGTGATATATCAAAGAGCAACTGCAAGATTCATGAACGCCTTTCTCTCTATATATGAAAAAAGTGGCGGTCGCCAAGGCTTCGTTACCATGCAGGATAATCCTGAAAAAGATGAGGATTCGCAGGCCATTGTGGATGCCACTGTGAGGCATAGTCGGGTAGGTAGGAATTATATGGCCAAGATCCCGGTCATTGAACCGGGCATGGAAGCGATGGCTATTCTCGTTGAGAGAAACGTTCCGATTTGTGCAACAGAATGCTTTTCCATAGCCCAAACGGTTTCTATGTGTGAGCTTTATGAACACATTTCCAAGAGATGCGGTAAAAGCCCCCCCTTCTTTATCACTCATATCA
>Ga0272441_10003873_pt1 | contig 27872 bp, 16 predicted proteins | sample SSMProp6N_FD_193582 | JGI IMG/M metagenome (GOLD analysis project Ga0272441, IMG submission 193582) | Marine sediment archaeal communities from Little Sippewissett salt marsh, Falmouth, MA, United States - SSM-Prop-6N | ecosystem: Environmental > Aquatic > Marine > Wetlands > Sediment ... | reverse complement strand
TCAGGTATTAAAGATAGATGCAGGTTTAAGGTTCAGTTATTTTGTAGCTGAAAGAAAAAGCTATTATAATCCCGAGCCAAGAATATCTTTAGCATGGAGACCCGTTAACGATGTTGCACTAAAGGCTTCATACGCCTCTATGAACCAGTATATACACCTGCTTTCAAATACGGGCATTAGTCTGCCAACCGATCTGTGGGTTCCTGTAACAGACAGGGTAAAACCACAGTCGTCACAGCAAATAGCTTTGGGTGTTGTCAGAGATGTAGTAAAGCATGATCTTGCTTTATCTCTTGAAGGATATTATAAATGGATGGATAATGTACTCGGGTATAAGGAAGGTGCATCATTCCTGCCGCTGATGGATCCGAAGGATGTATCGGCACCTCAATGGGAAAATAATGTAACTGCAGGTCATGCATGGTCATATGGTACCGAATTCCTGATTCAGAAAAAAAGCGGAAAATTCACAGGCTGGATAGGCTATACACTATCATGGACCAAAATGCAATTCGATTCATTGAATTTTGGCCGTGAGTTTTTTGCAAAATACGACCGTCGCCACGATATCAGTATTGTTGCCATGTATAAACTGACTGAAAATATTAATATCTCCGGAACATGGGTGTACGGAACAGGAAATGCCGTTACCCTGCCATTATCAAAATATTATACCCAGTATCACAGATTTGCATTCCCTGAAAGACCAGATTATGAAGATAATTATTACCCGGGATATTTCTTCGAATTGTTATATGCTGAAGAATTCGGAGAGAAGAACAGTTACCGATTGAGGCCGTATCACAGACTTGATTTGGGCATTCAGTTCCATAAAGAAAAAAAATGGGGTGAAAGGACTTGGGAAATATCAATATATAATGCCTATTGCAGGTTTAATCCATTCTTCTATTACAGCGATACCGAGTTTAAAGACAATAAAGAGTACGGAGTACTTAAACAGGTAAGCCTCTTTCCCATAATACCATCGTTCTCATATTCATTTAAATTCTGATATTCTGATGAAAAGAACGATTATACATATTACATTCCTTTTAATAATATTATTGATAGTCTCCTGTGAGAGGGACATTAAGAATATCAGTCTGCCGGATTTCGAGCAGAAGCTTGTAATCCATTCCTTCATATCTCCCTACGATTCAGTCTCCCTGGTAAGGATAGCTTCGAATCAGAGAATATATGGTGATCTTTCAATAAATGAAACACCGTCGGTCTCAAACGTAACAATCTCCAACGGAGAAAAAGAAGTTATATTGAAAGAAGTACTGTCAGGATATATTTTTACACATATGGAGATGCCGGTTGAAGAGGGAAAAACATACATACTTACAGTAACCGGTGAAAACGGATTAAAGGCTGAAGCATCCTGTAGAGTGCCGATAAGAAGAGATTTTTATCCTGAAATCGACACAATTCATGAACTTCTTGAAATACCCATTGAAGTTCTTGAAATTCCCGAAGCAGGGATTAATCAAAAAATGATAAGGGCCGATGTTTACCTGACTGATTACCCCGGAGAAAATAATTATTTCAGATTTGCATCCAGATATTTGGTATATGATTCCACAAATCTTGCTCCATCATCCCAGGAACCATACGGTGATGAATCAGAATTTATTTCCGACAGTGGAAAAGACGGGGAACGATTCTTCTTTAATACTGTGAGTGTTCCGGATCCTTATCAACATGACTCAGCGTTTCTGGTTATCTATATTTTAAATACAGATAAGGATTACTATACCTATCATCAATCACTGGATAATTATTCCGACGGGGAGAGTCCGTTTATTGAGGTATCACCGGTATATACAAATATCGAAGGCGGCCTGGGTATCTTTGCATCATATGTTGTCGATTCAGTGGTAGTTAGGATTAAATAATCCACCTTTCCATAGTACTGAATTACTGCACTATAAGCCGGTTTAACAGATGGTTAACATATTATTAACACAAAAAGATGCAACAAAATGCAATCTTTAACGTCATTATAGTGAATCACAAATATCTACATATAGGCCGCTCGGCCAAATTCTACGATCAGGTTTAAGTTAGTAGGTACAGAAAGGCATCACAGGGTGCCTTTCCTTCTTTTATGTCTTGCTCAATGAAATCATTTTTGTACATTTCGGCAGTAAATAGTAACTCCTAAAAAGACTGTTATGAAAAATACCCTTTTTATTATGATTGCATTACTTTTCTTATTCCCGGGATGCAAGAAAGAAACTAAAAGTGACAATCCCTTTCTCAACGAATGGAAAACACCCTTTGAAGTACCTCCGTTTGAAGAAATAAAAACAGGGCATTATATGCCTGCCTATCTGAAGGCTTTTGAAGAACAGAAAAATGAAATAAAGGTTATAATCACCAATCCGGAAGAGCCCACCTTTGATAATACAATAAAAGCGCTGGAATATAGCGGTGAGCTTCTTACAAAAGTAAGTCGTGTTTTCGGCGGGCTGAACTCAGCTCATACTAATGACTCACTCCAGGCCATCAGCAGGGAGGTAGCACCCCTGATGTCGAAACACAGGGATGATATCAACCTTAATGACACCCTTTTCCAAAGGGTGGAAGCAGTTTATAATAACAAGGATAAATTCGATCTTACTGAAGAAGAGGAAAAAGTACTTGATGATACATATAAAAGCTTTATAAGAAGTGGAGCGGCATTATCGCCCGGAGACAAAGATAAACTGAGAAAAATAAATGAAGAAATGTCAATGCTTTCAGTCCGTTTCGGACAGAACCTTCTTGCAGAGACCAATGGATTTAAGCTTATCATTGACAATGAAGAAGATCTGACAGGTTTGCCGGAAGGAGTAATAAAACAAGCCGCAGCATTGGGTAAGTCCCTGGATATGGAAGGTAAATGGGTATTCACCCTGCAGAGAACCAGTATGTATCCATTTCTTCAATACTCCGACAGACGTGACCTCAGGGAGAAGATCTTCACTGCATATTTTATGAAAGGTGATAATGATAATGAATATGACAACAAAGAAATTATAGCCAGGATGGCAAGGTTACGGGTAGAAAGAGCACAACTGCTTGGTTATGACTGCTATGCTGATTTTGTGCTGGAAAGGAATATGGCTAAAACACCTGAGAGGGTATTCGATTTCCTTGAACAGGTATGGGATGCAGCAATACCAGCTGCAAAGGCGGAAGTTGCTGCCCAACAGGAGATAATAAACAGGGAAGGCGGCAACTTTAAACTAAAACCATGGGACTGGTGGTATTATACAGAAAAAATCAAAAAAGAGAAATTTGATCTTGATGATGAGATCACAAGACCTTATTTCAAGGTTGACAATGTGATGGACGGTATGTTCTATGTAGCCAATAGACTATACAACCTGGATTTTACAAAAAGGACAGATATACCAAAGTATCATCCTGACGTAAACACCTTTGAAGTAACACGTGACGGTGAACATATCGGTATTCTGATGATAGATAATTATCCTCGTGAATCGAAACGTGGCGGTGCATGGTGTGGTGCTTACAGGGGACAGCATCGCGACATTGATGGCAAAATGGTCACTCCTGTTGTAACCATGGTGACAAATTCGACTCCCCCTGCTGAGGATAAGCCTTCACTGATTACTGCCGGTGAGGCAGAAACACTATTCCATGAATTCGGGCATGCCCTGCATCAGCTGCTTTCCAATACAACATATCCCGGACTGTCAGGGACATCAGTGCCACGCGATTTTGTGGAGTTACCTTCGCAGATTATGGAACACTGGGTACTGGAACCGGAAGTCCTGAATGTATATGCAAAACACTACGAGACAGGTGAAGTAATCCCTGCTGAAATAATTGATAAACTCGATAAGGCCGGTAAATTCAACACCGGTTTTGCAACTACCGAATTCCTTGCAGCAGCTCTTCTCGACATGGAATATCATACACTTACCGAACCTTCCGATATTGATATCAGGGAGTTTGAGAAGAAAGTACTGGATAAATGGGGTCTTATCCCTGAGATAAAACCAAGATACAGGTCGACATACTTCAACCATATCTGGGCAAGTGGCTATGCTGCAGGTTATTACAGTTATTACTGGAGTGAAATGCTCGATGCAGATGCTTTCCAGGCATTCAAGGAAACAGGTGATATCTTTAACAGAGATATAGCCTCAAAGTTTGAAAATGAAATATTATCAAGAGGAGGCACAAGAGATCCGCTTGACATGTATATTGCATTCAGGGGTAAAGAACCCGGGATTGATGCTTTGCTCGAGAGCAGGGGACTTAAATAACAATATTTATAAAAATTACGATAATATAAACTGATCTTCAGAAACCCCTATGAGAAGCAGATTGCTCATCATTTTTGCTTTAGTGATTTCCATTGTAATCCCTGCTGAAGGTATAACACCAAAAGCAGAAAAAGGGGTTATGGACCTCCGTCATCTGGAGCAGGATGAACGTTTTTTCGTAAATCTTAACGGAGAGTGGGAATTTTACTGGAATAAAATGCTTCATCCATATGATTTTGAAGATAAAAATCCAACACCTGATTATTATGGCAAAGTACCTTCTTACTGGACCGATTATCCTTCTGAATATGTCGTAACTCAAAAAGAAGGTTTTGCTACATATCGTCTGCTGGTAATCCTTCCTTCAGGTTACAGGCTTCCTCTCGGTTTCGATATGCCGGTATTTGACTCCTCGTACGATGTATATGTCGACGGCCAATATAAAGGAGGAAACGGTCAGCCGGGTAAGACAGAAGAAGAAACAGAACCCGGATACAGCAGAAATTTTTTCAGGTTTGATCCCCAATCCGATACCATCTCGATAGTAATTAATGTAGCCAATTTCTCCCATCGCAGGGGTGGATTCTGGCGGCCCATGAAAATCGGGACCTTTTTTGAGGTTCAAAGACGGCTTGCCAACAGCTGGGCAGGCGACTGGGCAATAATCAGCCTGCTTCTTGGGTTCTCGCTCTTTTTCTTTTTCTTCTATATCATTTCGCCAAGAGAAAAGGTGATGGGATTCTTTTGTATGGCAACCATAGGCCTGGCACTCAGACCATTAGTAACATCCCATTTTCTTCTTAGTAACCTCTTCGATGTCAGCTGGACCTGGATAATAAGGTATGAATACCTGGGACTTTATCTGATAATAATAGGCTGGACATGGTTTGCCCAGGTACTTTACCCAACAAAATATTTCAGGGTTTTTGCTTACCTGACTACAACATTTTTTACAATAGCTGCTATTCTGACTTTATTCCTCCCGGTTAAGATATTCAGTTATGCAACGCAGGTATTATATCCTGTAATAATTTTACTGATGGTATACGGTCTCGCAAAAAGTTTCGTCGGTACACTAAAAAAGCGAACCTTTGATCTGATATACTTCCTGACTTTTGTCTTGCTGGTTTCAGCAGCCGTACATGATATAAGAGTCGCTCTGGGGAAGGCTGAAAGTACCCAGGGATATATCCTTTCCTACGCAATTGCAGTGTTTGTCCTTGTCCAGGCAGGTTTGCTCATATATAAATGGATCAAATCCTACAAGGAAAAAGAAAAGCTGCAACAGGAACTTGCTTTTGTGAACAGAAACCTTGAGCAACTTGTAAATGAGAGAACACAGGAACTCAAAACCAGGAATGAGGAAATAGAAAAACAAAGTACCAGGATTGCACTCCAAAACAAGCAATTATCACAAACACTCAAGATTAAGAACAAAATATTTTCAGTAGTTGCACATGATCTCAGAAGTCCTGTTGTCAATATCCTCTATATGCTTAATCTCCTGAAAGAGAAGGAGTACAAGGAAAAATATGACACATTTGCCAATTCAAGTATTGAATATGCACAAAGGGTAATCTCATTGCTCGAGAACATGCTGGTTTGGGGAAGAGACCAGGAAGATAAAATAAAATATTCACCTGCACGTCATAATTTTGCTGACATTATTCTTACCAACCTCAGCATATTTAAAGAATCAGCTGACAAAAAAGAGATATCCGTAAATTTCACACAGGTGGGTAACTCATTTGCCTATTTTGATAAGGACCTCATGGATATTATTATACGGAACCTTTTATCAAATGCAGTAAAATATACCCACCGGGGTGGAAGAATCAGTATCCTGCTTAAAGAAAAACCTGCCGAGAAGACTATCTTATTGAAAATATGCGATAATGGAGTAGGTATACCGGAAGATAAGCAGGAATCCCTTTTTACCTCATCTGATGTATCAAGTACACCCGGAACAGAAAATGAAAAAGGCACAGGCCTCGGGTTAAAACTATGCTATGAACTTATTCAGATTAATAAGGGGACCATCAGCATCGAAAGCAAGGAGGGTGAAGGTGCATGTTTTGTATTAAACCTCCCTTGTTAACTTTGGATTATTTGTGATATTTATCACAGTTTGTACATTTAATAAATGACGGTTAACAGCAACCTTTTTATTTTAGTAGAAAGTATTATCTTTGGCGCGAAAAATAATTCTAGGTTTAATTAAGATTTATGAAGGTAAATTCCAAATCTTCTAAAGAGAAGAACAACGATATATTTCTTGGTCTGGATATCGGATCAATCTCCCTAAACACAGTTCTGATTGATAAAGATTATAATATCATTTCAGAGCATTATGATTATGTGCATGGGAAACCTTTTGATACACTTTACAAAAGGCTCTCATCTATTTTAAAGGAGAATCCCGGTTTAGATATAAAAGGTGTCGCAATTACAGGAACTGGTGGTAAGCTCGCTTCAGACCTGATCGGAGGAATTTTTGTAAATGAAATAATTGCACAGGCTGAATCAACCGGCACATTATTTCCCGATGCCAGGAGTATAATCGAAATAGGCGGGGAAGATTCTAAACTGATCCAGATGGAAAAAGACCCGGTTACAAGTAAATCACAACTTGTTGATTTTGAAATGAATACTGCATGTGCTGCCGGTACGGGTTCATTTCTTGATCAGCAGGCAAAGAGAATAGGTGTATCTATTGAAAATGAATTCGGTGAGCTGTCGCTTAAATCTGAAAATCCTCCAAGGATTGCAGGCCGGTGCAGTGTATTCGCAAAAAGTGATATGATACATCATCAGCAGATTGCCACGCCTCTTCATGATATTGTTGCAGGTCTCTGTTTCGCTCTTGCCCGGACCTTCAGAAGCAATATCGCCCGGAGTAAGGAGATATTTAAACCGGTTATATTTTCAGGAGGAGTAGCCGCCAATGTGGGTATGGTACGAGCTTTCAGGGAAGTTCTTAATTTAAAAGAAGACGAGCTTATCATTCCTGAACATCATGCATCAATGGGGGCCATCGGAGCAGTAATTCATGCCCTGTCGAACGGATATAAAATGGATTCTTTCCGTGGTTTGGATGAGCTTGACAGGCATTTGTCAGAGAATAAATACAGTTTTGTCAGCCTGCCTGCATTAAAAGAGGCTGATGTACAATACTTCAAAGAGATTAAACCTATTGATCCGGATAAGATTCCCTTACCTGTCTACCTGGGTGTTGATGTAGGATCCTTAAGCACCAATGTGGTTCTGATAGACGATAAGCACAATGTAATTGCCCGACGTTATCTTCCTACTGCAGGACGTCCTCTCGAAGCTATCATGAAAGGACTTACCGAAATATATGAAGAAGTCGGAGAAAAAGTCAAGGTCATTGGTGCAGGTACAACAGGATCAGGGCGTTATCTTACAGGTGATTTTATCGGTGCAGATACAATACAGAATGAAATAACAGCACAGGCTACAGCTGCTATAGACTATGATCCTACAGTAGATACAATATTTGAGATCGGAGGACAGGATTCAAAATATATCGGTATTGAGAATGGCGTGGTGGTTGACTTTGAAATGAATAAGGTATGTGCTGCAGGGACAGGCTCCTTCCTTGAAGAACAGGCTGAGAAACTCAATATCAATATTGTAGAGGAATTCGGGGATATGGCACTGAAATCGGAAAATCCTGTAAAGATGGGCGACCGTTGTACCGTGTTTATGGAATCTGATCTGAATTCTTTCATGCAGAAAGGTGCTAAAAATGACAATCTTGTAGGAGGACTGGCATATTCAATAGTATATAATTACCTGCAAAAAGTAGTTGCAACCCACAGGATAGGAAACAAAATCTTCTTCCAGGGTGGTGTCACAAATAATAAATCTGTGGTTGCTGCTTTTGAAAGTGTGCTGGGTAAAAAAATCATTATACCGCCTCATTTTGACGTTACAGGTGCTATAGGTGCAGCTATTCTTGCCCAAAGATCGATGACTCCCGGCAAACTTACAACATTCAAAGGATTTGGTATCCGCAATGCAACTTATGGAATAAGCAGATTTACATGCCAGGGATGCTCAAACCATTGTGAAATAAGAAGAGTGAAGATCAATGGTGAAAAGAAATCGTTGTTTTATGGTGGACGATGTGAGAAATATGAGACCGAAAGCAGAAAACAGAAAAAAAACAATATCCCGAACCTGTTCCTGAAAAGGACAGAAATGCTAATGGAAGGCTATGAAGAACCAAAGGAAATCAGGAATACAACCATAGGGATACCCCGTGCACTAATGGTTTTTTATCAACAGTTCCCATTCTGGAGGACCTTCTTCGAGAAACTCGGATTTACAGTAGTAATATCAAGGGAAAGCGACAAAGAACTTGTAACTCAATCTATTGAGACAATCACAACAGAAACATGCCTTCCTGTGGAAATCATGCACGGGCATGTGATCGACCTGATGAATAAAGGTGTAGATTATATTTTCTTACCCTTCATCGTAAATTCAAAATTAAGGGAAGGCGACACGACTTTCAACTGTAACTGTCCATGGATCCAGTCATACCCTTTCATGGTTAAAGCAGCACTGAGAGAAAAAGTAGATGAATCGAAGTTATTGATACCCACATTACATTTCCGGTTCTTTGAAACTGCCCTTATAAAAGAAATGAGTACATTCTTTAACGAGAAATTCGGGATAAGCAAAAAACTCATAAAAGAAGCTGTTTATCTCGCAGATGATATGCAGGTAAGGTTTGAGAAAAGACTTGTGGAATATGGGAAAGAGGTCATGAATAATATACCTGAAGGATGCAAGCCTGTAATACTTCTTGGAAGGCCGTATAACAGCACTGATCCTCACCTTAACCTTGGCCTTGTGGAAAAACTTATTGCAAAGAATGTAATGCCGGTTCCAATAGACATGCTTAATCTCGCTTCCGGGGATATTTACCATAACTATAGAAATATGTACTGGCCCAATGGTCAGAAAATCATTACAGCAGCTCAGATTACCGCAAAAACAGAAGGACTGCACGCTGTATATATCAGTAACTTCAGATGCGGACCTGACTCATTCCTTTGGCATTATATTACGGAAGAACTGAAAGGGAAACCTTTCCTTCATCTTGAGGTGGACGAACATTCTGCAGATGCCGGTATGGTAACCCGTATTGAAGCCTTCCTGGATAGTCTGAAGGGATCAGAAATGAACGCAAAAAGAGATGTAACGGTTTTCAGGCCAAGGCCCAGCCCTCCATCCCCACCAAAAGGAAGAACACTTTATTTTCCCTACATGAGCGACGGAGCCTATATGGTAGCTGCTGCTACACGAAGCATCGGGGTACCGTCGGAAGTGTTACCCAGACCAACTGAGGAGGATTTTGCTATAGGAAGAGAATATACATCATCGAAAGAGTGTTTCCCGATGATCTGCGTTACCGGAAGCTTTATAAAGAAACTAAAAGAGCCGGGTACCGACCCAAAGAAAGTAAGCTTCTTTATGCCTGATCATAACGGACCATGCCGCTTTGGTCAATATAACCAGTTTCACAGAATTCTCTTCGACAAACTGGGATATCAGGATGCCGAACTGATAACACCCTCAAATGACACCTCATACGAAGACCTTGCAGGTAAATACGGCCAGAAATTCAGGATCAATGCGTGGAAAGGAATAGTTGTTGCAGAATATATAAGAAAGTTACAGTGTGACATAAAACCTTATGAAATTAACAAGGGTGAGACTGATAAAGTCTACTATGAAGGATTGAAGAAACTGGAAAAATGTGTCGAGAATGGTTCCAAAGGTTTACATAAAGTGTTGGTTGAAGTCGCATCGGAATTCCAGGCGATAAAGGTTGACAAAACAAAAAAGAAACCTCTCGTAGCTGTTTTAGGTGAGGCATATATGCGTGATAATGCACATTGTAACGGTAATATAGCAAACCGCCTGGAAGATCTTGGTGTCGAAGTTACAGTTGGACCTTTCTCTGAATGGATAACATACTCAACTCACCGGTTTACACGTGACAGCCGCTGGAAAAAAGACACGAAAGGCATTGTCAAATCAAAAATACAGGGCATTGGACAGGAAGTTATCGCTTCATCATTACTTAAGGGCATAGACAAATACATTGATGAAAATAAGTATGCTCCCCTGCATGATATACTAAGGCTCTGCAACACATATGTAAGTGAATTCTATGATGGTGATCCTCCGATTGCCATGGGATCATCGGTTGCCCTGGCACAAAAAGGAGTCGCAGGCATAGCAGCTATCCTTCCTTTTACATGCATGCCGGGAACTTTAATAGCCTCGGTAAGTGATTCATTCAGGAAAGATTACAACAACATACCGTTTATAAATATCGCATATGACGGGCAGGATACAGTAACACTCGAAACAAGGCTGCAGGCATTTGTATTTCAGGTAATGGAGTATGCAAAGCTGGCCGAAAAACACAAAAACTGACAAAATACTCTGTATCTGTATCTATATTACATTAAATCCCAGCTTGTTTAGCATGTCCCTCGTCTGCCCCGTACCCGCATTCAGCTTTACCGTATGGGCATTGAATTCCCTCCTGACCGGATAATCATTCCGTATTTTTTCAAAGTCAGCAGGTGAAAAACGCAGCCTGATATTATCTTCGTCAACATTGTATGTTTTGCTTACTGCTTCACTGAGGATATCCTCACTTGTCTTTCCGGTTTCATTTATCTGGAATTCAGGATTTTCGGGACCTGGAATATTATCCGGATACCAGTTATCAATAGGTAAATTAAAATGTCTGGCTAAGGCATTTACGATCATTGAAGTGCCATTTGCCTTGCCATCAGTTGAATATCCTGCTATATGAGGTGTGGCAAGAAATGCTGTTTCCATTAATCTAAGGTCAATATCCGGTTCATTCTCCCACACATCAATAACTGCACCTGCCAGTTTGCCCGATTCCAGCATCTTAACCATTGCCCCTGTTTCTGTAACCTCACCGCGTGATGTATTTATAAACCAGGCTCCCTTTTTCACTTTTTTAAAGGTTCTGTCATTAAAAAGATACCATGTACAATCCTCTCCGACAACATTAAGTGGAACATGGAGTGTTATGATATCCGACTCTTTTAAAACTATATTCAGGTTAACAAAATTCTTCTTACCCTCTTTACGTGCCCTTGGTGGATCGTTAAGTAAGACATTCATGCCCAATAAGCCGGCAAGCTTTTCAACCCTGGAACCAACATTGCCCACACCAACAATACCTATAGTCTTATCTTTTAGGCTGAACTTGAATTCAGAGGCTATTTTCAGAAGAACAGCAGCCATATATTGCTGTACCGACGTTGAATTACATCCCGGGGCATTGGTCCATATTATCCCGTTTTTCGCGCAGAATTTTGTATCGATATGGTCAAAACCGATAGTGGCTGTACCTATGAACCGTACTTTTGTATCTTTGAGAAGTGATTCTGTACACTTTGTCCTTGTTCTTATTATCAGGGCATCAGCATCCCTCAATATCTTATTATCTATCTGTTTACCCGGGAGATACAGAACCTCAGCAAATGGTTCGAGTATCCCTTTCAGGAAGGGGATCTTATCATCAGCAACAATTTTCATTTTAATAATATTTCCGTGAAATTAAGAAATTTATAGAATTAGCTGATGTTGAAAGGAAATGAGTTTTGCCTGTCTATTCTATAATTGTCATCTCATCCAGCAGATAATCTGCATCAGCGTATTTGTCGATGATAAATAACACAAACCTGATATCAAGGCTTATGTTTCTGCTCTGTTCGGGATTGAAAGCCATATCGCTGGCAACACCTTCCCATGCCCTATCGAAATTAATCCCGATAAGATGACCGTCAGCATTTATAACCGGGCTGCCTGAATTGCCACCTGTGGTATGATTGTTCGCAATAAAACAAACAGGCACCTTCCCATCCTGTGTATACCGTCCATAATCTTTTTCGATAAACAACTGGCGAAGCTTATCAGGAACATCATAGTCATAAATTTCGGGATTATCCTTCTCCATAATACCATCCAAAGTGGTGTAGTGTTTAAACCATACCGCATCTTTTGAGAGATAACCCTTAATATTCCCATAAGCCACCCTGAGAGTTGAATTTGCATCGGGGTAAAATAACCGTTCCGGTTCAAATTCCATCTGGATAGTCATGTAGTCTTTATCAAGTTTTTCTATTTCTGTCAATATGCGATACAGGTCATTCCTGACGTTGGCTGACAGGAATTCTGTAATACTTATTGCAAGCCTGTAAAAAATATCCTTCTCCAGTTTTTTAAGACTGCCTTTATTATAATTGTTTACAAACGAGACAAACCTATTTTTATCGGTAAAGATGGACCTTACATATATTTTATCAGCAAGTTTCTGAAAGTCACCCTTATATGCATCATTTATCATTATAAATTCAGGTGCCTGCCATTTGCGATCGAGATTCTCCCCATACATATCCATCATAGCAACAAAAAGCTTTTTATCTGTTTCCTGATTATAATTCTTAAAAAAGTTCTCTGCCCTGTTAATCAACTCATATTTTATAACATCTATCTTCTCTTCCTCGAGTCCTGTTTCGTAGGCTCCTGCCAGCGACATCACATACCTGGCAAATCCCACTGCTTCCGCACCGGCACTGAAAAAAGCATCATTCGTATAGCTGTATACCAGCCTGTAGTCCTTAAGTTCTGAATATAACTCCTTGTAACGTGGTAGTATCTCACCATATTTATCTTTCCTTTCCCTGTCATTATTTATCCATTCTGTAATCCGTTTCTCGTATTCCTGTTTTTCAGCAATTGTGTTCATCCTTTCGAGGCCCTGGTTCTCGCCTATCCATTTCTTCCATGCATTGGCAACACCTGATTTCTTTGCCGAATACTGAAGTCTTATAAGGGGATCTGTATTCATGGCTGCTTCCATTATCTCGATTTTTTTCTCCCTTATCTCAATCATCTTAGGGTTGATATGATTCTTTATCATATCGATATGATATGAGGGAACATATTCTGATGTTGTTCCCGGATACCCGAATACCATTGTAAAATCACCTTCATTTATCCCTTTAAGTGAGACGGGAAAATGGTATAATGGTTTATATGGTTTGTTTTCCCCGGAATATGGTGCCGGTTTATTATCACTGTCAGCATATATACGGAAGAGTGAAAAATCGCCTGTATGTCTTGGCCACACCCAGTTATCTGTCTCACCTCCGAATTTGCCTATTGCAGAAGGAGGTGCCCCTACAAGCCTTACATCATGAAATGTTTCATATACCATCAGAAAATACTGGTTACCCATGAAAAAGGGACGTATACTGGCGGTATATTCAGTACCCTCAACAGCTTCCTTCATTATCTCATTAATATTCATGTCGATTTTCTCCTCCCTGGCTTCAGGTTCCATATCTTCACTAACTCCTGCCAGCACCTCTTCAGTAACATCCTCCATCCATTTCAGGAAAGTCACAAAAAGGCCGGGACAAGGCAGCTCCTCATCCTGCGACAATGCCCAGAATCCATTGGTCAGATAGTCGTTTTCCAGTGTTGAGAGTGACTGTATTCGTCCATATCCGCAATGGTGATTAGTCAGCAGTAGTCCTTCAGGAGAAATAAGTTCTGCAGTACAACCTCCACCAAATGAGACCACTGCATCCTTCATACATGCTTTGTTGATGCTGTAAATATCTTCGGCTTGCAGCTTGAATCCCTTTTCCTGCATCAGCCTGATATTATATTTTTCGATGAGCATCGGGATCCATATACCCTCGTCGGGTGCTGATGCCACAGCACTGAAAATTGTTACAAATGATACTATTAATAATAAGAGCCTTTTCATTTTCTTGTAATTATATGAACGACTTAGGTTTACACATTATAATTATCTGGAACCTGCAACCTGCCTGTCCACCGAAGCTTTAGCGTAGGTGGGCAACCTGCAACTATTTTATAAACTCCTTCAATTCCTCATACAACCTTTGTACCGGCAGGCCCACCACATTGAAATAACAACCTTCTATACGGCTGCAGCCTGCAATTCCTATCCATTCCTGTATCCCATATGCTCCAGCTTTATCATAAGGTCTGAAATTTTCAATATAGTAATTTATTTCCTCTTCTGAAAGAGCGGTAAAAGTCACTCTTGTTGAAACTGAAAATGATTTCTCCTTAAACGACGACAGGAGAACAACACCGGTTATTACTTCATGAGTATTGCCTGAAAGATCCCTGATAATCTGTCTTGCCTCATCTGCATCTGATGGTTTGCCCAAATTCCGGTTATTACACCAGACTATTGTGTCAGCTGTAATCACGATTTCATTATCTGATAGTCTGTTTCTGAACGAAGCTGCTTTTAACCCGGCCAGATAAACAGCAATTTCTTCACCGGCAAGATGAGGTGGATAAGTTTCATTATAATCCCTGATAATAATATCGAATTCTATACCAAGTTGTTTCAGCAGTTGTTGTCGCCGGGGGGAACTTGATGCAAGTATAATCCTGTATTTATTCAGCTCATCCTTTATCATTCTAAGAAAAGGTTCCAGGTTAATATAGCTTTTACGACCAGAGAGTAGAGAATACCCGTCAGCATAACTACTTTCATCATAGTACTTGCCGTATGGATCTGTTTTTTACTCCTGCTTCGGAATACCAGATATATTATATAAAGGAGTGGTAAAACAATAAATACAGAAATATATAAGAGTGTTATTAAGTCGGTAACAAAAAATCCCCATACCAGATATAGCATTGATATTGTAATACCAATCAATATCACAACAATTATCCTGGAAGCAGGTATTCCCAATACTATCGGTATAGTATTGCTTCCGAATGTTGAATCACCTTCAAAATCTTCAATATCCTTTATGATTTCACGGGTTAATGTTGTAAGAAATGCAAAAAGGGAAAAGCCTCCTATCCAGAAAAAGAGGAAGTCCAGGTCGGGCATTTCAAGGGCATTGACAGCATAATACCTGTAAATGAAAGCCCATTCGTAGATTATCACCAGAAAAGGGACCATTGCTGTCAGGAAAGCTACTATTATATTCCCTATCAGGAACTGACGTTTATAGCTGGCTGAATAAAAGTAGAGCAAGCCCGATACCATGAGAAAAAGCAAACCTATCCACACATAACCAGCCTTCCATGAAATGTAGAATCCGGCCAGTACTCCGGCTATATTGAGTATGGTATGCCATAACATTGCCTGGCGTCGCGGGATCTTTGTACTGACAATTACTTTGCCGTCCTTATTGATAAGGTCAGTCTTGATATCAAAATAGTCATTGATAACATATCCTCCGGCAGTAATAAAAACGGTAGCAGCGACGAGAAGCATGAAGTAAAACCATGGTAACTGCAGCACCATTGGAGTCTGCTCTCCGCTTCCGGTAAGGGGGATAATCCCGATCCGGCTTATCAGGGCCTCAATAACGGCATAACGCATCAAAACCATTGTAAGTATAACAATGAGAAGATTAGGCCATCTTATAAGCTTCAGGAAATCTCTCATACTACCATGAAAATGCATCTGGATCCATCCAGTTGTTATGCAGACGCAAGACCTGTTCAATAACATCTCTCACGCAACCCTCTCCCCCTTTTTTATCGGAAATATATATTGCTATCTGTTTTATTTCACTATCGGCATCAGCAGGGCAAACCGGTATACCTGCAGTTTTCATGACACCCATATCCGGGATGTCATCACCCATAAACAGGATGTCGGAATCATTAAGTTCATGTTTTGTCTTAAAAGCATTATAATGGTCAATCTTCATTTTGCTGTTAAGGTATATATCTTTGACTCCGAGGGTCTTAAGCCTTTTCATATATTCTTTTGAATTACTCCCTGATATTATTCCTATATGATAACCTTTTTTTACTGCAAGCTGTACAGCATATCCGTCACGCAGGTTTATGGTTCTGTTGGGTAATCCAAAGGAATTAAGAGAGATTGTCTGTAGCGAAAGAACACCGTCGATATCAAAAATAAATGCTTTGACCTTAACCAGTTCTTCCTTGAAATTTGCCATTATAATTCTTTTTTATAGTGTTTAATAATTGATTCTGTTATCTCTTTATATATTTTTTTTAATTGAGGCGAGAAAGATAATAAATCCATATGTTTTGCTATAGTATTATTGTCATTTCGTACAGCAGGGCCTGTTTGTGCCATATCGGGGCCCAATTCCCCGGCTTTTGAAATGGTTTCCATAATAAGAGGTTCCAGAATCTCATAAGATAATCCTGTTCGGGATACGATTTCCTTTCCTGCCGTAAGCATGTGGTTTACAAAATTACAGACAAAAACTGCAGCGAGGTGTAATAGTCTGCGGTCGTCTTTATCAACAATATAGACCTTTCCCCCGAGAGATTCTGCCAGGCAGGCAAGTATTTTCTCCATTTGGGAACTGTTGGCCTCGATAAAAAAGGGAAGGTCACTGAATGATATTTTCCTGTTCCGGGTAAACGTTTGCAAGGGATAAAACACACCTCTGTTTTTTAATCGTGAAGGGAACACTTCAAGGCCAAAGCTTCCTGCCGTATGTGCTACCAGGGTATTTTCAGCACATTCTATGGTATTTATGACGGTGTGAAGTTTATGATCCGGAACCGCAACAATTATCACATCGGTTGCACTATCAAAGACAAGATTTTCAGACCATGAAGCATCACATTCATCAGCCAAGGATTTTGCACTGCTCTGTGATTCAGATACAATATGCTGTATATTAATCCCCCTGGAATACATTTCTCTGCAGAGAGCTTCGGCTACCCTGCCGGCACCTGCAAAGGATAAATTATATTGTACCATGGAGAGTTTTACTTTTTGCCGTATAAATAGGACTTCATTTTGGTGATCTGAATATTATATACCTTATAGTATGAGTAATAGTAAGAATTACTGGCACTCATCATATAGGTGCAATCCCAGAAAACATCGCCTGAAATCAACACCTGTTTCTCACCTGCGAGGTCAGTATATGTCGGGAACATCTCTTCAGGATTACAAAAGATATATGTATCGTAATAGATACCATTATAAATTAAAAATGAAGCACTTTCGCCGTTTGCACTATATGATATTGATTCATAATTCATCAATTCATTGTTAATCGAAAAAAGGATATCATTTCCGCACCCGCATTTTACCTGCTTCTTGCAACCCTGGAAAAACAATACCGGTAATATTATCAGTGCGGCAATAAATATTTTCCTTATAAAATAACTAGTCATATATAAAACTGCTATGGTAATTTTAATAACTTACAAAGTAAGTTTATATTTCATTGATTACAAAAAAATAAAGCCGTCAAAGCAAATGTCTGACGGCTTTTGATTGGAGTTATGGATAACTCAGGCCTGGGCTGTCGGGCCACCGAAACTCAATGGCATAACAGGTCCCGACCCTTTTACTTCCTTTATTTGTCCATGAACCGCTTCATATTTTGCAATATTATCCTGCAAGGCTGATGAAAGTCTTTTTGCGTGTTCAGGAGTGAGGATTACCCTGGATTTCACCCGGGCTTTGTTTATCCCCGGCATTATACGTATAAAGTCAACTACAAATTCCGAAGCTGAATGTGTTATCACTGCAAGGTTTGAATACACACCTTGTGCTACATCTTCATTCAGTTCAATATTAATCTGGTTTTGTTCCTTTTTTTCTTCTGCCATTATCCAATATTTTTATTTATTTTACTACATCGGTTTCAGTTGTTTCAACCTCTTCCGATTCCTTTTCACCACTCAAAAGATTTTCATATTCCTCGAGTGATCCTACTATAATACTGTTATAATCACGTTGTCCGGTTCCTGCCGGGATAAGATGACCAACAATTACGTTCTCTTTCAGTCCTTCAAGCCTATCAACCTTACCCAATATTGCAGCTTCATTAAGTACTTTGGTTGTCTCCTGGAATGATGCAGCTGAGAAAAAACTGTTTGTCTGAAGCGCTGCTCTGGTTATTCCCTGTAGTACCTGACTTGATGTTGCAGGGATTGCGTCTCTGGCTTCGACAACCTTCAGGTCTTTACGTTTTAATACTGAGTTATCATCCCTCAGCTTGCGTGCTGTGACTATCATTCCCGGATGCAGAGTCTGGGAATCACCCGAATCGAGGATATACCTCTTACCATAGATCCAGTCATTCTCATCCATAAACTCAAGCTTGTCAACAATCTGACGTTCAAGGAATTTAGTATCACCAGGGTCAACTATCTCAACTTTACGCATCATCTGCCTGACTATTATTTCGAAATGTTTATCATTTATCTTAACACCCTGCAGACGGTATACCTCCTGTATCTCATTAACAATATATTCCTGTACCTTTGTTGGTCCTTTTATTGAGAGGATATCGGAAGGAGTTATTGCTCCGTCGGATAGTGCTGTACCTGCCTTAACATAATCGTTTTCCTGTACAAGTATTTGTTTTGACAGAGGAACAAGGTATTTTTTCACTTCATCCGATTTGGATTTTATTGTTATCTCCCTGTTACCTCTTTTTATTTTACCGAATGTCACCTCACCATCGATCTCCGACACTATAGCAGGATTAGAAGGATTTCGTGCTTCAAACAGTTCTGTCACCCTTGGCAGACCACCGGTAATATCGCCTGATTTCCCGACAGCACGTGGTATTTTTGCCAGCACCTGTCCTGCTGCTATAGTCTTGTTGACTTCCGCAACGATATGCGATCCGACCGGCAGGTTATACAACCTCAGCTCTTCACCTTTTGGTGATAATACTTTTACAGCCGGGTTTTTGGTTTTATCCCTGCTCTCAATAATCACTTTTTCTCTAAAACCGGTTTGTTCGTCTGATTCTTCACGATAAGTAATTCCTTCCAAAAGGTAGTCAAATGCTATCTTTCCTGTCACTTCTGAGATAATCACCGCATTAAACGGGTCCCATTCGCAGATCAGTTTACCCTTTTCAATTTCCTGTCCCTGTTTAACATAGAGCTTAGACCCGTATGGTATTGAATGAGTAGTAAGGGCGATCCCGGTTTTCTTGTCTATTATCCTCAGTTCTGCCAGACGACCAATAACTATATCGACACTGCCGAGTTCATCTTTTCTTGTTACTGTTCGTAATTCATCCATTTCGGCGATACCTGAATAACGTGCAATAAGCCTCGATTCGGTTGTAATATTTGAAGCAGTACCACCCACATGGAATGTACGGAGTGTAAGCTGTGTTCCAGGTTCTCCTATACTCTGTGCAGCTATTACACCAACTGCTTCGCCTTTCTGTACCATTAATCCTGATGCCAGATTACGGCCATAACATTTTGCACAGACTCCTTTTTTTGATTCACAGGTTAGTACTGACCGTATCTCAACCTGTTCAATAGGCGACTCTTCAATTTTTCTTGCCAGTTCTTCCGTCAATTCTTTTCCGGCTTCAATTATCAGATCACCTGTAAGGGGGTGGTATACATCATGAACTGTAGTACGTCCGAGGATTCTTTCATATAATGATTCAACAACCTCTTCATTCTTTTTAATGGCTGTGGCTACCAGCCCTCTCAGGGTACCGCAGTCATCGTCAGTGATAATAACATCCTGTGAAACATCCACCAGGCGTCGGGTAAGATATCCTGCATCTGCTGTTTTAAGAGCTGTATCAGCAAGTCCCTTACGGGCGCCATGTGTAGAAATGAAGTACTCGAGTACAGAAAGTCCTTCCTTGAAGTTTGAAAGTATGGGGTTTTCGATAATCTCTGATCCTGATGCACCTGATTTCTGCGGTTTTGCCATCAGTCCCCTCATTCCTGACAGCTGCCGGATCTGTTCTTTTGATCCTCTTGCTCCCGAGTCGAGCATCATATACACCGAGTTGAAACCCTGTTTATCATTCGAAAGCTGCTTCATGAGCGACTGTGTGAGGCGGGCATTAATATGTGTCCAGATATCGATAATCTGGTTATAACGCTCATTATTGGTAATAAAGCCCATACTGTAATTATTCAGTACTTCCTCAACCTGTTCATATCCTTCAGAAACAAAATTTGATTTTTCCTCAGGTATGATAACATCATCAAGGTTAAAGGAAAGACCTCCCCTGAATGCAGAATAGAATCCCAGATTCTTTATCGCATCGAGAAATTCTGAAGTTTCAGCCATTCCTGCAAGTTTCAGAACACGTCCTATAATGTCTCTCAGAGATCTTTTTGTCAGAATGTCATTTATAAAACCGACCTCCTCAGGCACATACTGATTAAATAACACCCTTCCAACAGTTGTCTCAATGACACGACTGACTATTTCATCATTGACCCTGTCTTTAACCTTTACTTTTATCATTGCATGCAGATCAACCTTGCCTTCATTATATGCTATAATGACCTCTTCAGATGAGTAGAATGTCAGGCCTTCGCCTTTCACTTTATCCTTATCAATACTCTTTCTGGCTTTTGTCATATAGTAGAGTCCGAGTACCATGTCCTGAGAGGGAACTGCGATAGGTGCTCCGTTGGCAGGGTTAAGAATATTATGTGAGGCCAGCATCAGCATCTGGGCTTCGAGTATGGCGCTGTTCCCCAGAGGCAGGTGTACTGCCATCTGGTCACCGTCAAAATCGGCATTGAAGGCCGTACAGACAAGAGGGTGAAGCTGAATAGCTTTCCCTTCAATCAGCTTGGGCTGAAATGCCTGTATCCCGAGTCTATGAAGTGTGGGTGCCCGGTTAAGAAGTACAGGGTGTCCTTTAAGCACATTCTCAAGAATATCCCATACCACGGGATCTTTTCTGTCGACTATCTTTTTGGCTGATTTCACAGTTTTGACAATGCCTCTTTCAATAAGTTTCCTGATTATAAATGGCTTATACAATTCAGCTGCCATATCTTTAGGAAGTCCGCATTCATGAAGGTTGAGTTCAGGTCCCACAACTATAACTGAACGTGCTGAATAATCGACTCTTTTGCCAAGCAGGTTCTGGCGGAATCTTCCCTGTTTACCCTTAAGACTATCGCTCAACGACTTGAGTGGTCTGTTAGCATCTGTCTTAACTGCATTGGCTTTCCTGGAATTATCGAATAATGAATCAACAGCTTCCTGAAGCATTCGTTTTTCATTTCTGAGAATTACTTCCGGGGCTTTTATCTCAATAAGCCGTTTCAGGCGGTTATTTCTTATTATAACCCTTCTGTAAAGATCGTTCAGGTCGCTGGTTGCAAACCGTCCGCCGTCAAGAGGAACAAGAGGTCTCAATTCTGGTGGTATTACGGGTACTACCTTTATGATCATCCATTCGGGTTTGTTTACATGACGTGATTCCCTGAAAGCTTCAACAACCTGAAGGCGCTTAAGAGCCTCATTTTTACGTTGTTGCGATGTTTCCGTATTTGCTTTATGACGAAGTGAATATGATACTTCATCAAGATCAATACGATTTAAGAGCTTATAAAGAGCCTCGGCGCCCATATCTGCAATAAATTTGTCGGGATGGTTCTCCTCCAGATACTGGTTGTCCTTTGGCAGTGACTCTATTATATCAATGTATTCCTCTTCCGTAAGGAAATCAAGTGTATTGATTCCATCGGCTTCCTTTATTCCTGGATTAACAACAACATATCTCTCGTAATATATTATTGAATCAAGTTTCTTTGTCGGAAGTCCTAACAGATAACCTATTTTGTTCGGCAGTGAACGGAAATACCAGATATGTGCCACAGGTACTACAAGTGAGATATGTCCCATTCTTTCACGGCGTACCTTCTTCTCGGTAACTTCAACACCGCACCGGTCGCATACGATGCCCTTATAACGTATCCTTTTATATTTTCCGCAATGACATTCGTAGTCTTTTACCGGTCCAAATATCCTCTCACAAAACAAACCGTCACGTTCAGGTTTGTATGTACGGTAATTTATTGTTTCGGGTTTCAGTACTTCACCACTGGAGCGGTCGAGTATCTCTTCTGGTGAAGCAAGACCTATTGAGATCTTTGAGTAACTGGTTTTTGTTTTGTTATCTCTTCTGAATGACATATATTGAAATTTTTATTTCCTGTTATTAATCTTAAGGTGCGTATATTTCTCAATCCAGGATGACGCTTAATCCAAGACCTCTCAGTTCGTGTAGCAATACGTTCAATGACTCAGGTATACCCGGCATTGGCATGGGTTCTCCTTTCACAATTGATTCATAGGCTTTTGCACGTCCGATGACATCATCCGACTTTATCGTCAGTATTTCCTGGAGGATATGTGCAGCTCCGAAAGCTTCGAGAGCCCATACTTCCATTTCTCCGAAACGCTGGCCTCCGAATTGTGCTTTACCACCCAATGGTTGCTGGGTAATAAGGGAATAAGGGCCTATAGAGCGGGCATGCATTTTGTCGTCAACCATATGACCAAGTTTCAGCATGTATATAATTCCTACAGTTGCCGGCTGATCAAATTTTTCTCCTGTACCACCGTCATAGAGGTATGTCTTTCCAAATTCAGGCAGATCAGCCTCCTTGGTATAGTGAGATATCTGGTCGAGTGTAGCTCCGTCAAAGATAGGTGTCGAGAACTTAAGTCCCAGTTTCTGGCCTGCCCAGCCAAGAACCGTTTCATATATCTGTCCAAGGTTCATTCTTGAAGGAACTCCCAGGGGATTCAGAACAATATCTACAGGTGTTCCATCTTCAAGGAATGGCATATCCTCAGCCCTGACAATCTTAGCCACGATTCCCTTGTTACCATGGCGTCCGGCCATTTTATCTCCTACTTTTATCTTACGTTTTTTGGCTATATAGACCTTGGCAAGCCTTATTATACCAGCTGGCAGTTCGTCTCCTATGGTGATATTGTATTTATCCCGTTTGTAAATACCGTCAATTTCCTTATACTTAATTATATAGTTATGGAGAAGCTGCTTTATGCTGTCATTTTTCTTCTTGTCGGTAGTCCACTTATTCGGATTGACATTCAGGAAGTCGATATCCTGCAGTTGTTTCAGTGTGAATTTACTTCCCTTGGGTATCACATCCACATTGAGATAATCCTTTACTCCCTGTGATGTTTTACCATTAACGAGGATAAAGAGTTTATCAACCAGTTTTGCCTTCAGATCTTCAACATTCTTATCAAACTCCTGGTCAATTTTTTCGAGCAATGGTTTCTCAACTGTTTTTGTTTTCCTGTCTTTTACAGCCCTGGTAAACAGTTTTTTATCTATTACCACACCTTCGAGCGAAGGGCCTGCCTTAAGAGAGGCGTCTTTTACATCGCCTGCCTTGTCACCAAATATTGCACGCAACAGTTTCTCTTCAGGTGAAGGATCCGATTCTCCCTTAGGGGTGATCTTACCTATTAAAATGTCACCCGGCATAATGTGTGCACCGATTCTGATAAGGCCATTTTCATCCAGATCCTTGGTAGCTTCTTCGCTGACATTAGGAATATCGGAGGTAAGTTCTTCAAGGCCCCGTTTTGTATCACGTACTTCAAGAAGATACTCATCAATATGGACCGATGTAAACATATCTTCCTGTACTACCCTGTCGGATATAACAATAGCATCTTCAAAATTATAGCCTTTCCAGGGCATAAATGCAACTTTAAGGTTTCTGCCCAGTGCCAGTTCGCCGTTCTTAGTCCCGTAACCTTCAGTAAGAACCTGTCCTTTTTTAACCTTTTCGCCTTTTTTAACAACAGGAATGAGGTTTATACAAGTATTTTGATTTGTCTTTTTGTATTTCGGGAGAACATATTTTTTAATATCATCATCGAAGCTCACAAATTTCTCTTCATCTGTCCGTGTATATCTGATGACTATTTCGTTGGCATCTACAGATTCCACGACGCCATCGCCTTCTGCCACAAATAGTATCCGGCTATCCTTGATCACCTGTGTTTCCAGACCGGTTCCTACTATCGACGATTCGGGATTAATAAGGGGAACAGCCTGTCGCATCATGTTTGATCCCATCAGTGCCCTGTTGGCATCATCATGTTCGAGGAATGGGATCAGAGATGCGGCAATTGAAGCGATCTGGTTTGGGGCCACATCCATCAGATCAATCTTTTCGACCTCCTCGATGGGATAGTCAGCTTCATATCTGCATTTTGCCCTTGTGCTTTCAAAATGTCCGTCTTTTAACAGCGGGGCATTGGCCTGGGCTATAATCTTTTCTTCTTCTTCCTCTGCACTCAGCCATACGATACCATCCTTTGTAAAATCAACCTGTGACTGGTTAACCTTACGGTAAGGTGTCTCAATAAATCCAAGTTCATTGATCCTGGCATAGACACACAGAGATGAGATAAGACCTATATTTGGTCCTTCAGGTGTTTCAATCGGGCATAGACGGCCATAGTGAGTATAATGTACATCTCTCACCTCGAAGCCAGCCCTCTCACGTGATAATCCTCCGGGACCAAGGGCCGACATACGGCGCTTATGTGTCATCTCAGCCAGCGGATTAGTCTGGTCCATAAACTGCGACAGCTGATTTGTACCGAAAAATGAATTGATCACCGATGACAAGGTCTTTGAATTAATAAGGTCTATCGGAGTAAATACCTCGTTATCCCTCACATTCATTCTTTCACGGATAGTACGAGCCATACGGGCAAGCCCCACACCGAACTGTGTATAAAGCTGTTCTCCAACGGTTCGTACCCTCCTGTTGCTCAGATGATCAATGTCATCAATATCTGTCTTGGAATTAATAAGTTGGATCAGATATTCGATTATCTTAATAATATCTTCTCGTGTGAGGATCTTAGTATCCATATCAGTATTAAGGCCCAGTTTCTTGTTAATACGGTACCGGCCTACCTCACCGAGATCGTACCTCTTATCTGAAAAGAACAGTTTATCTATAACGTCACGGGCTGTTGACTCATCGGGTGGTTCTGCGTTCCGAAGCTGACGGTATATATAGATTACTGCTTCTTTTTCAGAGTTACATGGATCTTTTTGGAGTGTATTATATATTATTGCAAAATCAGATAGTGATGAGTCATCCTTATGAAGAAGTATTGTTTTTGCACCTGAATCGACAATAAGATCAATATGTTCATTTTCAATTGTTGTTTCCCTGTCGAGGATAACCTCGTTTCTTTCAATAGATACCACCTCACCGGTGTCTTCATCAACAAAGTCTTCAATCCATGATTTCAGTACTCTGGCTGCCAGTTTACGCCCAACGAGTTTTTTTATGTTTGTCTTTGATACTTTTTGTTCTTCGGCAAGGTCGAATATCTCCAATATTTGCTTATCGCTCTCAAAGCCTATTGCCCGCAGAAGAGTTGTTACAGGGAGTTTCTTTTTCCTGTCGATATAAGCATACATCACATTATTGATGTCAGTGGCAAACTCTATCCATGATCCCTTGAAGGGGATTATCCTTGCCGAATAGAGTTTTGTTCCGTTGGCATGCAGGCTTTGTCCGAAGAATACTCCCGGAGATCTGTGTAATTGTGATACAACTATTCTTTCTGCACCATTTATAACAAAAGTCCCTCGCTCTGTCATATAAGGAACAGTACCAAGATAGACATCCTGAATTACCGTATCGAAGTCTTCATGTTCAGGATCAGTGCAATAGAGTTTCAGTTTTGCTTTCAGCGGAACACTGAAAGTCAGTCCTCTTTCGATACACTCATCGATAGTATAACGTGGAGGGTCAATATAATAGTCAAGAAACTCAAGAACAAAGTTATTTCTGGTATCAGTAATTGGGAAATTTTCATTAAAGACCTTATATAGTTTCTCCTTTTTCCTGTTTTCGGGAGTTGTTCCGAGCTGAAAAAACTCGCCGAATGATTTTAATTGAACTTCAAGAAAATCAGGATATTCTAATAGAATCTTCCTGGATGAAAAATTTATTCTTTCTTTATTTGTTGAGGACATGTTTAAAAGATTAAGTGAACTTATTATTTAAATAACAAAAGGGCTTGTCCCGAGTTATCGGGACTAAACCCAAAATCCAGCAATGTGGTATAGCTTATTTAAGTTCAACTTCAGCTCCTGCCTCTACTAATTGGTTTTTTATTGTTTCAGCTTCATCTTTTGTAATACCTTCCTTAACCGGAGCCGGAGCAGAATCAACTACTGCTTTAGCTTCTTTAAGTCCGAGGCCAGTGATGTCTTTAACAAGCTTAACGATCTGTAATTTTTGTCCGCCTGCGTTTTTAAGGATAACATCGAATGCTGTTTTTTCTTCAGCAACGGGGACTTCTCCGCCACCAGCCACGCCTGCAACTGCCACTGGTGCTGCAGCAGGTTCAATACCATATTCTTCTTTAAGTATTGTAGCCAGTTCATTTACATCTTTAACAGAAAGATTAACAAGTTCTTCTGCAAATTTTTTAAGGTCTGCCATTTTTATAGATTTAATTTGATTATACTTTTTTAGTTCGATTTTTTTGATAGTGTATCAAGAACACCGTGTAGTTTATTTCCACTTGATTTCAAAGCTGATATAACGTTTTTGGCGGGTGACTGAAGCAGAAGGATAATATCTCCTATCAGTTCCTCTTTTGTTTTGATAGAGACAAGAGTGTCGAGCATTTCATCTCCAAGGTAAATTGATTCCTGAACGTATGCTGCTTTGAGAAGAGGTTTATCATGTTTTTTCCTGAACTCCCTGATAAGTTTTGCAGGGCTGTTCACTGTTTTGGTAAACATGATGGATGTAGTACCTTTAAGAACCGGATAGAGTTCTTCAAAGTCCATGCCGGATTTTTCAAGTGCTCTTTTAAGAAGAGTGTTTTTGACAACGATAAGGTTAATATCATATTCAAAGCACTTTCTTCTCAGGTCACTTGTATCAGCGGCATTCAGATTTGCAGTGTCAGTCAGATAAAAGTGGCTGTATTCTTTTATTCTTGTAGTAAGGCTGTCTATGATAGCATTTTTTTCTTCACGTCTCATAATTTCAATACGTTTTATTATTCATCCAGACCTTTGGGATCGATTTTAATACCCGGGCTCATAGTGCTTGAAAGGAAAAGGCTACGTATGTATGTTCCCTTTGCAGCAGCCGGTTTCAGTTTATTTACCGTTAAGATGAACTCTCTGGCATTTTCAGCGATCTTTTCAGGTTCAAATGAGACCTTTCCGATAGAGGTATGAATGATTCCGCTTTTATCTACCTTGAAATCAATCTTACCCTGTTTTACTTCTTTAACAGCCTTCCCGATATCCATTGTTACGGTTCCACTTTTCGGGTTTGGCATCAGTCCGCGAGGACCCAGGATGCGACCTAACTGACCTACTTTCCCCATTACGGATGGCATGGTTATTATTACATCCACATCAGTCCAACCGCCTTTGATCTTTTCCACATAATCATCAAGACCGACATAATCGGCTCCGGCATCTTTTGCTTCAGCTTCCTTATCAGGAGTACACAGCACAAGAACGCGTGTTGTCTTACCTGTTCCATGAGGAAGTGTTACAATGCCTCGAACCATCTGGTTGGATTTTCTTGGATCTATACCTAACCTTACATCCAGGTCGATAGAGGCATCAAACTTCGTTGATGTCATCTCTTTAACTAGGGATGATGCTTCTTTCAACGTATAAAGCTTGTCCTTTTCAA
>Ga0272441_10003872_pt1 | contig 27877 bp, 29 predicted proteins | sample SSMProp6N_FD_193582 | JGI IMG/M metagenome (GOLD analysis project Ga0272441, IMG submission 193582) | Marine sediment archaeal communities from Little Sippewissett salt marsh, Falmouth, MA, United States - SSM-Prop-6N | ecosystem: Environmental > Aquatic > Marine > Wetlands > Sediment ... | reverse complement strand
AGATATTCGAGGACGAGAAGCAGATCCGATTCCGCGTATCCGTCGGACAGACGCCCGTTGATGTGCTCGACGTTCTTCGCGTACTTGGCGGACAGCGGGGTGTACCGCGCCCAGTTCCAGGATGCCGATCGCAGCTGATTCAAGCGTGCGATGATCCTGACTGCCGGCGTCTCTACTCGCGCCTCGGTGTCCGGCTTCGCACGTGGCACCACCGACGCGTTCGACGCACCGTCGGTCGGTTCCTTGATCTGCGGTTCGAGGACCGGAGTTCGACTGAGCGGCGAGACGATGGCAATCCGTTCCTCGGTTCCATCGTCGCCGACCTCTTCCGTCCAGCGTACGTAGCCGGCCTCTTCGAGTTCCTTGATCGCGGTCTGAATCGCGTCCGCCCCCTCTAGCGATACGTCGGCGAGCGCTCGCTTGCTCGAGAGATCGACCTGCGGGTGTGCGAGAAGAAACGCCAACAGTCCCTTGGCACGAAACGACAGACGCGGATCTTCGAGCATCAGGCGATCGAGTACGACGTGCCGGCTTGCTTCGCGACTCAGTCGAATCCGCATCATTCCGGGTCCTTTCCGCGGGTTTCTAGCGTACGGTCCAAGGGTACCTTTGCGATCAGGACTCGCGCAACCAGTCCACCAAGATGTCACGCTCCTTCGCGGCTTTCAGTCCGGCCCGCCAGGCGTAGTCGGGCGGTCGCGTCCTCGCCCACGCCAGCGTATCCGCCACCGTTTCACCGATCGGGCGGAACCGAAGTCCCGCTGCCACGGCGCGATCGCTGCGGAACTGGAAGAACCCGCGCGCGACCGGGTCCTCCTCCGGGATCCACAGCGGCAGTTCGATCCACGCGTCCACACCGTGTTGCACGAGGACCTCGTCCGGAACCCATTCCAGCGAACCCTCGGCCGAAGCAGCCCCGCAACACGCATGCAGGAGCGTCGACATGGTCATTGCGCCGGGAGGCGGTACCACGTTGAACGCACCCGTGGCGTCCGCTTCGAGCAGATCGAGCATCCACTCCGCAACGTCGCGGACATCGACGAATTGGATGGCTCGTTCCGGTCGGCCCGGCGCGAGGATGCGACCGCCTCGATCCGCGCGCCGCGGCCAGTACGTGAATCGATCCGTGGGATCATGCGGTCCCACGATCAAGCCGGGGCGCAACAACACGGCGCGGTCGTCGAATGCGGCCACGACTTCCCGTTCGCACGCGGCCTTCAATGGTCCGTACGTTTCGCCTGTCACCGTCTCGATCGACGGATCGTCCAGCGAAGCCAGCGCACCGTCTTCGCCCGTTCCGCCCGGCGACGGATCCGCGTACACCGAGAGCGACGAGACGAACGCGTACCGTCCTACGCGGCTTGAGAGGAGCTGCACGGATTGCCGCACGATCCGGGGGATGTAGCCACACGTGTCGATGCAGGCGTCGAATGTTCGCCCTGCCAGCGCGTCCAAGCGGCCATCCCGGTCTCCGTGCAATTGATCGACCTCGGGGAACAGCTCCGGCGCGGACTGCCCACGGTTGAACAACGTCACGTCATGCCCGCGATCGCGGGCACGCTCGACGAGGGTACGACCGAGAAAAACCGTTCCCCCGAGAATCAACAGCCTCATCGCTCCTCCTCGTTTGCCGATCGGCCGCAAGCCGGACACGCCGGGTTCTTGTCGGCGCGGATCTCCACGAACCGCATCGCCGCGCCGTCGAGGACCAGCAGGCGCCCGATCAACAGATCTCCCATGCCGACGATCCACTTGATGGCCTCCGTCGCCTGGATCGTTCCGATAACGCCGGGGATCGACGCAAGGATGCCCGCTTCGCGGCCGGACTTGATCGTTCCGTCAGGAGGGGGGCTGGGGAACAGACAACGGTAACAGGGGCCGTTCCGGGCGCACAGCACGCTCGCCTGGCCCTCGAACTGGTGGACTGCGCCGTACACGTACGGAATCCTGAAGTGCAAACAGGCGTCGTTGATGACGTAGCGGGTCTCGAAGTTGTCGGTTCCGTCGACGACGAGATCGTAGGACTCGGCGATTGCAGACATCGAATTCTCGGAGATGCGGACGCGATGGGTGCGGATCTCGAGGTTCGGATTTAGGTCCTCCAATCTGTGACGCGCGGACGCGGTCTTCGAACGATCGAGCGTCGAGGTTCCGTGGAGGATTTGTCGCTGAAGGTTGGAAACGGAAACCTTGTCGTCGTCTGCGATGCCGAGGCATCCGACACCGGCGGCGGCCAGATACAGACTGACGGCGCTTCCCAACCCCCCGGCGCCGACGACGAGAACACGGGCCGACTTCAGGCGCCGCTGGCCGTCTTCCCCTACGGACGGAAGGATCAAATGGCGTGCGTAGCGTTCGCGCTCCTCCGGCGTGAACTCCGATTTGTCAATCGTTCGATCACTCATTTCTCGTGCAGGATCGTCCTTCCATGAGAGGACGTCAAGTCGGTCGTCCTCCGAACACCTACAGCCACAGCTCGTAGAGGAACACGTCCGGCGCGAAGTCGTTCCACGGGGTGAATCCGGCATCGATGAGCGGCGCGTACGCCGCCGCTCGCTGTGTTTGACTCACGGGGAGCATGCACTCCATCGGCCGACCTCGATACCACGTCAGCGCATGGTGAAGAAGGGTGTGCATGCCGTCCGGCGTTCCGTCCAGGAAATTCACGGTGATCGCGCCCTCGTGTTTGGGCCCTTGTCTCGCGCACAAGACGGCAGCGAGCGTTCCGTTCTCCTCGACGCCCGTTCGATAGGCGAGCCGGGCGGTCGCTTCGCGAGGATCGTGATCGAACGGGAAGAATCGCCATCCCCTGGGAAACCGCCGGGCGGCAAGCGAGAGGAACTCCGAGTCTGCGACGAAGGCGACGGTCTCCGCTTCGGAGAGGGGGCGAACGGTGCCTCCCTGGGATGGGATGTTTGACGGAACCTGGGCGGCGCGCTCGAGGTAGCAGTACGTAGCTACCCGGCGGAATCCGTACGCTTCAATGATGTGAATCGACGCCTCGTTGTCGATGTACGTGGACAGTCCGATGCGTGCTGCCCCGTCACCGCGAGCGCTGCCAATCAAGTACTCGGTGATCGCCCTTCCGGCGCCGTATCCCTGAAACTCCGGATCGGTCCGGATTCCCTCGAACCAGGCAATCCCCGGACAGAGCCACGATCGATGCGCGAACGAGATGACGCGCTCCGCAAGCGTGGCGACGACCAGTTCTCCGCCAGCATCCGTCAACCAGGCGTCGAGCGTTTCGGGCACGTAGTCATCACCGTTCCAGATCTTGCCAGAGATCTCGAGGATTCGCGCCCTGTCAGCGGCAACCGCACGACGAACGAGAACCCGTCGCTCGGCCATTACGTGGCCCCAAACCTTGAGTCGAGTCGATACGTTCGATGACGAGAATCTGTCCGCGAACGTTGTCGGATCCTTGGCTTCATGGGAATCATCGCAAGGATCCTATCCGCGGAAGGGGTGTCGGTCCATCGAAACGCTGCCGACGGATCCGACCGTGCGGGCGACATCGACGAGCGGAAGAAACGGTTGTCTACGAAGACGATCCGTCGGAGAGTTGCGTCTCCGGATGGAACGCGTACCACGCGAACCAGAAGGCGCGCACGGCGGTGAGCGGCTCTCCCGTGCCGAGATTGGCCACGCGAACCGCCCCGGACCGTAGACGTGAGAAGAGAATACGTTGCCCCTCGATGCGCAGTTCAACGGAACCCCGAGCGATCAGCGTATCTTCTTCAATGGCGATGTACGCGTTCTCGAGTTGGACGCCGAGCACGAGGGTCTTGGGCGGAATGCAGTTGCTGCGGTCCGAGAGCGGGAAGCACACGGCGCTGTCCTCGAGATATTCCGCGTACGGATTCTCCGCGTAGTCTCGATCGAACCCCGTGTTCCGAGAAAGGACTTCTGCCTCCGGCATGGACGCCTTCCAGTCTCCCCAACGTACCGTGTCGCTTGTCATCCGAACGAGCTGCTGGCCGGCGAGAGCTCCGACAAGGGCCAACCCTTCCAGTTGACTCCAATACGTCTCCGTTGCCCGGTCGTACATGACGAGATTCGAGTTGTACAGCTTCCCCGACGTGCCAAATCCCAGTGTCTGTCCGTCTAACGTGCGGTGGTAGACGGCGCTGGAGGCACACAGCGGACAGTAGGTGACGAGAACGGGCTCTCCCGCGATCACGTCGTTGACGATCTCATGCCAGACCAGAATCTGGAGGGGATAGGCCCGCTGAATGCCGGCGTATTCCGCGACGAGCACCCAGTCTTCGTCCTGGAGCCACGCATCCGCGCTCTCGACCGACTCGAATTGAGGAGCATCAATCGGCGGAATGCCGTCTCGTTCGGGACCGGCATCGACCAACAGGGACGGATCGACGATGTGGGCCACGCCGTCCGCAGTTTGGCTTGAAGGAACGCCCTGCGCAATCTCACCGATACTGTCAGGAGCGGCGATTCGAGATGTCGACGTCTGAGCGACCGAGAACCCAACCCCGGTTCCAACGACGATCGTGACGAGAACTCCCAGAAGCCATCGCATGCGACGTTCGGTTCTCATCGTCGGCCTCCGTCGCCGTCGGCGCATCCATTCTCGATGGACGACCACGATCCGTGGACGTGTGCTCGCAAGGTATTCGATTTGTGATTGATGCTCATCATGAGGATCCCGGTTCCTCGATGCGTCTTCGCGCTGGTCACGAGTCACGCATCTTCCAGGATGGTTATACCGCCGACCCGTGAAGGGTTCGTGAACTCCGCATGGCCATTCCGTGGGGATCCGGAATACGCCGCGGGAGGCTAGCTTCTCCGCAGCCGTTCGAGAATGTCCTTGCGTCGCGTGACGACCAATGTGCAGAGGAACCCAGCAACGGACACGAGAACAATGGCGGCCCCAGATGCGACCCCCCAGTAGAAGGAGATGTAGAGACCGATGACGCCCGCCACGGCGCCGAGGAGTGCGCCAAACAGCAGCATCATCGGCAAACGGCGCGTCAACAGATAGGCCGTTGACGCCGGCGTCACCAGCATGGCCAGCATCAACCCGATGCCCACCGTCTGAACGGATAACACAACCGTCACGGCGATCAACACGAACAGGAGGTATCGGTAGAAGGCCGCGTGTATGCGTAGCGTGTGCGCCAACGTCATGTCGAACGAGACGAGCACAAGTTCCTTGTAGAACAGAAGGACGAGCAACAGCACGCCTCCTCCGAATCCGGCGATCAGAAGAAGGTCGTGCGACGAGACGCCGAGTACGTTGCCGAACAGGAAGTGGACGAGATCGACGGAGAATCCACGAGCCGTGGAGATGAGCGCGATGCCGAGGGCGAACATGCCGGCAAACACGATACCGATGGCGGCGTCCTCGCGGAACCGAGACCGAGACGAAACCCAGCCCATACCCAAGGCGATCAGGATTGCTGTGCCCAGTGCCCACCAGAACAGGCTACGCCGATCTCCTTTGCCGGCGGTGAGGAACCCGACCGCCAGTCCGGGAAGGATCGCGTGCGCCAACGCATCTCCGATGAACGTCATCCCGCGAAGTACGACGAACGCTCCCAACACCGAGCACAGTGCGCCGACCGAGACGGCGGCCGCCAATCCGCGCACCATGAACGCATACCGAAGCGGAGCGATCAGCCACTCAAGCATGAGGGGTTTCTCCTCCCGAGCATGCGGTGTCGTGTACGACGAACGCGCCGTCCCGCCCTGTGACGACGCGAAGGCAACTGCCGTACGCCTTGCGAAGCACGGTCTCGGTCAGCACCTCGCTCGGAGGACCGAAGCCAAGCTGGGTCCTATTGAGCAACAGAATCTTGTCAAACCGACCGGCGGCGATGCTGAGATCGTGCAACGACATCAGGATCGTGACGTCACGAACTTGAAGCGCGGTAATCAGATCGAGAACCTCCTGATGCGTGTGCACGTCCAAGCCGACCAGCGGTTCGTCAAACAAGATGAGTTCCGCTTCCTGGGCCAGTGCGCGTGCGATGAACAGACGCTGCTGCTGTCCACCGGACAAGGCCTCGATGCGACGGCCTGCGTAGGATGACAACTCGACGGCCGCAAGCGCCTCACGAACCAAGGCCCGATCTCGCGCACCGGGCATCCGCAACGGCCCGATCCGCCGCGTCCTTCCCAGCATGACGAAGTCGATCAGCGTAATCGGAAACCGCCAATCGAGTTGATTCCGCTGAGGAACGTACGAGATGCAGATATGGGAACATGGCCCGTGTCCGTGGATGCGGATCGTGCCCGACATCGGATCGAGGAGGCCGGCAAGCGCCTTCAGCAACGTCGACTTCCCAGCGCCATTGGGTCCGACAACCGCCAACCGCTCGGCAGTTCGCAGTTCAAACGACACATCTCGGATAACAGGGTCATGATCGTATCCTGCGGACAACCGATTGACCGAAACGGCAGGTGCATCGGCGTCATGAACGGTTCCGACCGCATCTCGGTGCATCCATCGCACCCGACAGGGCGTTCGCCGGCCTGAGGCACTTCGCGGGCGCATCAGTTCGCCTCGTTCAGCGCATCGACGATTGCCGTTGTCGTATATCTCATGAAGTCGAGGTACGTCGCCGCGGGGCCCTCAGGATCGCTGAGGGAGCCGGTATACAGCATCACGACCTGGATCCCTGTATCCGCGGCAACCTGCTCAGCCAACGCGGGGTTGGCGGTCGTGCCGACGAAGATTGCGGGAACATCCAACCGCTCGATGGCGGCGATCAATTCGGCCAAACCGCGAGCCGATGGCTCAGCGAGCGAACTGATACCCGGAATCACGGTACCCGCCAATGTGAATCCGTATCGGTGGGCGAAGTAGCCGAGCACACGATGGTCACTGACCAGATGACGGCGTTCCTCCGGAAGCGTGGCCACGGTCGTGAGGATCCACGCATCCAAGCTTGCGAGTTCCTGTCGATAGACATCCGCTTGCGCGGCCAGCGTCGACGCAGACGACGGAAGGAGTGTTCCGACGCGATCGACAATGATGTCGATCCACTGTGCAACAAGCGTCGGATCAAACCAGACATGAGGGTCGATCCCTGTATGATCGTGCGCGTCCTCTTCGCCCTCTTCGTGAGCCTCGGCCGGGAGAAGCCCTTCGATGTTGTCGGACAGTGAGACGATCGGTGTCCCTACAGCTTCGAGGATGTCGGCCATGCCGGCCTCGAGATCCAGTCCATTGGCGAAAACCAATGCAGCGCGCTCGAGCGCGACGACGTCCTGCGGACGCGGCTCGAACGCATGAGGATCCGCGTCCGTTGGCAACAGCACCCGTACATCGGCTTCCTCGCCCACGATCCGCGAGACGACATCGCCGACGATCGTCGTCGTACAGGCAATCTCGATGCCCCAGGCTACGTTTGCGCTCCCCCACAGGAGCAGACCGGCCAAGATGACGATCATTTGCAGCTGCCTCACGTACACCTCCGTGGTTCTCTTTCCTCAACCATACACGCGAACGGCACAGACGGCCACAGGTTCACAGGACTGACACAAGGCTGTCCCCACGACTTCATCCGTGCGCTCTACGTTCAAGGCGTTCGAGAAGACGCCGGACCGACGGCGAAGTGAAACGCACACCGGAGAAAGGACGTGCAGCCGAGACACGAACGAGAGCAGTGAGCAACCCTACGATCCTTCCTTGTTGCCTCGAGGTGCGCCGCTTCAACGAGCGGCGCACTTCCATTCACGATTCGCGCGATACCGGAAGCGTGAACCCGAAACGTGCCCCGCCCTCAGAGGCGTTCTCGGCCCAGATCGTCCCCCCGTGTGCTTCGACCAGCACTTTGGCAATCGACAGGCCCAATCCTGCCCCCGCTGCACTGGCGCGGGACGCGTCCGCCCGATAGAAGCGGTCGAACACGTGTCGTACATCAGACGCCGACAACCCGGGGCCGGAATCCTGGATCTCCACGCGAAGGCTTCGGCGATCTTGGGTTGCGCGAACGAGAATCCTGCCGCCTTCCGGCGTATGTCGAATCGCGTTGGAGAGCAAGTTCAGCAGAACCTGCTCGATTCGATGGGCGTCCACGTGGACCAGCGGAAGATCGGGGTCGATCGCTCGCACGAGATCGATCCGCTCGTCCTCCAGCTGCACGCCGATGGTCTCTACGATCGTCTCCAAGAGCTGAGCGATCGAGGTCGGTGAGGGGTGAATCGACAGCCTCCCCGTATCCGCCAGCGCGAGCTGATGAAGGTCCTGCACCAATCTCGTCGTGAGAAGCACCTTGTCGTGGAGGGCGGTGAGCGTCTCCTGGCTCGGTTGAATCAGACCGTCTCGCAGGCCCTCAAGCGTCGTGCGGACGGCGGTGATCGGCGTTCTGAGTTCGTGAGAAATATCGGCAATCAGGCGCTTCTTCACCTGTTCGGATGACGCCAGGCTCGACGCCATCTCGTTGAACGACGAAGCCAACCGCCCGATCTCGTCGGACGACACAATATCGACTCGGTGATCGAACGTTCCCGCGGCGATGCGGCGTACGGCAGCGTCGAGCTTGCGCAATGGGCCTGTCAACTGCCGGATGAGGACGAACGAGAGCAGAATGGCGACGACGCCGGCGGCGATCCCGGCCCACAGCAACGACCGGCGCGCTCTCTGAAGATAATCCTCCTCCATCTCGATCCCGGCAAGGAATCGCGTGGGCAGGAACGTCCACTCCTGGCCGTCGCGAGTCATGAAACGGATCCCCAACTCGAGGATCTCATCGTCCAAGCGTCGGCCGACCTGGATCTGGCTGAGATTCGGCGAGTACACGACGACGCCGTCGGCGTTCACAATGACGGCCGGCATGTTGGCGTCTCGCTCCACAAGTGCCTGAAGCGTGGAATCCATGTCGCCCGTCTCACCGTACAGCGCACCGAACATCTCGAACGCGAACCGGTCTTGCACCGAAGCTCGGCCGGCGGTGAAATCGGAGAACGCGCGGTTCACCGAGACGCTGATGAAGAAATACGCGGCCAACGACGTGAGTGCGATGATCAGCACGAACGCGATCAGCAGTTTTGCGGAGAACGAGAGCCGCCGCAGCACATGCGTCACGCGTCACCGCCCTTGGACAGCTTGTATCCAACGCCAAACACAGTCAGGATCAACGACGGCTCGTGCGGATCCGGTTCGATCTTGTGCCGCAGCCGCTTGATGTGTGAATCCACCGAGCGCTCGAACCCTCCGTACGCGTCGCCACGTACGGCCTCGAGAAGTTCAAGACGGGTGAACACGCGCCCGGGTTGCGCCATCAAGAACGCCAACAGATCGAATTCCATCGCAGTCAACTCAACGGCTTGGCCGTGAACCTGAACCCGGCGTTGCTCTCGATCGAGGTGCAGCGAACCAACCTCCAGGACGTTGGACGCTCCGCCTTCGACGCGGCGGAGGACGGCGCGCACACGTGCCTCGAGTTCTCGCGCACTGAACGGCTTGATCACGTAGTCGTCCGCGCCGCTCTCCAGACCGGCGATGCGGTCGTCCTCTTCAACGCGCGCGGTCAGCATGATGATGGGCACGTTGGAGCGTTTGCGGATATGTTGGGCGAACGTCAAACCGTCCATCTTCGGCAACATCCAGTCGAGGATGATCAGATCCGGAGCGTGCGCCTCGAACTGGGCGATTGCCTCGTGGCCGTCGTAGGCGGCCACCACCTCGAAGTGCGCGGCCTCGAGATACGATCGGACGGATTGAACGACAACCGGCTCATCGTCAACGACCAAGATTCGCGTACTCATGAGTGTTTCACCCACTCCAGTATAGAGGATCGCGAGGTCCGCTTCACTCGTGTCGACGCTCGGTTCTCGATTGCCGCCGGATGCTCATCTCGCCTATGCTGGGGCGTGAAATCGAGACAACGATTCGACGTACGACCTACCACGATCCTCGTGAACGATCGTATGCAGAGCGGTTTCAGCTACACCCTTACGGCGGCCGAAGGGGAGGGCTTCGATGCGCGATTCCGCCCCGAGGTGTCACCGCCGGAGATGCTGGAACTTGGGGTATTCGGGGGAAAGTACATGACCGACTGCCGCCATGAATTCCCCGCGTCGTGGTTCGACCGCGCCAAGCTCTCCCCGCAGCGGAGCGACCCGAACGTGAACTTCTTCGGCGTCGCCGCCTCGAAATCCCTCGCGTACTGGCGGAAGAAGGGATGGATTCATCCGGACGATCCACGAGGTTGGTTCCAATGGTACTGCCGCTACTACATGGGCAGACGGTGCGCAGACGACGAGCGTCAGATCAAGCGGTGGCGGGCGATGCAGCGGCACATTGCACAAGTCCGGAAGAACTGCTACCCGGGAGATCTGGATTGCCGACGACGGCAACGGCAAGCGCTGTTGCACTGGGCCTACGACAGTCGGGAGATCTAACCGGTCGGATTCGAACGCATCGTTCCTGGAACCGCCTACGATTTCGGCGGGGACTCGGACGCGGCGCTGGATGTTGCCATCGTGTCACGATAGACGCCGTGATACGAACGCGGGAGAAGCTCTGCGATGTGCTGCATGACCTCGTCCGCCAACGCCTGGCGGTCCTCCCGCGTGGTCCTTCCCGTTGGGAACGCGAGCGTGAACGGTTCTCCCACGCGGAAGTGGAATTCGGTCCTTCGGAAGTGCTTCAGGTTTGCGTTGACGCGTTCCACGCCCCAGAACGCCATCGGAACAATCGGGCATCCTGACTTCTGCGCAAGGATTGTGATTCCGGGATTTCCCCGGGCCAGCCGGCCGTCGCCGCTGCGCGTTCCTTCGGGCATGATGCCGAGGATGCCTCCATCCTTGAGAACCTGCAAAGCCGTACGCAACGCAGACATATCCGATTCCCCACGGCGGATGGGAATCGCTTTCCACTGATTGAACATCCACGCCAACGCTTTGCGATCCCAGCTTTCGGACTTGGCCAGCGTACGGACGGCACGCGGACGCAAGAGAACGCGCAACGCGGGAAACTCGAACGCGGAAATGTGATTGGAGATCAGAATGTACGGGCCGTTCAACGGGAGGTGGTCCAATCCACGCACGTCGAAACGGAACAACACGCGTGCAACTGCTGTGGATACGGCATCGAGAATCGCCAGCCCGAATCGACTCATGCGACCTCGGAGACCGTGATGATCTCAAGCGCGTTTGCGACGATCGATACCTCCAGCCGCTCTCCCTCCGTGCACAGGGTCTCGCCGTCTGCGTGTGCGGGCAGCGACCCTTCAATTGCTGTAACGACGACACGTTCTGCCGTCCCCGCGGAGATGGCGGAGTGACCGAACTGTGTTCCCTTCATGAACCGCAACATCAACGCGAAGATGCGGGGACGGGTGACCTGACGAGCGATGCACAAGTCGAAGTGCCCGTCATCGGGGCGTCCTTCGGGAGCCATCATGAACCCGCCGCCCATCCGCGTGCCGTTCATGATAGAGACCATCAAGGCGTGGAGATCCAGCGTCTGATCGCCGAATTCCAGCCGGACGCGGGGCGCTTTGAAGTAGATGAAAATCGTCTTGATCGCCGCAATGAAGTACGCCGGGAACCCGGTCAACCGCTTGAGGCGCGCGGCGACGAATCCTACGACCGCGTCGAACCCGATCCCGATGCCGTTCCCGAAGTATCGGCCCCGAGGAAAATCACCGCCGCTGACGCGGCCCACGTCGATCCACCGACGATGGCCGGCAGCCAATGTTCTGCAGCCGTCCGCGAGCTCGGAAGGGACGCCCATGCCGAATGCGAAATCGTTCCCGCGGCCGACGCACAGAACACCGAGCGCGGCAGTGTATCCGTCTTCTCTGGCGAGCATGAGGCCGTTCAACACCTCGTTGGACGTTCCGTCCCCGCCCACGGCCACGACGACGTCCGCATCTTCTGCGGCGGTTCGAGCCAACTCGACGGCGTGCATCGGTCGCTCCGTGCGGACCAACTCGAAGTCCAAATCGAGGGATTCCATCCGGCGACGGATCTCGGGAATGGCCTGCTCGGCTTCGCCGCCGCCGGCCGCCGGATTGACGATTAGACGATACGTATTCATGGGACCTCCATCCTCGCCGTGTACGTGGACGATTGTACCGTGAAGGCGATCCCGCCACGAGAGCAATCCCTAGATCTTGATATTCTGATCTTTACGTATCAATATTTCATCAAGATACACAGTAGCGGGGGATCCATGAATGTTGCAGTGATTCTCATGAGCACAGCGGGGGGGCTGGCCCTCTTCTTGTACGGCCTACGCGTACTCAGCAGCGCGTTGAAACGAGCCATCGGCGAGCAGTTGCGCGCAGTCCTCGAACGCGTTACGGGCAAAGCATGGCGCGCTGTCATCGTTGGCGCGTTGACGTCAGGGATCCTGCAGTCGAGCAGCATGACGATGGTCCTGCTGATTGGGCTGTTGAATGCGGGTGTATTGCGGCTTGCACAGGGCATCGGCGTGATGCTGGGTGCAGAGATCGGTACGACGCTCACCGCGCAGATCATCGCCTTCAAGATCGGTACGTACTACCTTCCCATCCTTGCGATCGGATTTCTCCTCTCGGAGATCTTCCGAGGACGGAAGGCGGGCGACGTCGGGCGCATCATCCTTGGATTCGGCCTGCTCTTCCTTGGGATGAGCATCCTCTCCGGCGGGCTGAAAGGGCTCGCGCAATCCGAGACGGTATTGCATCTGTTGACTTCCTGTGGCTCCAATCTCCTCCTCGGCATGCTGGTGGGAGCCCTGGTGACCGCGGTCATTCAGAGTTCATCGGCGATGACTGCTTTGGTCATTGCCATGGGTGCTGCGGGCATCTTGACACTGCCGGCAGCCATCGCTCTCGTGCTCGGCGCAAACATCGGAACGACGGTTACCGCGCAGATTGCATCCATCGGTGCATCCCTCTCCTCGCGGCGATTGGCGCTCGCACAATTGCTGGTCAATGTAATCGGAGTCGCTGTCTTCTTGCCCTTCGTGCCGTGGTATGGGCGAATCATGGCATTGACCTCGACGTCTCTTCCACGTCAGATCGCCAACGCACACACGGTGTTCAACGTTTCGGTCACCTTGGTGTTGATCCCGTGCGTGGGGACGTTGGTTTGGCTCGTCACGAAGGTCGTTCGAGGACGAGAGGCGAATGAAGCGGGTGCACCGCAATTCCTGTCGGAAACGCTCCTCTCCACGCCGACCGTGGCCCTGAGCCAAGCACGGAAGGAATACCTGCGCATGGCCGAACTGGCGGAGTCGATGATCCACGCGTGTCGGCACGGAATTCTCGAACGGGACCGGGGCAGCGTTGCCGAGGTCCTCGAAACTGAGGACACCGTGGACGAATTGAAGCGATCGATCGGTAGGTATCTGGACCGCATCCCAGGGGACGCCCTGTCGGAAAGGGAAGAACGCCGCTTGCATGTGCTGGTGCATGTCACGGGGGACGTCGAACGCGTCGGCGACCAAGCCGTCAACATTGCTCAACGGGCGCGGACGATGTTGAGGAAAGGGTATCAGCTCTCGCCGACGGCAACCCGAGATCTGGACCATCTGTTCGAGAAGACGACCACGCTGTACAAGCGCGCGATCGAAGCGCTGCGCTTGGAAGATCGACGTCTTGCTCACGAAGCACTCGATCTCGAAGTGGATGTGGACCGTCTGGAGAAGACGTACAAAGCAGCGCACATCGACCGTCTCGAACGGGGCGAATGCGATTCGACCGCCGGCATGTTGTACGTCGAGATCCTCCACAATCTGGAACGAATGGGTGACCACGCAGTCAATATCGCAGGGGACGTGCTGCACGCCATCTAGCCCGTCCCAGCTCAGCGAGTTCGGACCAAGCCCTTTTGCCCGCGAGGAAACCGCGAGGACGGTTCATTCTTTAAGCGGCATATCCAACGATCCTTTTGGTTCTCACGGAGGCTTGCATTCTTCCCCTTTTTCGCTCTACATTCCGATACGTGGAGAATGCAGCGTTTCGCTGCGAAAAGGAGGAACAAGAATGAAAAAACGGATCGGTCTGCTGTTGGGAAGCCTCCTCTTGTTGGGTCTGCTGCTGTCAGGGTGCACGTCACTCTTCTCGCCCGGGAGTTCCGTGGGTCCCCAATCGATCGATGTTCAGCAGGATGCGATCCTTGCATTCCACCACCTGCCTGAGGGCATCGAAGACACGATCGAAGGGCTGGGAGGAACGGTTCGAGCTGTTCTCGAGGAAATAGACGCCGTCCTGGTGACAGGGACGAGCGAGTTTCTTCTCGCAGTTGAGGGACTGCCGGGTTTCGACGTCGCGATTGCGGACGTAGCCGTGGATTGGCTGCCCGACATCGAACGCGTGGAGTTGTCGGCGGAGCACATCGGGTCGGACGAGCCATTCTTCGAGGAGTACCAGTGGGACATGCTGGCGATCGATGCGCCGGGCGCCTGGGACGCGGGATACACCGGCGCCGGCGTCCGAGTGGCCGTACTGGACACCGGGATCGATCCCCTGCATCCGGATCTGGCGCCCAATCTGAACGTCTCCCTGTCCACGTCATTCGTTTCGTATGAACCGTTCATTGACGACCTGGACGGACACGGTTCGAACGTCGCCGGCATCATTGCGGCCGCGGACAACGAAGTCGGCGTCATCGGCGTAGCACCCGGCGCGGAAATCGTTGCCATCAAGGTCCTCGACGGCAGCGGCAGTGGTGATTTCGGATGGTTGCTCGAGGGGATTCTGTATGCGGTCGCTGCCGACGTCGATATCATCAACATGAGCCTCGGTGCATACATGTCTCACGACGGATACGTCCGCTCCGGAGGTGTAGACATCTACGTCGGTGCAGCAGAGATCAACGGATTCGTCAACCTCGTGCGAAAGACCATCAATTACGCAGCGCAGCAGGGCGTACTTCTTGTGGCCAGTGCAGGCAACGACGCCCACGACGGAACGGGCGACTCCGGTTGGATGCATGTCCCGTCGGATGTCGGTGACTGCGTGACGGTGTCGGCAACCGGGCCGATTGGCTGGGCTTACAGCCACGATGTGGATCTGGATGCCTTCGCCTTCTACTCCGACTACGGGCCGCAGATCGATTTCGCGGCGCCCGGCGGTAACGCAGATTTCTCTCTGCCGTTGTGGTACTTCGATCTCGTCATGAACTGCACCAACGGCCAGTGGTACGCATGGTTCGGAGGTACGAGCCAAGCTGCTCCTCACGTTTGCGGTGTGGCGGCATTGATCGTTGAGAAGAACGGCGGAAGCATGAAGCCCGCGCACATCGAGCGCGAACTCAGACAGTCGGCGGACGATCTCGGAAAACCCGGAGGAGATCCCTTCTTCGGATATGGCCGCGTCAACGCGGCACGAGCGGTCACCGACTAGCTCGCCTTATCGCAGACGCGCGGCCCGGGGACCCCGGGGCGCGCGTTTCAACCTTCCGTTCGACTCGGACTAGTCCGTGCTGACGTACAGCAAGTACGAATCGATCCAGTCGGCGCCGGTGAATTCGCGAACCGCAACGTAGTACGTTCCGACGGGCAAATCGATGTTGATCCAGCTGGACGTGTCGGTGGCCGACACATCGTCATTGCTCGCCAACGTGTTACCCGCGCCGTCGAACAACGCGATTTCCGTATCTCCGGTCGTTTCGGTCCACAAGGTCACAGACATCGCGCGGGAGACCGTGAACATGAAGTAATCGAGGTCTCCCGAGCCTCCGATGCTGCCGCTCGCGCAGAGCTGACCGGAAAGGTTCCCTATCGCATCGGCGAGCGTGTAATCGTCGTTCGGCTCGACCTCGGAGACGCACATGGATCCCTGTACGACCAATGTGTAGCTGTAAATCACGTTGTCGTCCCCGTGCTCCCACACCATGACGTAGTATGTGCCGATCGGCATCTCGCGTTCAATCCAGCTCCAGTACTCGCCGACGACGTAGTCGTCGTTCGACGCAATCACGTTTCCGTAGACATCGAGCAACGCGATCTCGGTATCCTCGTTGGTGACGGTCGAGATGGTGAGCAAGCAGCCGCTGGTGACGTTGAACGAGAACAGGTCGTAGTCAGCGACGACCCCAATCGATCCGGTGACACATACCTCTCCGGGGACGTCTCCCAAGTGGTCGGCCAAATCGAACGAGTCGTTGTTCTCGACCTCTTCCGAGCAACCCTCGGCGCTGATGTGCAGCGTATAGTCGTAAATCACGTTGTCGTCGCCGTGCTCCCACACTGCGACGATGTAGCGCCCGGTGGCGAGGAACTCCTCGATCCGGCTCGAGTAGATGTTCAACGCGATGTCGTCGTTCTGAGCCATTTGATTGCCGTCGATGTCCCACAAGGCAATCTCGGTGTCCTCGTTCGTCAGCGTCTCGATCAGCACCCAACGAGGCGACAGAACGTCGAAGTAGTAGAAGTCGATGTCCCCGACCACGCCGATGCTTCCCTCAATACAGCCGGCACCAGGAAGTTCGGCCACGTAATCCGCCAATGCTACGGTATTGTTGTCCTCCACCTCCGTTGCGCACTGGCTCCATGCACTGACACCACTCGCCAGCAACAGAATCACCACAATCATCCCGAACGTGCCTCGTCTCATGCTCTCCGCCTCCTCTCTACCTCATAGCAGAATACACGATTTGTCGATATCGAGTGACCTTTCCGTTCCATGAGCACCGTCAGGGCGAGGTAGAATCGCCCTGAACATGAACCCGCAACGCGAGAGGATCCTTGGAAAGGTGAGCCTGCTACTCTCCGCCGTCATTTGGGGATTCGCGTTCGTCGCCCAGCGAGCGGGGATGCAATTCATCGGCCCGTTTACCTTCAACGGTTTGCGCTTCGGACTGGGGACGCTCGTGCTTCTCCCGTGGTTGATGTCCTCTCGAAGGCACGCGTGCGCCGAAAGGAACTCCATTATCCGTCGCCGCGTGCGGGCCGGGCTGACCCTCGCGGGCGCGGTCTTATTCGTGGCAGCCACGTGTCAGCAGATCGGATTGGTTCATACGACTGCGGGGAAGGCAGGATTCATCACCGGGTTGTACGTGGTGATCGTTCCGCTGCTCGGGCTGCTTCGGCGTCACGCGGTGCGAAGCTGGGTTTGGGCGGGATGTGGGCTGTCCGTCGCCGGGTTATACCTACTCAGCGTCGTGAGCATCTTCTCGCTGTCCGCCGGAGACGCGTGGGTCCTCGCCGGGGCGTTCGGCTGGGCCGTCCACGTCCATGTCGTTGAGTGGCTGGTCCAACGAACACGCCCCGTCGTGATTGCGGTGACCCAGTTTGCGATGTGCGCTGCGCTCAGCCTCATTGCCGCTGGATTCCGCGAGACCATCCGTCTGGACGCCGTCATGCGCGCGGGATGGCCGATCGCGTATGCCGGAGTCCTGTCCGTCGGCGTGGCGTATACGCTGCAAATCGTCGGCCAACGGCACGTTGCCCCGGCACGCGCCGGGATCATCTTGAGTCTGGAATCCGTGTTCGCGGTCCTCGGCGGATGGTGGATTCTGGGCGAAACGTTGTCGCTGCGCGGCGCGTTCGGGTGCGCATTGATGCTTACCGGGATGATCCTGACTCAGCGTGGCGATGACGTGCCCGCAGACGGACCGGGGTCCGGTTCGTTCTCGTAGTACGGGCGTAGCGTCAGCTGCAGTACTTCATTCTCCGATGCAAATCCTAGTCTGCGGTAGTACGGGACGGCACGCAGGCTCGGCCACACGATGAGAAGTTCCAGGTCCTCGGTTCGAGCCCACTCGACCGCGTGGCGCATCAACGTAGTACCGATCCCTTTGCTACGATGCTCGGGGCGCGTGTACGCATTGGTGACGTGGCCGAAGGCGTCGGCTACCTTCCACGGACGCGGAACGAGCGGAACCCTCCGGATGACGATGTGCGAAACGATGACGCCATCCTCAACGGCCACCCAGATGCCGAGTGCGCCGGACTCCATACCCCTTCGGAAGTGGCCGGCGCATTCGCGTTCGAAGTCCGTTCGTGGCGTTCGAGCACGTTCGCCGTCCTCTTCGATGCGAGATTGCCAGCGCAACGCCGCCAGAGTGGCACATTCCGTCGGTTCCGCCAGACGGTATTCGAGGTTCACAAGGGATCGTCTTGCTCGTCGATTCCTGCAAGAGGGACGATCGACAAACGAAGACCGTCAATCAGGGGACGTGCGCGATCGACGTCTTCCTCGGGGATCAAGAAGCGGACCGGCTCGATGAGCGGCCGAACGGCGTGGAAGTTCTCCCCTTGTGCGATGTACGGAATCCCCTCCGCGTCGAGCAGCGACTTGATCAATGCGACATCTCCGATGTTTGATGTTGAGACAAGTTCTTTCATGGACATCGAACGACTCCCTTCCGCAACGTAGCCTATCCGCCCGGGCGCTTTCTGAGCAAGAAGGATTGAAACCGAAACCGGGGATCCCTGGGATCGCGAAGATCCGAGCGGAAGCGCACGATTTCAAAAGCCGCACTGACGGTACGTTGCAACGTATCGTCGTCGTGGAACGAAAACAAGCGTGGGGGGCACAAGTGGTCATCCTCGTAAACACCTTCGTGCTCGAACCCTCCCCACGTCCCGTAGTAGAAGAGCGCGCCGGGACGAAGCACGCGGCGGATCTCGACCAGCGCTCGGGACAGTTCCTCGCCGGGCAAGTGCAACAGGCAATTGACCGAGTATGCGGCGTCGAACGATTCGTCGTCGAACGCAAGGTCGACGACATCCATCACACGAGCGGTCAAGCCCTTCTCGCGACACTTCGCTACCATTTCCTCGGCAAGATCGATACACATCACGGCGCATCCGTGATCGGCGAAGAACCTGGCATCACGGCCGACGCCGGCGCCGAGTTCGAGCAACGACTTGCATCCATGGGCCGACAGCTCGGACAGGAATTCCTCCCGTTCGCGTACGCGCCATGCGGCCAACGACCGTTCATCTCGAGCGGTAGCGTCGAGCGCATACGCGCGTTTCAGTTGTTCGCGGGATTGCTCAGCCATCGAAGTGCCTGTCGAGTTCGAGAATCGGAAGCAACTCGTCGAGATGTGCAATTTCGTAGGTCGGCACGATTCCCGTCGAGTTCGCCTCTCCTTCGGGATTGAACCAACACGTCTCGATCCCGTAATCGACGCCTCCACGAATATCGGAGGAGAGCGAATCTCCCACCACGAGGGTTTCGCGTTTGCTGATCGCGCCGATCTTCTCGAATGCGAGATCGAAGATCGCGCGAGCGGGCTTTGCAATCCCGACCTCCTCGGAGATCAGTACATGATCGAACGTATCGTCAAGGTTGAGCTTCCGCAGACGCGCCCGCTGAACGTCCGCAAATCCGTTTGTCAGTAGAACCAGTCCGACCGTGCCGTGAAGCGCGGCGAGGAGCGAACGTGCACCGTTCATCATTCTGGACTCGCAAACCAGGTGTTTGAGGAACGTCTCACTCAACACATCCGGATCCGCATCGATTCCCAGTGTGTCCAACACGAGACGGAAGCGCCGCTCGCGAACGTCGTGCGCCTTGAGTTCTCCGCTCTCGAACGCCCGCCACAGGTTCTCATTGATCCGGTGATACGTGGTCTGAAACGTGTTTGGCACGTCGAGACTCAGCGACGCGGGAGCGGTCCTCAGTGCCGACGTTTCGGCGCGCCGAAAGTCGAGCAACGTGCCGTCTGCATCGAAGAAGACCCATCGAAACTGCATCGTCATCGATCCCCCTCGTCGGGAGGCGCACGCGTCGGTTCGTCGGATGGTCGTAGTTCGCGCCTCAATTGCATCCGTGCGAAGAACGCGAGACTGAGACCGAACGATGGAATACACAGGAAGGCGACAACGGGCGGACTCCGCCAACCCGATAGCGCGATGAAGTAGGCCATTCCAAGGGCTGAGAATCCGAGCGCCGCCAATCCATCCCTGCGCCAACCGATGAACAAGATTGCCAGCACGCAGAAGGAGGGTACGAGATGCGTGACGAACGTGCGGCTCATCTGCAGGTATTCGGCATCCTCGCCGAGGAAGGCCGCAACCGCCAACGTCGTAAGAAAGATCGCCCACGCGATCGCCATGACGCGAGGAATCCACAGAAGAATCGTCGTGAATCGGAAGTTCTCCATCTGTCTCCTCACCTCGAACCGATCACTACGTCATCAAGCAACCGCCGAACGCAATCCGGCTCTCACCCGGCGGAAGATACAGCACATGAACGTTTTCCAACGGCCGCTGCACGATCTCGGCAACCCGCTTCGAAAGGCGGGCCGCCTCCACCCGGCGATCCTCCTCGGTGGATCGCCGTGCTTTCAGAATCGACACGAACACGGGACGCACGACGACATCCGTTTGCGTACCGTTCTCCGCATACTGCGTCCGTGGGAGTCCGCGCAGCCGAACCCACGTTTGCTTCGGCGGCGTCTCGAAGATGTCTCCGGCGGCGTCCGCGATTCGCTGTGCCCACCCTTTGCAGAGCGAGTCAGAGATGTCGAGTACAACCTCTACGTCCAGAATGGGCATCGCCGGTCACCGTCTCATTCTATCGGGAATCATCCGCCTCAGGCATCCGAAGGTAGATCGCCGTGTGGCATGGAGACATCGTCCCCTCGGGACCGAGACGCTCTTCCTCCACGATGGCGTGGAGCCGGAAGCCAGATCGCTCGGCGACATGGCGACTTCGTACGTTGGTTTCGTCGCAGTGAATACGGACGCCAGCGGGGTTGAGACGAGCGAACACTTGATTGACGGTGGCCCGCACCGCCTCAGACACAAAGCCGTTCCCCTCATGTTCGACCTCGGCGAAGTAGCCGATGATGTACTCGATCGGATCCTTGCTGAATGGGCCGACATAGATCTGCGCGACGAACTCGCTCGTCTGCTTGTCGAACGCACCGACGAAGTAGTAGACGCCCCGATCCCACGAGTGAGACAGGTCGTCGAGAACGGATCGTGTGTGCTCTTCACTAGCCAGGCTCATCGCGACGTTACCGGATTCGTACCGTCGCAAGTGCTCGCGGTTGCGAAGACTCATCCGGTAATACCACGGTGCATCTGCCGACGAGTACGGCCGAAGATACAGTCGGTCGGTTTCGAATGTGCGAGGCAAGCGTCCGGTCGGATCGGTCACGATTCCTCTCCTTCCTGTGGTGAGGACACGGGTTCCATCCACGCCGCAAGATACGCTCGAACGGACCGGGAAACATCAATCGCTGCGTCACTCAGCATGAAGTTGCGATACGTAGGCTGCGGCAGCGTCAGCCCCTTGCGGTCGAGAACCTCGGCAAAGCGCTCGCGAATCGGCGCCATCATCTCCTCGTAATCCGCTCGCTTCAGCCGACGATAGACGTCCTGATGCAGGACGTTCTTGAGAGCGAACCGCTCTTGCGGGACACGCTCCAGTCCGTCCGGAAGGTATCCATAGCAAAGCAGTGCTACCGGGAACGTCCAGCGGGGGAGGCACAGCAGCGCGCGATGCTCTTCTCCGTGACCCACGATGTCTCCGACATAGCACGACCCCATGCCCAAGGACTCGGCGGCAAGAACGGTCGTTTGCGCGGCGATCAGCGCGTCGCAACAGGCCATCACGAACTTGCCCACATCGGGCGCTCGCAGGGGAATCCCCGTTTGCTTACAGTACTCAGGGACTTCGAACGCCTCGAAATACCCGGCCCATCGTTGCATGTCCGCCAGAAAGACGAGGATGAGTGGGGCCGTCGCAATGAACGCATGTCCGCACGTCTCCGCGAGCCGTCGTCTGATCGAGGCATCCTCAACGTGAACGATCGAGTACAGCATCATGTTACCGGCGGTCGGGGCCCGAACGGCGCTCCGATACAAGGCAGCCAGATCTTCGTCGGTTACGGGACGATCGGCGAACGTTCGGACGGACGTTCGTTCGTCAATCACACGCAGAGTCTCATTCATGCGGATACCTCCGATGCACGATACCGCACACGGCGACCCGTGTCAGCGCCGTCTCCGAAGGGTACACTGAACAAGAGGAACGGATTTGTCACCGGCAAACGGCGTTCCATTCGTTTGGCTACTCTTGGGGCGATTCCGGCTCGAAACACGTCCCATCGAGTTCGGCGACCATCTCCGTCATCACCGCCTGTGCGTCGGCCACCGCGTTGTTGTAGATGGCCGGGCCGATCTCACGAAGAACGAAATCGAGAAGCAATGCGGCCTTGAGATCCCCGATATCCTGTTCGAAGACCTCGGACACGTGTTGTTTGATCGCATTTAGCAATGTATCGCGTCTTGCCTTGTCGAGTTCGATGGGCATGGATCAACCATCCTTGCGTGAGCATATTCCCGAGCCTATCACGGGTTGGACTGAAGGAGAAATGCGTAGCGACCCGTCGGACAGATGCTTCCCATCCCGTTCCCCAAGGGGGTTCCGGAGTCGGGAATGGTGTTACACTGGCCGACGACGGTTCCCTCGAACGTATGCGCGGCAGAGCCGGCGTCCGCCGGATCGCATGATCCGTCGCCCAAACGGATTCCCATCTGATCGTTGCTGAGGAACTGCGAATGTACGATCTCCAGCGTGACATCATCCCAGACGGACAGCCCATCGCGTCCGTTGTCGCTCAAGCGCGTGTCCGACAAGACAAGGTCGACATTGCGCTCGACGTGGATCCCCGATCCTGCATTGTGTTCGATGGCCGAAGCTTGAACGACGAGTTTCGCGCCGCCGGTGGCGTGAATTCCGGCAATCGAGCGATACGGGAGATCTGCCAACTCAGCGGTTCCGTTGTCTGACACGACGGAATCAAGGATCTGGACGACCGCGTCGGAAGTGATCTGTACGCCGTATGTGCCATTCCTCCGGATCGAGCACGTGTCCAGGACGACGTTGCCGTGGAAGATGAACACGCCCGCTTCCCCGCAGTCCGCGACCTCGACGTTCGATAACGTCAAGCGTACGTTTGACGATCGATAATCCGACGAGACGCTGATGCCGTGTCCTCCACCGGAGATAATGACGTTCGCAATCGAGACGTCGATTGGTCGATCAATGCTGAGCGACCCAACGGAGATCACGGGGTTGCCTCCGGGTCCGAGCAGTTGAACGGGTACGTCAATCGAAGGCTCTCCGATCAAACGGACGGACTTGGCGATCGCAATCCCCGAATCAAGAACGTACGTTCCACTGGTGAGGATCACCGTTCCTCCAGAGAGCACTTGCTCGATGGCCCGTTGAAGATCGTCTCCCGTGGAGACGTGGACAACGCTGTTGGGGAGCCAGGCGATCATCTGCGCGACGCCGGCCAACTCGAATCCGAGTTCGTCACCCCCGAGCGCGGCGGACAGATACGCATACGCGTGCCGGGACACGTCACGAAGGAGTTCCCAACCGGCGTCCTGAGGAACGCCGAGCACATCCTGAGCCCAAGCGATGTACTCGGTGGCGGAGTCCAGCGCACTCGCTAGATTCAACTCCAAGGTTGGCGTCAGCTGTTCGAGTGAGAGGTACGTCTTGACGTCGTCGACAAGCCTGGGAATGGACGTCTCGACGGATTCGTCGCTGAGCAGTGACGAGAGTTCGGACAGGTTGACGCGTGCGTCCGTGATGTTGAGCGCCAGTGAGGAGGCCTTGGAGAGGTACACGGCAAGCTCCAATGACTCATTCAATGACTGTAGAGCTTCCAGCAACGACGCCGGCTGAGCGAGAAGGCCGGCAGGCGTGATACAGGCGAAGAGGGACAAGGCGATGAACAGCACTCCGCAGGCCCGCCCCCCCGGGTGACGCATTGACCGCTTACTCACACGTATCTCCTTCTTCCTGGGTTTCGTGCGGCCGATTCTGAAGACCAGGCGATGCGTCCTCAGGCAATTGGTCGATGGCCAAACGGTATCCGAACCCCTTCTCATTCACGAGAGATGCTTCCGCCCCGGGAACCGCATTGCCCAAACGACGGCGGATTTTGTAGATGCATTGGCGAATGTCGTTGGAATCGGCATACGGAGAATCAGGCCACACGGTATTGAGGATCTCTTGTTCGGTTACGATGCGGCCTGCCTTGGACGCGACCAGTGCCAGCAGCCCGAATTGCTTCGGCGTGAGCACCACAGGGTGACCGCGCACATGAACGCGCTTGCTGCCGGGACACACGACCAAGGGGGCCGCCCGGGGAACGTTTCGGTCGTGCGCCGATCGTTGACGCCACGCGCGATGGACTCCCAAGATCGCCAACGAAGCACACAGCCACATGCCGAGGGCGATTCCCCACACCTTGAGGGCTGCGGCGACTGCTTGCGATCGATGCGGCGAAGCGTCCATCAAGACATGAACCTGCACGGTTCCTTCGTTGGGGGTATCGATGGAGACCCGGACTTCGAACATCCACCCCGCGGACGCGCGAACGAGTCCTCGATCTGGCTCGTCATCATCGAACGGATCGGGCTCGGGAAGCGAAGCAAACATGCCGGACGAAGCCTCGAGTTCCAGAATCAGCCGTTTGCCCGAGCGAACTTGGATTCCCCGGGTGCCGCCGGACATCATCAGATTGGCGACGTAGGTAAGCGTCTCGCAGTGATCGGTCGCGACCCATTGCTGTGCTGCCTGAGCGAACGCCGCGGCAGACAGATACGCTCGGTCCAACGAGTCCCCCATGACCTGATGGAAACGCCGAGCGCTCTGCCACGCGCCGATGGCTGCGGCGATGACCAAGAGCGAGGACACGAAGATGAGACGCCAGGCCATTGGATGATCACGTAGCGGATTCACACCCCTACGTTACCGAAGGCGATCGGCACAGACAACGGAAATCAAGGCCGATAACGGCTCGGTAACGAAACCCGGAAACACTGGGTGGAATAGAGTATTCCGCCTGTTCCACATCGAATGTTGCGCCGACAATTGGGGCGAGGGCATGCGGGAAGAGCCCGGGAACCGTTCGGTCGGCACAGTCGCGGGGGTTTCGATAACGAGAACCTGACGGCGCAGTAACGGCACGCTTATCGCTCGCTGTGTCCGTTTCGAGGACGATGGATGAGCAATCCCAGAACGGGCGACCGGGCGCCTTGACGATCGAATGACGCCTCTCTGAGCTGGGAGCACACCCGAGGAGACCAGGTCCTGCGGCCGGGAAGTGAGGAATTGCGGTGACTCTCTACATTGCTAAACGCATTGTGTTCTCCGTGTTCGTGTTCGCCGTCATTGGGTTCGTCTCGTTCTTCGTCATCTGGCTCATTCCTGGAGACTTCTTCACCCCGCTGGAGTGGATGGTTCGGGTCTTCGATCTCGATCCGGATCTGCCCGCTGTAATGCGAGCGCACTACGGGGTAGACAAACCGATGATCGTTCAGTGGTGGATCTGGTTTTCCGGAGTGATCCTTCATGGAGACTTCGGCATGTCCTTCATGACAGATGGCCCGGTTGGACCGTATATCTTCCGTCCGGGAGGGCCTGTCGAGGTGTCACTTATCGTCTCGGGTACATCATTGCTAATGGCATGGTTGATCGGGATCCCTGTAGGCGTGCTGTCCTCGCTGTCGCGCGGGCGGCGAACGCGGACCCTGTTTTACCTCTTCACGGTCCCATGGCTCTCCATCCCGTCGTATGTCATCGGTGCCCTCATCCATTGGTTTATCTACCGATTCATCGATCCCTTGATGGTCGGAGCTGGACTGTGGGGACTGTGCGGATGGCGCTTCGTCGGGCAACCCATGAGCTGTGCGAAGTTTGGAAGCTGTCTTCTTCATCTTCTGCCGATCTGGATCATCGTCGGCATGCCGATCTTCATCACCGTGGTGCGGCACATGCGCTCGAGCATGCACGATGTGATGGAGGAGAACTACACCACCGTTGCGCGATCGAAGGGAATGCGCGAGATTCGTGTCCTGTTTCGGCACGCGCTTCGGAACGCGGCCAACCCACTTGTCAGCATGTTCGGTGTGATGCTGCCGACACTTCTGATGAACACGATTATTGTTTCCCGCTTGTTCAATATCCCGTCGTTCGCGCAGGTCCTCTTGACGTGGGTGTCGTATCAGGATCAACACGTCGTCACCGCCGCACTCCTGTTCTACGGGAGTTTCATGATCGTCGGGAACCTGTTGGCTGATATTGTGCTTGTGGTCATCGATCCCAGGATTCGCTACAGCTAGAGGAGGGCTAGCGATGCTCCGTAGGCGCACCGAGTCCCGGGATGCGGACGCGGATTTCCAGTCTGTGGAGGAACCAGGAGACGATCATCACGATGACCAAGTAGATCGCGGCAACGACCAAGTACGTCTGAAACGTATTTGCCGTCTTCAGGGCCAACTTCTTTCCTACGAACATCAACTCGGGAAGCGTCAGAAAGTAGGCCAGGGATGAGTACTTGATGGTGTAGATCAATTCGTTGGACCAGGAAGGGATCACCAGCCGGAGCGCCTGGGGAAGAATCACGTGTCGTATCGCTTCCAGGCGACTGAGCCCGAGCGCACGCGCGGCCATCATCTGGCCCGACTGGATCGACTGAACGGCACCCCGGAAATACTCGGCTTGGTACGCTGCGCTGTTCAATCCGAATCCCACAATGGCTGACAGTAATCTTGACGGATTCGGCAGCCCGAGCGCTTGGACCAGTTGCGGCAGGCCGAAGTAAACGATGGTGATTTGAACGAGAAGCGGCGTGCCTCGAAAGAAGGCGATGTAGCCCGCTGCGATCCCACGAACCGACGAAGGACCGTACACGCGGCTCAACGCAAGAACGACCCCTACGACGAACCCCAATGCGATCGCGCCCGCAGTGATCAGCAATGTCAACTGCGTCGCCTCCAGCAGTTGTGGAAGGATGCTCCAGGCGTATTCCACAAAACTCATCGCGACCTACTCTCCATACAGTTCCGTGATCTTGCTGAGGAACGCACGCGTTCTCGCTTCTTTCGGATTGGTGAAGAACTCTCCGGGAGGCCCTTGCTCCAGGATGTTCCCGCCTTCCATGAAGATGATCTCATCCGAGACCGAGCGGGCGAACCCCATTTCGTGCGTTACGACCAGCATCGTCATTCCGTCCTTCGCAAGGCTGACCATAACCTCCAGAACCTCGCCGATCAGTTCGGGATCCAGCGCGGAAGTCGGCTCGTCGAACAACATCAATTGCGGGAACATCGCCAGCGCCCTTGCGATCGATACCCGCTGTTGTTGTCCGCCGGAGAGCTCTGACGGGTACGCACTGGCTTTATCCGCCAATCCGACGCGCTCAAGCTCCATCCTCGCCAATTCTGTGGCCTCCGCCTTCTTCATGCCCTTTACCTTCATCGGACCGAGACGGACGTTGGCCAACGCATTCAGGTGCGTGAACAAGTTGAAGCTCTGGAACACGAATCCAATTTCGGCCCGGATGCAATTGATGTTCTCCTTCCTGGAGGTAATCTCCTTGTCGCCGAGCCACACCCGGCCGCGATCCGGAATCGAGAGCTGGTTGATACAGCGCAACAGCGTGCTCTTCCCGGTCCCCGAAGGACCGATGATGACCTTCGTTTCGCCGCGCAACATCGAAAGGGAGACGCCCTGCAACACGTGGTTGCCATCGTAGGTCTTGTGCAGATCCTCAACCCGAAGGATTGTCTCAGACTGCCCTCGCACCCGATCCTCTTCCATCCTAACGCTCCACCTTTCCTCTCATCTCGAACCCGGGGATGCGGAGGCGATTCTCCAGCATCCCCAGCGCAGCGTTTCCGGCGTAGGTCAAGGCGAGGTAGATCAGTGCCACAAGCATCAGAATGATCAACGCCCAATGCGCCCCGCGAATCACGTAGAGCCGCGTATAGATCAACCCGCTTTGCTTGAACAGCTCGAGAACACTGATTGCGCTGGCGATGGATGTGTCCTTGAGAACGCTGGAAAACTCGTTGGTCCACGGAGGGATCGCGAGCCTGAACGCCTGCGGCAAGATCACGTTGCGGATCGCTTGGACCTTCGTCATCCCGAGCGCTCGTGCAGCCAGCATCTGTCCTTGGGAAACGGATTGGATGGCGCCGCGAAAGATC
>Ga0272441_10003871_pt1 | contig 27886 bp, 24 predicted proteins | sample SSMProp6N_FD_193582 | JGI IMG/M metagenome (GOLD analysis project Ga0272441, IMG submission 193582) | Marine sediment archaeal communities from Little Sippewissett salt marsh, Falmouth, MA, United States - SSM-Prop-6N | ecosystem: Environmental > Aquatic > Marine > Wetlands > Sediment ... | reverse complement strand
TAAGCTTTTCACTCGAACCCGCGGCCCCTTGACCCCTCCAAACCGGGAACCCGCTGCGAAGCAGTGGGACTGAGCTGAGCTAAGCGAGGGCGAAGAATCCTTCATTTAGACCAACTCTTTTGGAGATGATCCAGATTTTAAAGGCATACAAGCACCGTCCGCGCAACATGAAATCGGCCCTCGCCCCTGTTCCCGACCTACAACCGGGCACCGGGGGTTTCAAGGCGCCGAGGAACCGCGAGTAAAAAGTATGGCCTGTATGATTTCCCGGTGGTGAATCAGGGTAAATCATGCCTTCCGGGACAGGTAAAAGATCGCCTTCAGTCCCTTTTTAAGGTCAAAGCGGGCAGATTCCTGAATCGTGTAGCCCGCCCCCGTCAGCCAGCCCTCTATCTCCTTTTTTGTGAAACCGAGCCAGCGGTCTCCGTAGCGGCTCCGCATCGACTCAAGATTATGTTTTTCAAGATCCACGATGGCCAGATAGCCGCTGTCCCTGATAACCCGGAAGCTCTCGACTATGCCGGAGGCAGGTTCAGGCAGGTGGTGGAGCACCATGTTTATTACCGCGCAATCTGCTTCCCCGTCCCTCATGGGCAGATGTTCGAGCTGGCCTATCCTCAGGTCTATCCTGTCATCACTTCCGGTAAATCTAAGCTCCGCCTTTTTCAGCATCTCAGGGGAGTTGTCCACACCTATAACCTTTTCCGCACTGCCCAGAAGCGGCGGGAGAAGATCACCCGTTCCGCAACCGAGGTCGACCGCCACACGGCATGGATTCAATCTCATGCCGATCTCGCCTGCCAGATCGGTGCCTCCGATTATGTCCCGTTTAATCGAATCCCAGTCCTCGGCCATGGAATCAAAGAAACGTATCGCCCTTTTGTGGCTCTCATTTATCGCCTTCCTGGCGGCGGAGATGTCACCCTTGAGCGTCCGGCTTTCTTTGAACATATACCTGATCGAATCGATGAATCTTTTGCCTTGCCCGCTTTCCACGGCGCTGTAAAATGCCCAGAGCCCGTCGCGCCTGCAGGTGATAAGGCCGCAGTCAACAAGGATCTTCAGGTGCCTTGAGATCCTAGATTGCCCCATGGCAAGCATGTCCACCAGCTCGTTTACATTGAACTCCCTGAAAATAAGGAGATTCAGTATCCTGACCCGGGTTTCATCCGCCAGGGCCTTGAAGTATTCAACAGGTATCATTTCCATGCCTATATCAAGATATATTGATTTACTGATGCAAGATAGATAACCCGGTCATCCTTTGTCAAGGGAAAAATATCGGGAAGGCTTTTTTTGAGACGTCGGGAAAAGATCAGGGCCGCGGCGGTAATCAGGCAGAGCCTGAGATAACGCGGTTGTCTATTAGTCTTGTGGCACCCACTTTCACGGCCAGGGCAAGGAGATTTTTTTCACCAAGCAGGTCCATTTCTTCCAGGGTGTCGGGATCGCACAGACTCACATAGTCTATCTCTGTAAACGGATGACCCTTGATGAAGGAGGCAACAGCCTCCCTGATTTTTTCAGCGCTCCTTTCTCCCTTTTTGAACATTGCTTCCGCCATCTCAAGCGACGCGTTGAGACTCAGTGCCGATTCTCTCTCTTCCCGGGTCAGGTACTTGTTCCTTGAACTCATTGCCAGACCGTCGGACTCCCGTACGGTAGGGACCCCTATTATCCGGATATCCATATTGAGATCCTTAACCATGCGGCTTATTACGGTAAGCTGTTGAAAGTCCTTCTGTCCGAAAACCGCCATGTCCGGTTTGACCGCGTTAAAAAGCTTGGTCACCACCGTGGTAACGCCGTCAAAGTGAACGGGCCTGGAAATTCCGCAAAGTTTTTTCGTCAGATCACTCACTTTGACACCGCTCTGAAAGCCCTGAGGGTACATGTCGTCCGCACCGGGCACAAAAAGGATATCAGTGCCCACGCCCTCAGCCTTTTCCATGTCACCTTCCATGTCGCGCGGATATTTTTCAAAATCCTCGTCAGGCCCGAACTGGGTGGGATTTACAAAGATACTGACGACAAGAATATCACAATGTCTCTTTGCAACACGCATGAGTTCAAGGTGACCTTCGTGCAAAAAACCCATGGTGGGTACGAACCCCATGGTGTAACCTTTCAGCCTGAGCGCCTCAGCCTTTTCCTGCATAGCGTGAACAGATTCTATGACCTCCATTAGACCTCCCGTAGGTTTAATCAAATGTTTATTTCATCCAGGCCCGGGTTATCATCAATCGCCCAAGGCATGACTGTATTACTTTACCGGCCTGACTTTGCGATTTCAGGCAGAATAACCGAGCAGAGACGGAGGAACCTTTCGATATCAATGGTCTCCGCCCTTGCGCCGGGATCTATGCCGCACCTTTCAACCGCCTCAAGAAGTCCGGCTTTGCCAAGGGAGGGGAAAACAGCTGAAAGTGAATTTACCATGGTCTTTCTCCTCTGGGAAAACGCCCCCTTTACCAGTCTTCTAAAGATCTCATCATCCAATGCACGAACAGGATAGGGCCTGTTGAAATCAAGGCGCACCACCTTTGAAGCGACCTTCGGCCTGGGTGAAAATGCGGTTGCAGGCACATTGCACAGGACCTCCACATTTACGTGGTACTGTACCAGGATGGAAAGGGCACCGTATATTTTACCCCCCGGAGCGGCGCTCAGCCTCTCCGCCACTTCGGCCTGGAACATTAGGACGGCGCTTTCAATGCTCTTTCTGTTTCGAATCAGTTTCCAGATAACCGGAGAGGATATATTGTAGGGCAGATTGCCTATGACCTTGAGCGGTCCCGAAGACATGCCCCGGATCTCATCAAGATCCACCCTGAGGATGTCGCGGTTTATAAGCTCTACATTGTCTATGCCTTCGGAAAGAAACCTGTCTTCCAGTTCCTTTATCAGCCGGGAGTCCTTTTCCACGGCAACAATAGCCTTCACCTGTCTTGAAAGCGGTATGGTAAGCGCTCCCATGCCCGGGCCTATCTCAAGGACCACATCATCTTTCACGTACCCGGAGCGGGAAATGATGTTACCTATGATATTGGGGTCCATCAGAAAATTCTGACCCAGTTTCTTCTTGGGCCTGAAAGGCCGATCCGGTTTTACCGGCCCTGAAGGCGCCATTTTCTGTGCTCCTTCCTTTTCTTACGCCACGCCTTCGCGTATCGGAAAAGATGTATGCAGATGAAATATGAAGGTATGGACGCCGCTATGCCCATAATAAGGCCGCCAAGTATGAATGCGGCCAGGATAAAACCTCCCGCGCTCATGAGCTTCTCGGCTATTACGATTATCTCGGACCCTGAATGAACAGCCTCCATGATAGAGGAAAAGGTGGCGTTTTTCTCAGGCAGCAGCAGTAAAAACGCACCCAGCTTGTAACTGTAAAAATAGAGGAAATACCAGTTAAGGGGATTGCTGACCCATGTCCCCAGCACGGATGTAATCTTGCTCGCCTTGAACGCGACCGCCAGGGCAAGCGCAAGGGCCGTCTGGAATGGAATTATAGGCATCATACCGGCCAGCACGCCGAATGCAATGCCGAGCGCCAGTTCATGAGGCTCATCCCTCAAGGCAAGCAATCTCAGCAGGTAATACCTGAGCTGTCTCTGAATCTTCAATGAATCCTCACGCAACAAATCCAACCGGCATGTTAAAATTAAATCGACCGCCGGTATCGACTCTTTCAGTCGATATCCTCAATCGGGTATTTTGATCTGACATCAACGGACATTTCGGTTTCATGCCCCTCAAGGAGCCTTCTGTAACCGGCTACCGCTATCATCGCCCCGTTGTCCGTGCAATAGGAAGGCCTGGGATGGTAGATCCTTATCCCTTTGCCGGAGGCATCCTGTTTGAGGCGTTTACGCAGACGGTTGTTGCATGCCACCCCGCCCGCCACAACCACGGAATCCGTCTTCATCATCCCGGCTGCCTTAAGCACCTTGGCTACCAGCACATCTATCACAGCCTCCTGAAACGATGCGGCTATGTCGGCAAGACTCACGCCGCTGTCCGCCTCCTTATCCTTCCATTTCCTGATGAAAAGCGACACGGAAGTCTTTAGGCCGCTGAAACTGAAATCAAGGGAGTCCTTTGAAAGAAAGGCCCTGGGAAAATCTATCTTATCCACCTTTCCCTGTCTTGCAAGCTTCTCTATTACGGCTCCTCCCGGGTAGCCGAGCCCGAGTATCTTGGCGACCTTGTCAAAGGCCTCACCTGCCGCATCATCGAGTGTCTGGCCCATCTGAAGATAATCACCGTATCCCTTTACATTGTAGATACTTGTATGCCCCCCGGAAACCGTCATGCATATAAAAGGAAACTCCGGCACGTCCTCTTCAAGGAATATGGACAGGATGTGGCCTTCCAGGTGATTCACGGCTGCCATCGGCAGTCCGTTCACATAGCTCATCGCCTTCGCATAATAAAGTCCCACAAGAAGAGAACCTACAAGACCGGGACCGACCGTTACCGCAAGCCCATCAATGTCACCCATGCCTGTACCTGCCTTTGCCAGGGCCTCTTGCACTACAGGCATGATGTTTCTGAGATGCTCCCTGGAGGCCAGTTCAGGCACTACACCCCCGTGAGGGTGATGAAGTTTTACCTGGGAGTGAACGATATTTGAAAGAATTTTTCTCCCCTCTACAACAACGGCCGCCGATGTGTCGTCACAGGAGGTATCTATTCCAAGTATATTCATCTGTTAACCTCTTAAAAAATGGAACCGCCTCTTAGAGCCCGGCGCGGTTCATACCGAATCATCGCCCCGCCCCCTTTTGCAATAGCGTTATAGGGGAAGCAAAGGATACCGGCCGAAAGGACCGGCGACGGAGCTAAGCGGACAGGAAATTTCAGGCACCTATCACGATCCATCAAGGAAGAGTCATCTTTCCCCAAACCGGTCCCAGGAAACAGGTTTTCCATAATGAAATCAAGGGATCTATTCTTCATGACCAGGTCAAGAATCCGGAAGACTGATCAGATTTTCTTTCCGGCCCTGATTTCATCTATTCGTTTGATTACCATCTTTATATGGGATGCCATTGCTCCCGCACTCGAGTAACGTCTCTTAATGTCCTTTTCAAGGGACCTGTCGAGGATTTTTTCTATTACTCGAGGTATGCGAGGATTGAGGGATCTCACAGAGGGGTGCCTCTCCCGTGCAATCCTGAGGGCGGTGGAGGTAATGTCCATACCTTGAAAGGGCCGTACCCCCGTTAAGAGCACAAAAAGCACTGCCCCCAAAGAAAAAATGTCCGAAGCCGGAGATGTTTTCTTACCTGACACCTGTTCAGGTGACATATAGCCTGCTAAAGAAGAAAAATCAACATCTCTTGCTCTCATGACGGATAACGTGAACTGCGACATGCCGAAATTCTTCAACTTCACCCTTGTCTCGTTTTTATGCTTCAGTATATTTTCAGGCCTTATGTCTCCATGGACTACTCCGAATTCATGAGCGTAATCAAGGGCATCCAAGACCTGCTCGGCGATGTCAAGAACCGTCCTTACGCTCATAAGGCTGCCTTTCTCGGTGTTGTCTGACATGTCCTGCCAGTCGAGGTGTCCGCTTATTATGAAGAGCCGGCTCTCATGCATTCCGAAATCCTGAACAGCTTCTATCCCAGGGTGTCTCAAAAGGCTTATTTTCTGAAGGCTGTCCAGGAAATCGTATCCGGCATCCCTTTCTTTATCCCCGGCAATTTCAGTCAAATCCAGTGACAATAAAAAGAGATTCCGGTCATTGGACGGACCCCTGACCCTGTAAACGGTGCCGAGGGTGTTTGTCCCGATTTCCTCCACGATCTTGTAGATGCCTACGGAAGACTGCAGGGCCAGGACCTGTTTTGAATCAACGGACGGAAGGCCTTCTACGATTTCGGTCTGGCCCAACCGCATCTCGCTTTCTCCCTGTCTCAGTCTTGACATTCGCTTTTTGATGTCCCTGAACTCCCCGTCACCCTCATTTATGGATTCATAGACGGCAAGTGCCTTTGTGGGAAAGCCCTTTCCTTCATAGTCAAGTCCGAGGTTATAAAAAAGGCCCTTTACCATGGAATTATCAGGAGGGAGTCTGGAAAATTCCTCAAAGGCCAGGTCAAGCAGCCCTTCCCTCTGGTAGGATATTCCGAGTGACATTACCCTGTCATCGGACAGATCGGCGTTGGTAAACAGGGCACCACGCCCGGGGATAAAAACCGCTTTGAGCCGGATCAGGATCAAGCCGAAAAGCAGAAGAATCATGGAAGGGGTTATCTTGAGCCATATCTGGTAAAAATTTAGAACAAGTGCCCCTGATGCGACAAAAAGCGCCAGGAGAACCGCCGTTGCACCGGTCGCCGGAAAAATCCTCATTCCGGGAAGCACAAAGGAGAGGTAAAGACCGCAGAGGACCAGCATGCCCAGTTCCATCAGGTTTATCCATTGGGGCCTTTTGATAAATCTCTGATCCAGGATATTGGCGACCGAATTTGCTATGACCTCTACCCCGGGCGTGTTTTCTGAAAGAGGTGTTCGAAAAGTATCCCTGAAACGGCTGGGGGCTGCAGGACCGATAATTACTATCTTATCCCTGAACAGGCTCGTTCTGACCTGGTTTTTCAGGACCTTATCAAAACGGGTCCTGTGAAAGGCATCCTTTGCGCCGTTCCAGTTCATATAAGTACTCATATGACGGTCATTCACAGGCACTGAGAGGTTTCCCGCCGGGGAGCCCCTCAACTCGACAGCCTCGTCCAGGTGAAGGACCATTCCCTGGTCCTTCACCCCTTTAAAAAGCTTCACGATCGCAAGCGGAAAGGAAGGGAAGTAGGTTCCTTTTAGATAACCCAGCGCATGAACCTGGCGCCTTATGATGCCGTCCTGATCCGGGAAAAGGTTGATATGCCCCATTCCTGCCGCCACCTCCGCAATTGACGGCAATACCGGCCTGACCCTCGACAGCCAGGGAAAATCGGAATCAACCGCCTTGGTCTCAGAACCCTTGATCTCTTTGAATCCGAACCTGGCAATAAACTGAGGGACCCGCTGTTCACGATCCTTCTCAGCACCCTCAAAATAGACCGGAAGCACGACATTCCCCGCCTTTTCAATGGCGGCATAAAGCTTCGCATCATTGTCCAGACACGCACCGGCCTCGGAAAGGGACTTGTAAAAGGCAAGACCCGCTCCCTGCTGGCCAAGGCCCGATTTTTCAAACATATCCTTGAGACGCCTCAGGGCCTTCAATCCCGCCGTCTCTTCAGGTCCTGATATGGGTATATCCATAGCGATGACCTTTGCCCCGGCCAGGGCAAGGTTGCCGGTTGCCTTGGCCAGTATGTCTCTTGCCCATGGGAAAGGGCCTATTTCACTCAGATCATCCTGGGTTATCTCAACGATTTCAATAACCGGATTCGGCTCCTGCCTCGAGGCATATCTCATTCTCAGATCAAGGCTCTTCTGCTCAACCTCTTTCAAAAAACCAGGATACTTTATCTCGTATAAAGAGACGAACAAAAGCGTGATTACGATCCCTATCAGCCAGGCTGGAAAACGTTTAGTCTTTTTCATGGCAGGATCTCTTTACTCGATCTCCCCGAGGACTGAATAAGCGCATAATCTTTCATAAAGTGAAGGACCTATCCCTTTTATATCCAGGAGCTCCACCAGATCGCTGAAGCCTCCCCTCTGATCTCTGTTTTCTATTATCCGACCGGCCGTCTTGACGCCTATCCCTGGGATGGCGGTAAGCCCTGAAAGACCTTCCCGGTTTATGCACAGGGGGATTCCGAGGGTCACCCTGAAAAACGCGGACATCTGAGTCTCAGAAATTTTTTCTGTTTCGCCTGACCTTTCGTAGACCAGTCGTTTGCCCGATTTCCTTACCACCTCATCAACAGGAAGGACGCGACTTTCAACCGGACAGTCCGCACCCCCCCGAGTCAGGACAGCACCGATTGTCGGAGGATCTTTAAAGGAATAAACGCCGGGTGAGACGACATCACCGGAGATTTCAACGAAAAACCTTTGACCGGAAACGGTATCATCCGGTTCTATCGAGCTGAAAATCCGGGGGACCATGCCCATTGACAAAAGGAAAAGCAGCATGAGCAGCCCCCCGGCTTTCTTATCAAAGGTCCTCCTCTTTCTCATCGTCAAGCCCGAATACATTGTGAAGGACCCTCACGGCAAGCTCGGTATATTTTTCCTCTATGATGCAGGACACCTTTATTTCCGAGGTGCTTATCATCATTATGTTTATATTCTCCTTTGCCAGAGCGTCGAACATCTTCTTAGCCACCCCGGCGTGGCTTCTCATTCCGACACCTATTACGGAGACCTTTGCTATATCCTCATCGCCCATCACCTTGTGTGCATTGATCCGTTCCGCCACATCACTGACAAGTTTCATGGTCTTGTAAAAATCCGATTTGGGAACGGTAAAGGTGAGGTCGGTAAAACCATCCTCGCTCGTATTCTGAACTATCATGTCCACTACTATTCCCGATTCAAAGACCGGTTCAAATATCTTTGATGCGGTACCGGGCCTGTCAGGGACCTTCTTGATCGTAACCCTGGCCTCGTTTTTGTTATAGGCGACGCTGGACACCTGAACCTTTTCCATATCCTTTGTCTCTGTAACTACCATGGTACCCCTCTCTTCAGAAAAAGTTGATCTTACGTGTATAGGCACACCGAATTTTTTCGCAAATTCTACTGAACGTATATCGAGTACCTTCGCGCCAAGACTTGCCATTTCCAGCATCTCTTCATAAGAGATAAACTCCATCTTCCTTGCCTTGGGACAGATACTGGGATCCGTGGTAAAGACCCCGTCCACATCGGTGAATATCTCGCAGACCTCCGCATTAAGGATCGAAGCCAGCGCCACGGCCGTTGTATCAGACCCCCCTCTTCCGAGGGTAGTGATATCGCCATGTTCGTCCAGACCCTGAAAACCGGCTACGGCAATTATTTTACCCCGCTCCAGCTCATCCCTTATGCGCGCGGTCTCTATTCCCTGTATCCTTGCCTTGCCGTAGATGTCATTCGTACGTATCGGGGCCTGAAAGGCAAGCAGAGAACATGCATCATACCCCATGGACTTCAATGCCATAGCGAAAAGGGCCACGCTTACCTGCTCTCCCGTTGACATCAGCACATCCAGTTCACGCGGATCAGGGTCATCGGTCATCCCCCGGGCCAGTTTTATCAGTTCGTCCGTCTGCCCGGCCATGGCGGATAAGACCACCACCATCTTGTTACCTTTTTGATGATAACCGATGACCCTTTCCGCAACCGCTCTGATCTTTTCGATACTCCCTACTGAAGTTCCCCCATACTTTTGAACAATTATTCCCATAGACCTCTCGTCACGTCCTTTCTTTTTTTACAGAGATTAATCTCTTTCTATCCCCTCGATAAGGGTCATGGCCCTGGGATGAGACCCTGAAAACTTTATCTCTCTTTGCCTGTCTCCCATAAGAATAAGCTCCACCTTTAACCGGTGATCCGGAAGCAGCTCAGGCCATCTTTCAGCCCATTCCATGACAACCACACCATCCTGATAAAAAAACTCTTCAAGCCCGGCCGCCTCAAAATCCGCCAGAGACTCGAGCCTGTATGCATCTATGTGAAAAAGAGGGCATCGACCCTCATACTCATTCAAAAGAGAAAACGAAGGGCTTGTCACAACGGTGTTTCCAGACACCCCGAGGCCGAGCGCAACCCCTTTGGTAAAACGGGTCTTCCCGCTTCCAAGCTCACCGGCAAGGGCTATCACATCTCCTCCTGAAAGCCCGGAACCCAGCTTGATTCCCAGACTGATTGTCTCTTCTTCCGAATAGGTATTTAACTTGAGCAAGCGCCCTTGAGTCTCCATCTTCCCTAAATCATCCCTTGCAAAAACGGTCTTTAACGGCAAACCCCTTTCAGATTACCAGAGTCCTTATGATGTCGGCCTTTCCGATGACTCCCATGATGCTGTCGCCATCCAGTACCGGAATCGTGTAGACCTTTTTTTCCGTCATTATGGTCGCTATCTCATAGACGGGGGTCTTTTCATCAACACTCACGACATCCTTTGTGTAAAGCTCCTCTACCAGGGTGGCATTGAATCTTTTCAACTCCTTTTCAAACTTTTTGGAGCTTTCAAGGTAAAGGACCGCATCCAGTACCATAACCACGGTGGGTATATGGAGTTTCTTGTCCTTTCTTATAAGATCGCTTTCACAGATCACTCCTATGATTTTGCCGTCATCGTCAACAACGGGGACCCCGTTTATATGATTGGAATAAAGGATCCGGGCCAATTCCTTTATGGTGGTATCCCTTTTTACGGTGATGACATCGGTTGTCATTATGTCGCTTGCATTAAGCATTCAGATAGACCTCCGTATTCCATTACAGAAACCCTTGGCCTGGAAGCCGGGTTTAAAAACCGGTTTCGCCTCAACGGGTCGGGATAATCGTCCAAAATTGCGGAGCCGCCTTGCCCCCGGTCCATTCGGCCGGGATTCTTCACCTGTCAGGACAAGGCAAAGGCCCCCGAAAGCTATGAATCCCTTTCAAGGATCACCATTGCGGCCCCGTATTCCCCCTCATCGGAAAGGCTCAAATGGGTTCCCGTTATTTCGTTCCTGTCACAGATCTCGGCGCATACCCCATGAACCATGATCCCCGGTTTTCCACTCGGGTGGACAAAAATCTCTATGTCTTTCCACCTGACTCCTTTTCTCATTCCCAGCCCAAGGGCCTTTGAAAAGGCCTCTTTGGCGGCAAACCTCAGGGCAAAGGCGGAAAAGGGGCTTACCCTGCTGTAGCAATGCCTTGCTTCACCGGGGGTGTAAACCCTGTTGACGAATCTCTCACCCCACCTCACGACAGTCTTCTCAATCCTTTTTATGCGCACCAGATCTATGCCTGTACCGAAAATCATACCTGTCCTGATCTTTCTAAAAATTCTTAATCAATTCAAACATCTCCTTGACGGCCCTCTCAAATCCCACCATAACGGCCCTTGATACAATGCTGTGCCCTATACTGAATTCATCGATCTCCTTGAGGGATTCGAATCTCCTTATGTTTGTATAATTCAGCCCATGCCCTGCGTTTATTCCCATGTTAAGCCCGGCCGCGCATTTAACGGCATCTACAATACGCCTGAATCTCTCTTCGAATTGCGCCTCCGACCTCGCCTCGGAATAACTGCCGGTGTGTATCTCAACGACATCCGCCCCGCACCCGTGGGAGATCTCTACCAGGTTCGGATCAGGGTTCACAAAAAAGCTGACACGGATACCCTTTTCCTTCATCCGTTCCACTACCCCTGCATAATGGTCCTTTCCGGCAGCCACATCAAGTCCGCCTTCAGTAGTGAGTTCCTCCCTTCTTTCAGGAACCAGGGTGACCATGTCCGGCAATGTCCTGAGCGCAATTTCGACCACCTCCGGTTCGGCGGCCATTTCCATGTTGAGTTTTGTCTTTACCGTCTGCCTCAACAGACTCAGGTCCCTCTCCTTTACGTGACGCCTGTCTTCTCTCAGGTGGCAGGTAATCCCTTCCGCACCGCCAAGTTCGGCCAGGCCGGCGGCAAGCACCGGATCAGGCTGCACCCCGCCCCTTGCCTCCCTCAAGGTTGCCACATGGTCTATATTTACGGCCAGTTTCGCCATATTTCATTGCCTCCTTATAATTTCCGCCAGTCTCTTTTCTTCCCTTTCCATTCGATCCGCCTCCGAGTCCGATTTCTCATGATCAAAACCCAAGAGGTGAAGTATCCCATGAATGAGAAGACGATCTATTGCCTCGGAAAGGCCCTCGCCTGTCTGCTTTGCCTCCTTTGAGGCGGTCTCCACCGAGATAACGACATCTCCAAGCATCTCAGGGCAGACAGCAGGCCCACTCCCTTCTGTCATGGGAAACGCGAGGACATTGGTGGGGCCTTTTCTTCCGAGATACCTCTCGTTTAATTCGGCTATCCCGGCATCACCCGTAAAAAGGATGCTCAACTCCTTGTCGTCACAGGCCAAGTCTTTTAAGACTTTCTCCGCCTTCTTCCTTGTCTTCGCCTCGTTTTCCCCAGGAATCTCCTGCAGGTAACTTATCAGAACTTCCATTTAATCCCTTTTTGGCAGGCAATGCCTTTTCCACTGATTCGGGATATTCCACACGATGATGGAATATCCCGGTAAGTGTCTTGTTAAAGCTCTTTGCTATCTCATGGAGGTCCTTGAGAGTGAGTTCGCACTCATCGAGCTGACCGTCGGAAAAAACCCTGTTTATAATCTTCTGAACCATCCCCTGAACACGTGACGCGGTGGGATAGACAAGGGTCCTGGAGGCGGCCTCCGTCATATCGGCCAGCATGACCAGACCTGCTTCCTTGGTCTGGGGCTTGGGGCCCGGGTATCTGAAATCCTCCTCCTTTACTGCTGACACCTTTTTGTCCTTTTTTTCCGCCTGTTCCCTTGCCTTCTCATAAAAATAATATATCAGGCTGGTGCCGTGGTGCTGCCGGATAATATCGATCAGCTCCCTTCCCAGTTTATGTTTCCTGGCCATTTCAACGCCGTCCTTTACGTGGGAGATAAGGATCAGGCTGCTCATGGAAGGGGCCAGTTTTTCATGCCGGTTCAATCCGTCTATCTGATTTTCGATAAAATACCTCGGCTTTCCCACTTTGCCGATATCATGGTAGTAGGCGGCCACCCTTGCAAGAAGAGGATTGGCGTTTATGGCCTTTGCACTGGCCTCGACCATGTTGCCCACTATGATGCTGTGGTGGTAGGTCCCGGGCGCCTGAACCATTAGAGTTCTGAGGGGCTCCTGGTCCAGGCTTGCAAGTTCCAGAAGCTTTATGTCGGTTGTATACCCGAAGGCCATTTCAGCCAGCGGAAGCAACCCTGCAGCTGTAACTCCCACAAGCACTCCACCTGCAAAAGCCGATATCCCCGCGATAAGCGCCTCAACAGTGTAGAGGGAACCGCTCATGGCCTCGATGGACAAAGAAATCACCACGGCTACAAGGCTCACCTTTAGCCCGGTTTTGATGAATAATCCTCTCTCCCTGCAGTATCTGATGCCATGTGAGGCCACAATGGAAGTAACGAAGAAATATATAAACAGCTCCACCTGTCCACCTGCGGCCAGGGCGGACAGAACGCTTATGACCAGGGAGAAACTCGCCGCCACATTAATCCCCTGGAAGATGCAAATCAGCATGGCCCCGCTTGCCACCGGTACTGCGAAAAGCAACGCCCTGGTAGTAAGGAAGGGAAAGCCCCTGGCGATTTCATCGGAGATGATATCCGCTGCGATAAGCAGCAGAAAGGTCGCCAAAAGGGTAAGGGCGCTAAACAGCATATCCCTGACCCTTGAACTGGACGACCGGTCATTCATCAGCCCTGCCACATATATGGTAAAGAGAAGAAACCCTATCAGGATTCCCACTGCGGGCGCCCTGCCCGTCATATGCTTGCTATTAAGGATCTTGTACTGCTCGGTCAGCTTCAGCAGATGTTCAGGCGTAATCCTCTCCCCTTCACGCACAATCATTTCGCCTTTTTTGACCTTGAAATAGAAGGGGCTTACGGCTTTCTGGGCAAGATCCTTGCGCAGCTGGGTCTCCCTTTTGTTGAATGTCAGGTTGGGTCTTATCAGTTCCCCGGATAAATCAAGACAGATTGTCATATATCCGGGAAGGGCCTTGAGACCGGAAAGCCGGGCGGCACTATCACTGATGAATTTCTTTGCCTCGTTCACATCAAGAAAACCTTTGAGATCTTCAACCACCTTCTCTTTTTCCGTGCTTATGTCATGGAGGACTATGCCCTTTCTGCCCTGATTCAGGAGCATCTCTTTATTGCCCACTATACCCTTGCCCAGGGCTTGCGTTACCAGTAGTATGGCCGCCTCTTCCACCCTTTCGCTGAAAGATATGGCAAAAAGCCTTTCAAAAAGATCTGATTGCGGCTTTATGTCCAGGATCTCAAAAAAACGGGCCTCCATGGAATCCTTTTCCCCGGCTTTGAGTTTGCCTTTTTCAGGTTCCGGGGTTTTGTCCGTTTCCGACGGCACTTCAATATCCGCGGCATATTTCCTGCCCAGTTCAAAGGCCCCCTTTAACCTGACAGCCGCATCGGCTCCCTCACGATCAAAATCATAGACCGATATTACCGACTTTATCGCCTCTTCTCTGCCCTTTTCCGTAAGGTCCGAATCTTCAACAAGAAAATCCTGAGAGGCCTTTGTGTCCCTATCGGCTATGTCGCCCAGATTGTATAGCTTCGGACTTGCCAGTGTGTTGGGGTACATGAGCAGGGAAAAGAAAAGGGTCAATCCCAGAAGGATGTAGCAGTTCTTAGCCTCCGAACTGAACCAGAACCTGTTTTTTTCCGGAGTCTTTGAGGATCCCATGTCCCTTTCAAGGCGTTTGGAGGTCCTCGGCTTCTTTATATTCATGGCTTTTATCATACCGTTCATTCACACAAAACCTTAATCTCAAGGCCGGATCGGATAAAAAGGCATATCCGCACTGGCAAAAAGGGGCGAGCGATTAAATTGTACTCCAATCCCGGCCCTCTCAGCCGGAACCCCTTACTTTGAGTTGTGTATCTCCCTCTTGTTTTCCACCCTTTCAAAGGCATCAATAATTTCCTGCACCAAGGGGTGTCTTACTACATCTTCCCTTGAAAAATAGACAAACCTTATACCATCTATCCCTTTCAGAATCACCCCGGCTTCGACCAGTCCCGAGACCTTGTCTCCGGGCAGATCTGTCTGGGTTATATCCCCCGTGATTACCGCCTTGGAACTGAAACCGAGACGGGTAAGGAACATCTTCATCTGCTCATATGTTGCATTCTGAGCCTCATCCAGAATAACAAAGGAATCATTGAGAGTCCGTCCCCGCATAAATGCCAGAGGCGCGACCTCGATCACACCCTGCTGTATCAACGCCGAAGCGCTTTCAAAATCCATCATATCGTGAAGCGCGTCATAAAGAGGCCTCAGATAGGGATTTACCTTTTCGTAAAGATCACCGGGCAGGAAACCCAGTTTTTCACCGGCCTCTACAGCGGGCCTTGCAAGTACGACCCTGGATACCTCCTTTTTTAAAAGAGAGGAAACGGCCATTGCCATTGCAAGGTATGTCTTGCCTGTACCGGCCGGCCCGATGCCGAAAACCATATCAGCTGTTCTTATACTGTCTATGTATCTTTTCTGATTTACGGTCTTGGGGGCGATAGTCTTCTTCTTTGATGTTATGTAGACCTCGTCCCTGAATATTTCCTTCAGATCGGCTGAGATATCAGAACTCAGGATCCTTATGGCATATTCAAAATCATTGGAATATAGCGGATAACCGGCACCCAGCAGATTAGAAATCTGGCTCAGCACCTTCTCTGCCAGTTCAACCTCCCAGTCACCGCCCCTTATCGTTAGGGTGTTCCCCCTTAAATTCACCGAGACCTTGATCCTGTTTTCAAGGATTCCAAGGTTTCGGTTATGTTCACCGCAGAGGGTTCTCATCAAATCGTTGTCATCGAGTGAAAATTTTCTGCTTATAATCATATCTTGGCTGTTCATCATTACCTTCAATTTCAATTCCCCTGAGCCAGGATTCGGATCAAATCTTCCGGTCCGGCAGGCGCCTCGTTTTTTTCATCATTTTAAACATATTTTAAGAGAAAATGCCACCACACAGCCTTGTTTAAATTGTCAGGGCTCAACCCTTCGAAATTTCACGGCTCTCTTTAGGTTGGTATGGAACGGATTTGCCTGTTATTATAGGATAGAATATTGAAAGGTCTATTATCAAACCCCGATAATTTGAAAAAGAACCCGTCTCCGGCGCGGCCTGTTGTCAAAATCCAGCAAGACGATCTGCTGCCAGGTCCCGAGCAGCATCCTGCCTTCACTTACGGGAATATTCAGCGAAGGCCCTATAAGGGCGGCACGGACGTGTGAATACCCGTTTCCATCCCCCCATCTTTCATCATGCTCGTAATATATGTCAGAGGGCGCCAGTTTTTCTATGGCCTTTTTCAAATCATTAATCACGCCGCTTTCGTATTCAATCGTTGTAAGGGCGGCCGTGGAACCTGGGATGAAAAGCGACACGGAACCCTTTTCAACAGATGACCTTTCCACTTTATCGGCCACCTGAGAGGTAACATCCATTACATCCGTATGCCCTGTAGTGGAAAAAACAAGCTTATGTTGCTCGAAGACCATCCAATCTCCTCTATTCATAATTTTTCACACACAGGAAACAAAAAACACCTGCCGCCTTTGACAGATCTGTAAGCATACCGATAATCAGAAAAAATCGCTGAAGGATATCTATCACAGCACTATTTTTCATGCAAGCAAAAGCGATTTACCCGGCTCCGCCATCTCACCTGTGCCGGGAAGTCAAAATCCCAGGCCATGTTTAATTGCGCCTGAATCAACACCGTTCAGGAATACACGCCTACTGAAATATAAATCGTCTCATGCTTATGTTCATGAGCAACCCCATTGCAGCCATCGTCGAGACAAGAGAGGAACCTCCATAACTGAAAAGCACCAGAGGTATTCCCACAACCGGCAGCATTCCCGTAGCCATTGCCACATTTATTATCACCTGCCAGAAGATTATAGCCACAATACCCACGGCAAGTATGGATCCAAAGCGGTCCTTTGAGGTCTTCGCAATATTGAGCCCCCAGAGTATCAGAAACAGATATAGCAATAGAAGAACGATCGACCCGATAAATCCCCATTCCTCGGAAAATACGGAAAAGGCAAAATCCGTATGCTGCTCCGGCAAAAAATGCAGCCTCGTCTGTGTCCCCTTCATGAAGCCCTTGCCCAGAAACTGCCCCGAACCTATTGCTATCTTTGACTGATTGATATGATAACCTGAACCGAGAGGATCCATATCAGGCCTGAGAAAGGTAAGGATTCGCATCTTCTGGTAGTCTTTAAGATGAAGCCATATGAATGGGGCCAGGGATAAGGCCGAGCCCACCATTATGGCAAACGACTTCCAGTCCATCCTTACAAAGATTATGATGGAAACAGAAACCAGCACAAGCAGCAACGCGGTTCCAAGATCCGGTTCGTTAAGGATAAGCACGCCTGCCAGACCCACATAAATAAAAGGCTGCCAGAGGTCTCTCAGCCTGTATCCACCGATCTTCTGCTGCTCACTGAAAAACTTCGCAAGCAGGATAACTATGGATATTTTTGCCAGTTCCGAAGGTTGAAATGAGATAAATCCGAGATTAAGCCATCTTTGAGAGCCTGAGGTAATTTTTCCCACTACCAGGACCAGTATGAGTAACCCCAGACAGGTAAAAAAGATCGGAAAGGCAAAGCGTTCAAGGATAAAATAATTGAATGTGGTCATCATGAGAAAGACCGCAAAGCCGATCAGGAACCAGTAGATCTGTCTTATAAAAACCTGGGATCCTCCCACGCTTCTAATCGTGCTCGTGGCGCTGTAAAGGTTGAAGACGCTTATTCCGGCAAGAATAAGCAGCAAAAGGAGCAATACCCAGTCAAAATTCTGAATCAGTCTTCTATCAAACATCTGTTCCTCTAATTAGTTTCCATCCAGAAATGGATCATTTCTGGATGCTGCCTTCAGCCGTCAGCTATCAGTAAGTAGCCAGCAAATTGATATCTCAAGTGTTTTACTGACTGCTGAGAGCTGATTGCTGATAGCATGAGTCCGTAAATCTTGATTTATGGATGAGCACTGATTAATTTTTTAGCTTGGCAGCGGGTTCCCGGTTTCTTATACCTCTGTTTGCTTTACGCTCACGCAGATGGGGGCTCTTTGGCCTTACAGTCAGACTGTAAAATGCTCTCCCGCTTGAGCCCTTGAATCCTCATATATTTAGACAGCAGCCAAACTTATTCACGGATTTTCAACAAACAGCAACTTGCCTCTCATTTCCATAACGGCCGGAACAAGGAGTCGCGTTAAAATGGCGTGGTTTCTCCAAATAACCGGCGACAATAAGAAAAAAAATCTAGCCTGATTTATCCGGCTTGCCTAAATAGACCTGTATGACCTTTTTTGCAAGAGGGGCTGCGGCACTGCCCCCGTGGCCCCCGTGCTCGACTACAACCGCGACCGCGATCCTGGGTGATTCAAAAGGAGCGATTGCGACAAACCACCCATGATCTCTGAACCGACTCGGGATTTCTCCCTTCTCGCCAAGTATCTTTTCCTTTTCCAGGGTAACTACCTGTGCCGTTCCGGTCTTTCCGGCAACCGTTATACCATCTATCCTTGCCTTTCCGCCTGTTCCATGAGGTTCATTTACAACCCCGGCCAGGGCCTTTTTTACAATCTCCAGGTTCGCTTTCGAAACCCCCACCTTGCCTCTTACCTCAGGAGAAAACTCATAAATCTTGTGCCCTTCATCCTTTCCCGCCCAAAGGGTTACCTGCGGTCTGTAGAGAACCCCGCCGTTGAAAACGGCGGAAATCATTGAGGCCATCTGGATCGGCGTGACAAGCAGGAAGCTCTGTCCGATTGAAAGAGACACGGTCTCTCCGCCCTGCCACGGCACACCCATCCTCTTTAATTTCCACTCACTCGTCGGTACAAGCCCGCCCTTTTCATGTGCGGGATCAAACCCCGTAGGTCTTCCAAGCCCGAAGTCTTTTGCATAACGGGCAAGCCGGTCCACGCCCAATCTCATCCCCAGTCTGTAAAAATACACATCACACGATTCAACGATGGCCTTATGCAGCTTTACCTTGCCATGTCCATATTTCTTCCAGCAATGGTATTTCCCCCTGCCCAGGCTGAAGTTCCCATTGCAGAACAACTCCTCTTCAGGATCTATAACCCCCTCTTCAAGTCCTGCAAGGGCGACGACGATCTTAAAGATAGACCCGGGCGGATACTGACCTGTAAGGCCCCTGTTGTGAAGAGGAAAATCTTTTGAGGAAACTATTTTTTGCCATTCCTCTCTGTCGATTCCACCTATGAAGATGTTGGGATCAAAGGATGGGCTGCTGGCAAGGGCCAGGATTTGGCCGTTGGCCGGATCAATCGCCACCAACGCTCCCTTGAGTCCCGAAAGCGCCTCTTCTGCGGTCTGCTGTAACTCCCTGTCTATTGTAAGGCATATATTCATGCCTGCGACAGCCGCTTTCCTCGATATTACACCTATTGTGCGGCCGGACGCATCCACTTCCACCTGTTCCCCTCCGCGCGTCCCGCTCAGCTGCTTCTGCCACTTAAGTTCGGTTCCTGCTTTTCCTACCAGATCTCCGCTCTTGCTTCCGCTATACCTTCTGCTTCTGAGCTGCGTCTCGCTTATTTCACCCAAATACCCAAGCAGATGCGCACCCAGCCTCCCGTAGGAATAATGTCTTCTCGGTTTTACCCGTATCACTACCCCGGGCAGATTGAACCGGTGGGTCTCTATAGAGGCCAGTTCGTTTCTGTCGATATCCATTCCCAGGCAAACGGCCTTGAAAGGATAGCTCCTTGAAGCCTTTTCCATTCTTTTAGCCGCTTTTTCGTAATCGATGGAAACATGCCTCCTGAGACTGTCAAAAAGGCCGTCAATGTCATCGACATCCTCAGGGATCGCGTATAAATCAAAGGATGGGCGGTTTTTGACAAGCGTATCGCCGTTTCGGTCAAGGATAAGACCCCTGAAAGGAGGCAGATCCTGCAAACGAATCCTGTTGTCTTCAGATTTATTTCTGTAATGGGACCCGTTCAGTACCTGAAGGAACCAGAGTCTCATAATCAGAAAGGCAAAAAGGATTATGACAAAGATGGTAACCCTTTTTAGCTGTTTATTAAATATCTCGACTAATTGCGGATCAAAATTTGATTTCTTCAAAAAAAATCCTCTTATAAAAAACCGGCCTGATACGGCAGTGGTTTAGACTATCTTGGGCATGATGGTTGATCATCCGGATTTTACAATTCAGCACAGCATAAGTAAACAATCATGGCTAAGGAGCGAAATGTTCTCAAAAAACAAAAAGGCCGGGCTTCAGGATGCCTGAAGTGGACCAAGGAGGCTGCAATGCCTGATTCAAGAAGATACTCCTGCTTCTAAAAAAGATGGAGCGATTCCACAATTTCAGGGGATAAAAGCAGCCAAGGGGAATAAAACCGTAAGAATCGGGGGATTGGCTTAATTTAATTTATGTACCGTTTCTGTTTCCCAGCGGACCTTCAAATGCCTGTTCAAATATGAAAAATACGGCAGGTGCAATTAGCCCGCTAAACAGGGCGGATATAACTGAAGCCCAGAGCAATGAAGAAGGGGAAAAAGGGTCGATGGAAAAAAAATAAACAGCCCCAAAAAAGAAAGACCTTTTAAGCAATACCGCCAGTGTTATTAATATTATCTGGCCCTTGGGGTCACGAAGGTTGAAAAAACGGCACCCCAAAAGAATTCCGGCACAGACAATCATGTAAAGGAACGCGAAAAGCCCTTTGAAACCTACCGAAAAGACATCGACTATGATTCCCTGACCCAGGGCGAATGCAACGGCGGGGGTCCGGCCGTAGTAAAGGAAAAGATAGACGATTAGGATGGTCAAAAGGTCCGGGCCGTACGCTCCGCCTCCCAGCAAGTTTTTCAGATCCCCATGGACGAGTGTAAAGACCAGTCCGACAATCCATGCCAGCAGATAAAAGGTTACTTTCCGGCTGTTTGCTCGCTCGTCGATATTATCTCCTTCAGAACTATTACAACTTCCTCAAGTTTTGAAAAATCAACTGCAGGCCTTACTTGTATTTCTTTGAAAAGTTTATCAGGCAGGACATTTAAGCTTGAAACACGGCCCACGGGCAACCCTTTGGGATAGACCCCCCCCAGGCTTGAAGTTATGATGCTGTCTCCCTTGATTACATCGCTTGATTTCACGACGTATTCCATCTTGCAGATCTCTGAAGAACGCCCTTTTACCATGCCCCTGTCCCTTGAGCGTTCCACAAGACAGTCGACAGAGCTGTTCTGGTCGATGATAAGCAATACCTTGGAATAATTGAGAGACACGGAAACTATCCTCCCCACAACACCAGAGGCATTGACCACCGGCATATCGACCTTTACTCCGTCACTTCTGCCCCTGTCGATTATCACCGATTTGAACCAACCTGTCGGATCTCTCCCCACGACTTGTGCCGCCAGAACCGGAAGCTCGATTGCCTGTCTTACCTTGAGAAGTGCCTGAAGTCTCTCCTGCGCCGCCACGATTTCCTTATACCTCAGGTTCTGCATCCTCAAGCTGTCTATCGCTTCTTTGAGTAGCCTGTTTTCCTCCCTGACATTTACAAGATAGAAATAATCGTTCCATATCCCTCCGACAAAATTAACTGCCCGGGTTATAATTTTCTGAATAGGGGCTGTAATCTCTACAAGGGCCTGCTCGAATGGGTTCCAGCTCGACTTACGACCGGCATTGGATGAAAGGAGAAAAAGGACTAATCCAATAATCAGTAAAAATATCCAGAATTTTCGGAAACCTAAAATTCCTTTTAACAATATTACCTAGCCCCGTTTCTATCATTGATTATCCCTTGGGACCGAGACAGCAGGATAAATTGAACAACAGCAAAATGGAAAACAAAAAAAAGACCGTCAACAAACATATCAGACATCTGCCTACATTACCGAAACCTCTTTGAGAATTGAAATATTGTCAAGCGCCTTTCCGGAACCGATTGCAACGGCCGATAAGGGATCCTCTGCAATGGTTATAGGAAGCTTTGTCTCCTCCCGTAAAAGCGTATCCAAACGCCTCAGCAGGCTTCCTCCTCCGGTAAGGACTATCCCCCGATCCACGATATCGGCAGCCAGCTCAGGCGGCGTCTGCTCCAAGGCGATTCGAACCGTCTCCACAATGGTTTCGACCTGTTCCGATATGGCCTTTCTTACCTCGTCCGAATCGATTGTCAGTATTTTGGGAATCCCCGTCACAAGATCCCTTCCCTTAACCTCAATTGTCTCTATCTCATCTGAGGGATACGCATTTCCTATCTGGGTCTTAATTATCTCGGAGGTACTTATGCCGATAAGCAGATTATACTTCCGCTTTATATGCTGCAATATCGCCTCATCCATCTTGTCGCCCGCGACCCTGACGGACCTGCTGTAGACGATCCCTGCAAGTGAAATAACAGCTACTTCCGTGGTCCCCCCTCCGATGTCCACGACCATGTTGGCCGTCGGTTCGGTAATGGGCAGGCCCGCTCCTATTGCCGCAGCCATGGGTTCTTCAATCAGAAAGACCTCTCTGGCACCCGCGGATTCGGCAGACTCTCTGACTGCCCTCTTTTCGACCTGAGTAATACCGCTCGGAACGCAGATTATGATACGAGGCCTGACAAGGGTCCTCCTGTTGTGAACGGCACGAATGAAGTGTCTGAGCATTGCCTCTGTTATCTCAAAATCGGCAATCACACCATCCTTCATGGGGCGAATCGCCACGATATTCCCGGGAGTTCTGCCCAGCATCATCTTGGCATCCTTGCCGACCGACAATACCTTGCTTACACCCTTTTCATCTCTCCTGACGGCTACTACGGAAGGTTCACTCAGGACTATTCCTTTGCCCTTCATATAAACCAGGGTATTCGCAGTACCCAGATCGATTGCCAGATCGTTAGAGAACATGCCCAAGATGGGATCAAAAAGCATCAGACTCTCCTTTCGGTCAGAAACAGCCTCCTAATTCGGCTTGTAGTAATAGAGTTTAATAGAAATATATTGCAATAAAAATGCAAAATGAATTTGCCTTGACAACTACCGGTAACAATGATTATATAAAGATTTACACTATCAAAACAGAAGGAAAAATACATCTCATGAAAAGGACCTATCAACCTAGCAATATCAAGAGAGCACGCACACACGGATTCAGAGTAAGGATGCGAACAAAAGGCGGTATAAATATCATAAAAAGGAGAAGGGCCAAGGGGCGAAAACGGCTTTCAGTATAACGGCTCTTTAAATCAGCCGATCTCCTTGGGCTTTATGAGACCTTTTTCGTTTCCAAAAAAGGAAAGATTATTGAACCGGTTGGATTTTGTCAATCTAAATCGGTTAGGGAAGCGCTGTTATACAAAACATTTTATTGTCATTTTCAAGAGGAACGGGCTGGGCATTACGAGATTGGGGGTCACGGTCAGCAAAAGGACGGGAAACGCCGTAAAAAGAAACAGGACCAAGAGACTACTCAGGGAATTCTACAGACTCAACAAGACACTTTTCCCCCAAGGATATGATTTCGTCATAACAGCTAAGAAGGATGCCAGCTATTTGGATTTCCGGAAAACCGAAGAGGAACTCTCAAAAGTCATCTCAAAGAAAGAGTTCTATGACTAGGATAAGATATGTCGCTATCGCAATGATAGTCTTATATCAAAAGGCATTATCACCTCTTTGGGCTCCTTCCTGCCGTTTTTATCCAACATGCTCAACCTATGCCCGCCAAGCCATCAGCAAGTATGGGATCTTGAAAGGGGGTTTTCTGACACTGATCAGGATCTCCAAATGCCATCCCTTTCATCCCGGTGGATTTGATCCTCTTGTTTAGACAAATATAAAAACCGAACCCAATCCCCCTTTCATACATGAGGCATTGAAAGCCGTTTCGAAACGACTTGGCCTGAAGACGGGGATATTCACATTACAGGTAGATATATGGAAAAAAGAACACTTCTAGCCTTTGTACTATCATTTATCGTCTTAGTAACATGGTCATACTTTTACACCCCCAAAGAGGCCCCGGCGCCTGAAGAACCGGCGCAGAAAGAGTCGGTACAGAAAGGGCCTGTGCAATCCGAGGCAGTAACCGAAAGCGATACGCTCGCTCAAAGCACCCCGGGGGAAATAGTAAAGGAAACCGCAGGCCCCGCACAGCCGCTCAACGAAGAACTGATTGAAATAGACACGCCGCTTTACAGTGCCGTCTTTTCCAATATCGGGCCCACCATCAGAAGCTTCAAATTGAAGAATTACCGGCAGACTATCGATCCCAACTCACCATTGATTGAACTGGTAAATCTTGGAGAAGGGCAGGGAGGATTCCTGGAGCTCTCCTTTAAAGGTGCATCCCTTTCTCAACGCAGAAATACTGCATACGAAGTCGAAGGCGCTTCGATGAAACTGGAAACGGGCGGCATGCCCAGAGAACTGGTATTCAACCATACCAACTCAGACGGCATAATGACAAAACAGACCTTCAGGTTTTATCCTGACACCTATAAAATCGACTTTAATGTCGACGTGGTCAACAGGTCTGCAAACATGGTCGAAGGCAAAATTTCAGCCCTTATAAGGGCACGCAACCCTGAAGGCAAAACAGGGTATTATTCCTTTAACGGCCTTGTGATCCTTGCCGATAAAAAGCTTGATGAAATAAAAATCAAAAAGACCACGGATGAAAAGGCGGTAGAGGGAAACCTGGAATGGATGGCCTATGAAAACGCTTACTTCCTTTCGGCACTGGCTCCTGAATCCCCGTGGAAAGGGATATTCAGGGGAAGGCTTCTGCAATCAGGCAATCTGGTAGGGACCTATGAACCGCCCGCCCTGAAACTGAATCCCTCGGCTCAGGTCTCAGAAAGCTTCCATCTTTACATGGGGCCACGGGAATTGGATCTCCTGAAGGGGTTTGGCCAGAATCTGGATAAGGCCGTAAATTTCGGATGGACTAATATCATTGCGAAACCGCTTCTTTATGTGCTTCGTTTCTTTGAAAAATATATTCACAACTATGGGCTTGCAATAATCGTCCTAACCATCCTGGTCAAGATGCTTTTCTGGCCGCTCACTCACAAAAGCTACAAGTCCATGGGTGAGATGAAAAAAATCCAGCCGAGGATAATGGCGATAAGGGAAAAATACAAGCATGACAAACAACAGATGAACAAGGAGATGATGGGCCTCTACAGGACCTATAAGGTCAATCCAATGGGAGGATGTCTTCCTATGGTGATCCAGATACCTGTCTTTTTTGCCCTTTTCAGGGTCCTTGGAAGCGCCATCGAGTTGAGACATGCTCCCTTTATGTTATGGATAACGGACCTGTCCGCCCCTGACAGATTGTTTCACCTTCCCTTTAAGCTTCCCCTGATGTCCCCGCCCTATGGAATCCCGGTGCTGACCCTCCTGATGGGGGCATCCATGTTTCTTCAGCAAAAAATGACTCCTTCTCCGGGGGACCCTGCACAGGCCAAGATGATGATGTTTCTGCCTCTCATATTTACATTCTTTTTTATCAACTTCCCATCCGGCCTTGTTCTATACTGGTTGGTCAACAACCTCCTTTCCATCGGGCAGCAGTATCGTATTCTTAAGAGAACATAGTATTTGGAGGACATATATGGAAACCTATTCATTCGAAGGTAAAACAACCGAAGAGGCTGTAGAAAATGCCTGCCGAGAACTAAATCTGTCAAGAGACGAAATCAACATAGAAATCATCGAACCGGGATCAGCAGGTATTTTCGGGCTTGTCGGCAGCAAAAAGGCAAAGATAAGCGTATCCCCCGCAATTGAATATCCAGAAGCTGTTGAAGATGAAAAAGGCCTTGAAATAGCAAAAGAGACCCTGGAACGGATACTTGCCCTCATCCCCGTGGAGGACTCAAAAGTAAATGCCGAGCAGAAGGACGAAACCATAAATCTTGAGATTGATGGTGATAAATCCGGTTTACTGATAGGCCGAAAAGGGCGGACCCTGGATGCCCTCCAGTTTATAGTAAACAAGATCGTAAACAAAGAAATGGATAAAAGGACTCAGGTAGTTATAGACTCGGAAAACTACCGTCAAAGAAGAAAAGACTACCTGATACAGATGGCCGTCAGTATGGGAGAAAAGGCCAAAAGGATAAGAAAACCGGTTGCCACAAACCTGCTAAATCCCCACGACCGAAGGATTGTACACCTGGCTCTTAGAGAAGATTCTCAGCTAGGCACAAAAAGCAGGGGAGAAGGGGTGCTGAAAAAGATAGTGATAATCCCCAAAAAGTCCTGGAACAGTAAAAGCGCTCGGGCTAATTAGGGGCATCCAGCAGAATTTCCCTTGATGCCTGATCAAGCACGGTGCCAGATGCCTGTTGAAAATGATACAATAACCGCCATAGCAACTCCGATCGGCCGGGCGGGGATCGGCATAATCAGGATAAGCGGCCCCAGGGCGGAAGACATCGTCAAGACCCTTTTCCGGCCTAGCAAGGCCGTTTCAAATCTAAAAAGCCACCATTTATACCTGGGGCATCTCCATGATCCTGAAACAGGAGATACCATTGACGAAGTACTTCTTTCCCTGATGAGGTCTCCTGATTCCTATACAAGGGAAGACGTTGTCGAAATCAATTCTCACAGCGGCTATATGCTCCTGTCAAAGATCCTGGAGACCGTAATCAGGCAGGGGGCAAGGCTTGCGGAGCCGGGAGAGTTCACTTTCAGAGCCTTTATAAACGGGAGGATAGACCTGACCCAGGCAGAGGCAGTGGTGGACCTGATAAATTCTCAATCCCTCAAAGGGCTCAGCCTCGCCTCGCAGCAGATCAAAGGAAGCTTCAGAGACTGCCTATACGGACTCAGGGAAGAGACCCTCAAGCTGCTTGCCCAGACAGAGGCGGCAATCGATTTTCCTGAAGAGGAAAATGAGATATTGTCACGGCAGGTCTCGGCAAGAAAAATTGAAAAAGACATAATAAAACCGATTGACTCTCTGATAAAGGAAGGCTCCAGGAATCGCCTGTGGGTCGACGGAGTAAAGACAATAATAGTCGGACGCGTAAACGCCGGAAAATCGAGTCTCCTGAACCGCCTTCTGGACGAGCAGAGGGCTATTGTTACCCCTATTCCCGGTACCACCAGGGATATTGTGGAATCTACAGTAACGATCGAGGGGATACCACTTCGCCTCATGGACTCAGCCGGATTCCGTGACGTAACCGATGAAGTTGAAGAGTTAGGCATTGAGTTGACACGGCAAAAACTGGCCGAAGCCGATTTAATTCTTATAGTCATTGACCAAAGTCGCGACATCGAAACCGATGATATTGACTTAGTGGCAAAATGCGCTGGGAGGGATGCGCTCATAGTCCTGAACAAGATAGATCTTCCGCCCGGAGCTGACAGGCACAAATTAGAGGAAAAGATTTCAGGCCTCCCCGTTATCGAAGTATCAGCACTTACGGGCAGTGGCCTTGAAGGTCTCAAAAAGGCCATTTCAAGGTCTATACTTAACGGAGAAATCGACATGATATCATCTCATGCCACTTCTAATGCAAGGCATCAACAGGCGCTGAAAGGGGCCGCATCTTATTTCAGACAAGCGGCAGCCAATGCACAAAACGAGGCCCCTCTGGAGTTAATGGCCTCAGATCTGAAAAGCGGGCTGGATGCCCTTGGAACAATCACGGGAGAAACCACAACCGAAGACATCCTTGACAGCATCTTCAGCCAGTTCTGTCTCGGCAAATAACCGCCGCAACCCTTTGCACTCTCAATTTTAAATCACATTATATCTACCGAGCGGGACGCACATCGTTACTCGTTACTGGTTGTTCGAAAAACCGGATACACACCCCTGTCCATTTCAAAACAACCCTGTCTGTCTACGCACAAGCGCAGGCGCAGGGGCTCTTTTTGGAGACCTTATCTCACAAAAAATACCACAGGCGCTTGCAGTTGGCCGCAGACTGGGCTTTCTTCCCCGCTACCCTATCAGATAAGGTTACATCTGCAAAAGCCCGTGGATGCGGCTACTTCTCCGTAAGAAATAGATAAGGCCGGAGAAAAGAGTCCCTGCGCCGGAGCGGCAGCCGAATGAACGTGCAGGGTTATTTGTTACTGGTTATACGGAAAAACAGGAAACACATCATCCAGCCGGTTAT
>Ga0272441_10003870_pt1 | contig 27890 bp, 27 predicted proteins | sample SSMProp6N_FD_193582 | JGI IMG/M metagenome (GOLD analysis project Ga0272441, IMG submission 193582) | Marine sediment archaeal communities from Little Sippewissett salt marsh, Falmouth, MA, United States - SSM-Prop-6N | ecosystem: Environmental > Aquatic > Marine > Wetlands > Sediment ... | reverse complement strand
ACATGCTTAATGCAAATGCTACAGTCATGATATATTTACCTTTACTTCCTAGATAATGATCAATATAACCTATAAGCTGTTTTTTCTTTTTAATGTAGAACATTGCTTTTGTGAGCATAACATTTGTCCCAAAAATAATCAAAGAAACAAATATCAATGCAAAAATACCATAATACAGATTATCTTTCAAAGCATAAGGCAATCCTAGTATTCCTGCACCGATTGAAGTACCTACAATTATTGAAACTGCATAAAGAATCTTTTTGTCCATCAAAATAAGTGAAAACATAATTTATTTAAAGACTTTACTAAAATAGATATATTAAAATAGTGTAAGTTTCAATGGTTAAACTGCGAAACAATTAAAAAGCAATCATGTTTATAAATAACATAATTAAAAATAAGAGGTAGAAAAATGATCTATAATATCAACAGAATCAAGAAAAAAAATCTCGAACTGTATCAAAGAGATGCAATTGAAATTGCACGTGAATTTGCTTCTAAACTATACAAAGAAATGACAGATATGATTAAAGTAGCTGCATTATTCGGTAGCAGTGCAAGAAGCAAATCCAAAGCAGTTCATGATATTGATATACTTGTTATTGTTGATGATGTAACAATCCAATGGTCATTGGATTTGGTTGAAACTTATAGATTAATAGTTGAAAAGATAATAGCAGACACATCACCCGAAAGATTACACATAACAACAATGAAACTCACAACATTCTGGGATTATCTAAGGAATGGTGATGCAATCGCAACAAATATTCTAAGAGATAGTGTTAGTTTGATAGATCATGATATGTTTGATGCTCTTCAAGCATTATTATTACAAGGCAGGATAAGACCTAGTATAGAATCAATATTTGTATATTATGGCAGAGCTCCAAGAACATTAATAAATGCAAAATGGCATCTTATGCAGGCTACACAAGATCTTTATTGGGCTGTAATTGATGCTTCACATGCAGCTTTGATGACTCAAAATGTTATTCCACCAAGTCCAGAGCACGTAAGTGATATGATTAGTAAAGTATTAGTAGAGAAAAAATTATTAGATAAAAGTTATGCCGATACTATGAGCTTCTTTTACGATCTTACTAAAAAAATAGAAAGAAAAGAGATTAGATTTATCTCAGGTGCAGAATTTGATAAATATCTAAAAAGAGCACAAGACTATGTTTCTGGTATAGATCAATTCATAGCAAAGCAACTGAATTTAAGAAAGTAAAACTTATTAAAGGAATATAAGTTCTATTATGTAAAAAGGGTGGTTATTATTGAAATTAGTATAATTGCGTCAGGAAGTAATGGGAATAGTTTTCTTGTTGAGTCTAAGCATGCTTCTATTCTGATAGATGCAGGCAAATCAGGTAAAGAAATACAGTCAAGGATGAATAAGCTTAATAAAAATCCTGAAGATATAGATGCAATTCTTGTTTCTCATGAACACTCAGACCATACCAGAGGTGTAGGCATACTATCAAGAAGATTTAACATTCCTGTATATATTACCAAATCAACATATGATCAATGCGCATTTAATCTAGGAAAACTAAATGAAAAAAAATTGTTCAATAAACAAAATAGATTCAGCATAAAAGACATAGATATAACGCCAGTTAAAACCATGCATGATGCTTCTGATTCAACTGGATTTGTACTAAAATCAAAAAATAAAAGCTTTGGTATTCTTACTGATACAGGTATAGCAACACCTGAAATAAAAGATGCAATAAAAAAGCTCGATGCTGTAGCAATAGAATCTAACTATGATGTTGATATGCTCATCAAAGGTCCTTATCCTTATCATCTAAAGAACAGGATATTAAGCCAATATGGACATTTATCAAATATTGAATGTGCACAATTGATAAAAGAGAATCGTACTGACAATCTAAAAGAAGTGGTTTTATCTCATCTAAGCGGAAACAATAACACACCTAAACAAGCAGAGCTTACATTCAAAAAAATTTTAGCTTCTAAAAAGTTTAATCTCACAGTTGCATCAAGAGATGATGTAACAGGCTCGTTTAGAATATAGAAAAAGTAAAAGATAAAAAAAAATAAAAATTTATTTCTTTAAAGTTTCATAACTGCCCAGATAAACAATCCAATAACAGCCAGCATTCCAACAACCAAAATTGTTATGTATCCTGCAGAATCTTTAAATTCTGAGAACATTGAGCTTGATTCAGTTGATGTGTCTGTACCTGATGTACTATCGTCTGAACCTGCTTGATTGTCTTTACCTATACTGATTATGTTTGTTGTATCTGTATCAGATGAGCTACTTCCACTAGATGATGCTGTTGGTGCAACACAAGTAAGATCAAGTCTGTATGTGTCGCCTGTTTTTGTATTACTATAGTATGACTTTATTGTAAATGTATATGTCTTTGCTGTAGCACCTAGTTCTTCTAAGTCTATTGCAAGATCATTTACTTCAAGCACATTATCGTCATCACCATAATCAGTGCTTAGATCATCTTCTGTTATTCTATGACTGAATCCTAAATCATCGCATTTTATCTCTAGTGCAACATTATCAAGTCTTTTGTCACCTGTGTTCATTGCTTTAACATTAAGATAAGCAATGTCATCAGTTTCAACTTCATTATCAACAAAAGCAGTTTGATCAGTCAAGATCTTAAGCTCTCTTGTTTCTCTGTTAACACTAAGATCAACAGTCCATTCAATCAGGTGTTCTGCACCTTCGCTGTCTTCACCACTAACAGTGATCTCTAAGATATAAGTATCTTTTTCTAGATCATATGGCAAATCAAAGCTTACTGATATTGTATCATCATCTTCAGGTATCAAGCTTACGCTGTCTGAAGTTTCATCAATATCTAGCTTGTCGATAACAACATTAACTTCAACATCATCAATATCAATATCTTCTTCATAGTCATCATTTTCACTATAAAGACTCTTAACATCAATATCTATATCGATTGAACAACCTGGTTCAACATCAACTGTTTTATCGTCATCAGGCATAATTGTTGTATCGTCACCATCAACTTCTATCTTTGCATCTTCAATTTTAAGCATTGATTCAACATAGACATTAATATCTGAAGTTATGGTACTATCCAATGAAACTGAAGATATCTGTAGAGTACCTAAGTCTGTTTTTCCACCATCAAGATCATAGTCAACAAACACTTCCATAGTTACTGACTTTTGCTCACCTGCATTGATGTCGCCAATATTGTATGTTGTGTCTTCATTAGCACTAAATACAATACCTTCTCTTGGATTTGAGATTCTTAATTCAACATCATCAACATCGACATCACCATCATTTGTTATGTTAAATGTTAGTGTAGCAGTCTCGTTTCTAGTTGCAGGACTAGAGCTTGAACCAAAGTTCAGTGTTGAATCTACATCAAGACTAGTCAATGGATTTCTGTATGTTAATGTTACAGTTTCATTGCTAGCTGCATGGTCACAACTAATTGTTGCAGTATAATCTCCTAGATCTAATGAACTTGGAATACTTTGCAGTGTGAAAGTCTTATCAGTTGTTGCATCAACTGCCAAGCTAGTTATTATTGTAGTGTAACTTGAAAAATAGTTAGTACCTATCTTTTCAGTAGAACCTTGCTTAAATGCAGTTATTTGACATTCTTCATTTGTCAATGCTTTATTGCCTGTATTTTCAATAGTAAATTCGATTGGCAATGAAGTTGTTGAACCTTCAACCCACACAACATCATCAACAGATATTGTTGATTCGTATTCTGCAGCTTGTATATTTACAGTCAACACAGCTGAAACTGTTTTTGAATCATAGTTTGCTGTGATGTTTGCTGTATAACTTCCAGACTTACCGCTAGGTATAGTTATTTTAACAGGCATGGATTTTGATTGCTCATAATCCACATTAAAAGCAGTACCTTCATTAACAAGAACAGCATTTGTGATTGTATCTGAACCACCTGTCTTTGTTAGAGTCGCAGGACTCACTACAATATTGCTAATATGTGTATTACCTGTATTTGTGAAAGTCATGTTTATTGTTGTTGTTTCACCAGCAATTGCATTTGTTGATGCTGCAGTCACACCTAAACTTGAGTTTGAATTCACAGTAACACTAATAGGCAGTGTTGATATAATATCAGAACTCGCATTTTTTATGTTGATTATACCTGCATAAGCGCCTGCAAATGTTTCAGGCATGGTAAAACTATAGTTTACATCTTGTGATGCGCCAACTAACAGATTTGTATCCTGAGGAGGAACAAAACTCATAGCAATTGTAGCATCTTCTTGAGAACCATTTAATTTTGCAGAATCTAATTCAAACACTAATTGTGTTATATTATTAGCTCCGTTATTAGTAACAGTAAAATTACCGCTAACAACAGCATTTTGGTCTACACTAGTATGTCCTAAACTTGTAGGATTTAAGCTTACAGAATCTGCAAATACTGTAAAGCTTAATGCAAAAAGCAATACTAATGCAATGATTATATTTTTTTTCATTATTACCACCTTATCAACGTTGATAAATTTTATAATTATATATAAGAGCGATATTAACTACTAGAGAATAGTGATATATAAAGTTTTCGGTATTCTAGTTTAGTTTAAAAAGCATAAAAATGCCCTAATGTACGTTTAGAAGCTTTCTAATGATGGTATTTATAAATATAGAAAATATTATATAGGTTCCAAGATAACCTAATCTCCAACCAAATAAGTTCAAGATGATTAGCTTGCCAGTATTAATTTCTAGCTCTTCTGATTCTGTATTTATCTTTCTTTCAAAATAAACAGGATAGTTTGATACGATTATGCTATGACTACTTTCATCAACCTTATAGTTGTATTTGCCAGTTGTTGAAGGTGCCTTGAATATAAAATTTAGTCCTTCATTAGTCTGAGATTGGTTTACAAACTCAAAATTAGCATAAGATTCTATAACTTTTTCTGAAGTTAAATCAATATTATTATATTCAGGAACAAACACATTGAATTCTGCACCTGGCATTATTGGTTGTTGAGCAAAAACAAGTGACAACCAGATAAATATCATCATCAATGGGATAATTGTATAGAATGATGGTCTCATTGTCAACTTCATAAGATCCATATTGTACTTTAGGATGTCATTTTGTATCTCAAGAACTTTCTCCTTGTTATCCATATGTGCTTTAGCATCTTTATTCATATCTTTGACTAAAGTTTTCAATCTTTTGATCTCTTTTTGATTTGAGAATCTTTTATAGACTAAAGTAGATATCAATACTGTTACTATGGATACAAGCAACAATGCAATCTTAGGATTTAGTCTAAGAATATAGTATAAATAATTATTCAATGAATATAATAGTTCAGTTATCATTCTAGGAATTTCCTCAACATTGGATTTAATGAAGATAATTGTTCTTTTGCAATTGCTTCATAGAACTTATAGATAATCATTACAGTAAGCAATATACCAGTACCTCTACCTAGTGCACCAGTAAGATCTGCAGCTGATGCTAAAAAGCCAACAGCTAAGCTACCCATTACAGACAATGGCCAAATATATCTTGCCAATACTCTTTCTAAAACTCTTTTATCTCGTCTAAATCCAGGCAATTGTAGACCTGAACCAATAATCTGTTTTGCAACTGTGCCTGGATCCATGCCTGCACTTTGAACCCATAGCAATCCAAAGATAACGCAACCTGCCATCATGATGATGAAATATATTGCTGCGTTCATCACAACATTCCAACTAAAACTTGCACCTTGAATTATTATACTGGAAAATTTACTAGGACTATTTAGCCATGCAAAAAGGAAAGAATTTTCTAATCCTTTCAGCTGTGAAACGACTTGAATATTGGCGAATAATGATGCAATCAAAATAACTGGAATATTAGATGTATAAAGAAAACTCAATGGCCATCTTGCACCATGACCTCTAATCTTTTCAAAAGATAGAGGAATTTCTACTTTCATTGCCTGTGCATAAACAGCCAATACAAATACAACTAATGTTGCAATTATAGGAACAATTGATTGATACATTATTGCAGCATCATTTTTAGTTAGTGCTTGGAAAAATGCTATAAGATGGCCCGAAGCATACTGACCTGAACTTATCCAGCTGAATGTCTTGATAAATATTACATTTGATACACCTGCCGCAATAAATAGACTAATACCTGAACCAATACCATATTTTTGTGCTATTTCATCAAGGAATAATATCAGGAAACCACCAATAATCAACTGCAATATAAGTGCTGTGTTCAATATTATTCTAGCAGTACCCACATAAGTTTCAGCAGGTGCAAGACCTTTCAATAATACATAAAGCATTGCTTCAAATATAATGAAGAATACTGCCATAATTTTTTGTAATGACTGAAATTCTTGTCTGCCTTCATGTGTTGTCCTGTCTATCTTCAATAAACCAGAACCTGCTAATAATTGTAATATGATGGATGATGTTACAATAGGACCAATACCTAAAGATATGATACTACCAAAATTAGTACCAAAAATCATAGAGATCATCTCTAGTTGTCTTAATCTATCAACACCAAGACCAAATAAAGGAATATTATATAATACAAAATAAGCTACTAGCACAGCAAACGTCCATTTTAGTTTTTTATCTATAGAAATATGTTTTTCTGTAGGTCCTTTAATTTCAGGAAGTAGAGATGCTATAGCTTTAATCCAACTCATTTTTTGAATAGGAACTAAATACGGTTTATAAATTTTTGCGTTAAAAAGCTTTATAAATTGCACAATCATTCTCTATATCATAAAAATGGTGATTGAATCTATAATAACTTATGTTGCTTTTGCACTAGGATTGTTCTTATTAGTCAAAGGCGCAGATTGGTTAGTTGACGGAGGATCGTCTCTTGCACGAAATTTAAGAATATCTTCTTTAGTAATAGGACTTACAATCATTGCTTTTGGTACTTCATTACCAGAATTAGTCGTTTCATTGTTTTCGTCATATAATGGAAGCGGTGAAATAATATTAGGTAATATAATAGGTAGCAATATTGCAAACATACTATTAATACTAGGTATTGCATCAATAATCTCAACAATATCTGCAAAAGCATCAACAGTATGGAAACAGATACCTTTTCTTGTTTTGATAAGCTTGATATTTTTTGTTATTGCAAATGATATTGCTATTGATAATGCAGCTTCATCAATGATAACAAGGTCAGATGGCATTGTGTTATTAGGATTTTTTGTTATATTCAGTGCATATATCTATGAACTAATTAAAAGTTCAAGATCTGAAATTAAGGTTGTTGTAGAAAAAAGAACTAACTTCAATTCGTGGATGCTAGTAGGTATTGGATTATTATCATTATTCTTAGGCGGAAAGCTTGTTGTTGATGGTGTTGTAAAGATTGCAACAGATCTTAACTTTAGTGAGTATGCAGTTTCAGCAATCGCTGTAGCGATAGGCACATCATTACCCGAGTTAATCACTGCTATTGTTGCAACACTTAAAAAAGAGATGGATTTAGTTGTTGGTAATATTGTAGGTTCAAACATTTTCAATAGTTTATTGGTTGTAGGTATGAGTTCTACAATAAGACCTATTCCTGTTATAGGGCATACTTTAGACTTTGTTTTTATGCTTGTAGCTACATTCTTGTTGATGATATATTTAGTGGCAACAAACCACAAATTAGAAAGATGGGAAGGCGTAACATTACTAGCATTGTATGTTGCTTATGTTGCTATGGTAATAATAAGAAGATAATCATTATATAATTCTCGGCCATTGGATTAAATTTACAACGTAAATTTAATGGCCGTTTAAAATGCATGAAGCAAGTAGACATAGTATACTGATTTCATGTGTTTTAAATAGAATTATATAAGAAGATAAATTAAAATTTTTGAAGTGAAGAATTTTCTTGTTTTTGTTCGCCAAGTTTTTTTTGTTCTTCACGGTCTTTTTGCTTTTCTTCTTCATACTTATCGATTGCATCAAGTCTTTGAACAAGCTCTTTTTCAGTTGATTCGATTTTTTCTGCAATCTCTTCAGGCATCAATTGTTTAAGATTTGCACTTGATTTAGGAACATCAAAGTAATCAAAGAATTTGTTAGTCAATTTGATTATCTTAGTTCTTCCAGAAGGCACTCTAGAGATAAAACCTTGATCTTCAAGTTCTGCAAGATGTTCGTAAGCTTTGTTATGTCTTAATCGAACAACTTCGCATTGCTCTATTGGATTTTTCCATGCAATCACTGCTAGGGTTTCAATCATACCTTTATTTAGTTCTGTTTGAGAAACAACTTTATGAACAATATGAGCATATTGTTGATTTACTGATAGTTTGTAAGCGTTTTCAGATTCAATAAGAACAACAGGGGTCTTTCTTAGCTCAAGTTCAGCTTTTAGCAATTTCATTGCTTTTCGTGCATTTTTCATAGTAAGTTCGCAGTACTTAGCAATTTCATCTATAGTGAGATATCTATTGATAGCAAACAATAATGCTTCAACCCTACTAAGCATCTCGTCATCATTTATTTCATAATCAGAATCAATAGATTCATTCTTTTTGCTCATCTTTTTTGTCCTCTGAAGGTTTATAATTAAAATTGATTGTATATAAATCAGTATCCTTTTTAATTATTTTGTTTTCTTTCTCTAATATATCTAATAATCCAGGCAATGATTCCATAGCAATGCCCGATATTTCTGCAATATCGTGTGTGGGCATGCCTTTTTCTCGTGCTAATCTTAATGTTGTTATTATATTATTCTTTGCAAGAACATTTACTTGATGAAGCAAAAGCTTATTTTTTTGGTTTGCTACCTTTACCATTGCATCACTATTATGCAGTCTTGATTGCAAGTCTGTAAAAAAGTTTGTAAGATCACGTGCAGACATATCAATTTTATCAGGTTCTAAAAATTCAATTACAGAAGGCATGTAACCAAAAGTAAATGCCATTACTATTTCTAAGCTAGGTAGTTCAAGCTCAACTTCAGCAAACATACTGAAAAGTTCTTCTTGTTTTTCAGATTCTGAAATGTGTTTGTTCAAAAGTTTGATATTTTTCTCGCCTTCTAATTGTGCAAGCATCAGATCCATTGTTTTTTTTATGTGTTCTTCGGGTTTGCCTAAAAGTTCAAGTATTGCTCGTATTTTTATTGTCATAATAATCACCTTATTCTAGTGTAAAATATAATCTTCTATTACTTTTGCCCTTATTATCTGATTTAAGGAATATGATCTTATTAATCTCAGATGTGTTTTTTATATGTGTTCCACCATCTGCTTGAATATCAATATCGCCTATCTTTACAAATCTAATCTTTTTTATGCTCTCAGGAAGACCTTTTGCTAGGAAAGTTAAGTTCTCAGGTGCATTATTTCTATCAATATAGTCTGTTGTTATATCTAAGTTTTGTTTTAGTATGTTATTGATATCATCAAAAAAACTGATAATTTGTTCTTTATCATAGTTTTCAAGATTAAAATCAATCCTAGATTTCTCTACATCTAGCTGGTTGCCTGTTATCAAAGCGCCTGTTTTTTGATTTATGATCTTACAGATAATATGTGCTGCGGTATGCATCTTCATCAATCTATATCGTCTATTCCAATCAAGCTTAAGTATTACTTCATCGCCTATATTGAGACTATTTGTATTGTCTAAGACATGATATACATTATCTTGATATTTATAGACCTCTAGAACATTATATTCTTGACCATCTTTGATCACCTTACCTTTATCTGTTGGCTGTCCGCCTCCTTTGGGATAGAATATTGTTTGGTCTAGTGTGATGACTTTATTATCTTCTATTTCTTGGATAGATGCTATTTTTGCAGTTGTTTCTTTTAGATAAGAATCATCTAAGTAAAGTAATTTAGTCATTTTATAGCTTGAAAAGAATGCTTATTTTTAAGGTTTTTTGTGTATTTTATATTAAATTATCTATATTGTATAATATGATAAAATTTATAAACCGTGATTTTTCCGGATAAGGTTGGAAACATATGTATTTTGGTATTTGAAGTAAAATCAGGGTGATTTTACTTTTGTTTAGGTAGTTAGTGTTCTAAGGAATTACAGCATAGCTGTTTTACATATTCTATAAAAAAAGAAAGAGAGGGTAACAATGAAGAAAGGACTTATCACGATTCTCGTCATGATTGTTTTGGTGTGTTGCGTTCAGGCTGAACCCAGTATTGTTCGGGCACTTGATGCCATGGCCGAGGAAGGTGTCATCACTTTGTCCAAGGCAGAAGTGGATATACTCCACAATCTGTCCAAGGATGAAGAAGTGTTCTGCTTCTTTATGGGCAAGATGCGGAGCTTTTTCAGGGTAATGGATATAACCGGAGGACCTGACAAGGAAAAGATTAAAATTGCCCAAAGGGCATTGAACAAGTACTGCAAAAAAAAGGACTTGCAGGATTGGTTCAAGGAATACCCTGCCCGGCCAGAGGACCAGAAGCTCAATGACATGATCGACTGGATATTCATAAAGTAAGGAGAACAAATATGGATATTCCGGTAACGATTTCTTGTTCAAAATGTGGCTGTGGCACTAGAAATTTCAAAATGCCTATTCCCGAGAACATCACTAAAATAGGCGCTATCTGGTACTACGTCACAGACAAAATAAGAGACCGTTGTCCCAAATGCAATGGGGCAATGAAAATCATAAATTTTTCAGAATAAAAATCAAAGGGGGAACATATATGTTCTTAACAGTAACTGCAACATGCTCACGATGTCATGAAGATTCGGTCAAACACATCGAAGTGAAGATCGACGAAAGACTCAAAAAACCCGAGAAAATCGAAGCTGAAGCCAAACGCAAGACCAGGGAAACTGAATGCCCTGATTGCGGAGGTGAACTCAAGTTCGAAAGCATCGAAAAGAAGATCGAACACGATGCAAATGAGGAAGTCAAAAAGATCCGGTGTTCTAAGCCCGGATGTGACGGCCAGCTCACCATGAAGAGCATCGACAAGGCTCTCGTGGTAGAAAACTGATAGCATCTTTTAATTAGGGTTCACACCCTAATTTTTTGCAATTATCTTTCAATATGGAAATAAATAAAAGCAAAAAAAAGATATAATAAAATCACTCGACAATAATAGAAGGTTTTGAAGGCATTGCCTGACTTGATTTTGCCTCAGATGAATCTTGTTCTTTGACAATATCAATTTCACAACCAAAGTATTCTTTTAATCTTGGTAAACTTTCTTCTAATGACTTTAATTCTGTTTTTTGATCAAGAACAACAATAGGAATCTTTGAAGCATCCTTCAATAATTTAGGTATCAACTTTGTAATCACAGGACCATGTTGCTTTAGATCATCATACTGCATAATCAATTTTATTATTTCACCTTGATTCCTTGTCTGTTGCATTATGTCTTTAAGTTCAGAAAATAACTTATACTTCCAAGGTTTTGCGACAAATAATACAATCTTTCGTGCTTTGTCTAGCTTGATTAACTTCAATACTTGATTAACATCTCTTATTGTTTCATCAACAACACCTTCAGATTGTTCTATAGCATCATTTATTTTTGATTCATCAACTTCAGGCCATTGTTCAACAGAAACAAAACCATTTTGCTTTATTGATTCCCATAACTCTTCGCATAGATGAGGAGTAAAAGGACACAACATAATTATTTGTGCTTTAATCAATTGATTCATAATCTTTTTATTGGGATGGTTTTGAGTTTTATTCAAATATGTTTTTGATAATCTAGGCAATTCAAAGAATATTTTTTGTATTGCTGATCTGAAATTTGTGTCTTCCATATCATAAGTTATGTTTTGGATAAGTCTATTAAACTTAGACTCCATCCAGATATCAACAGTCAAGATATCATCTCGGCCTTTATTAAAATTATCAGTAACAAAATTAAATAATTGATCAAACTTAGCACCCAGAGATTTTGCAAGCTCAGAATCCCAGTTTGCATCGTCCATACCTTCACCACCTGAAAGCATTGTTAACCTAGAAGGATCTGCAAAAAATTCGTTTGCTAAAGTTCTTGCAAGTATCATGTTACCTAAAGATTTTGACATCTTTTGACTATCCACAGTCACATGACCATTAACACCTATACCTGCAGGCCATTTATCTTCTGGAAACAAAGCAGTATGATTAAACATATAAAATGTCAAATGATTTTGTAATAGATCTTTACCTGAATTTCTAAAATCACAAGGATACCAATACTCAAACTCTTTTCTCATTTTATTTGCTATCTCTTTGTCTATCTTGATATTAGCATCATCTTTATGCAAGAAAATATAATCAAAAAGATTATCATCAACACCATCTAGATGAATCTGAGTCAATAGATGGGTTATTGTATAATAAGCAGGATATATTGTTGAATCAGATAATGAATCTATTAACCATTTAGTATCCCAAGGCAATTTTGTTCCAATACCTTTTTCTCTTGTACATGCCCATTCATGCAACCATCCAATAACATATTCAAATTGTTGTCTTGATTTTTCAGGATATAGTTTGATATTTTTTAAGCATTTTCTTGTTATTTCTTTCCATTTCTCATTACTATAATCAATAAACCATTGATCAGATACAACTTTGACAATACATTCTGTTAGACATCTACAAATAACATTTCCTGTTAATTCATAGAACAAGTGTATCTTGCCTTGTTTTAATAAGTCTTGTTTTATTATCTCTTGACCTTCGTTTATCAAAGTACCTTCAAGGTTTTTAGAAAAGCCATCACTATATAGATGGTTGAATTTAGATTTTGCTAATGTAAGAGTATATAGTTCTTTTTTTATCTTATCTAATTTATCACGGTCGTTCTGAGATTTAACATTATACTTGTCTAAGAAATACTTAGCAGGATTGCCTCCAATTTCAGGTGTATCAAATATCTCAATCGGTTTTATTGCTTTGATTTCATCAGCATCAAGACCATATTCATTGATTAGTTTATCATTTTTTTGCAGATCTTTTAATGCAATAAGATCATCAGCAGAATCACTTGGCACTGAATGAACCATACCTGTGCCATAGTTAGGATCAAGAAATGTTGCAGGTAGGATAATTATTTTCCTATTGTCAAAATTTGCATGTTGACCAATCAATTCTTTACCACTTATCTTACATATCTCTTTTATATCATAGTCTTGCATCCTAAGCTTTGCGATTATAGGAGTACCCACTATCCATTTCTCGTAGTTGTACTGAACAACATCATAATCAATTTCAGGATTAACATAAATATTAGTTATGCCTTTAATAGTATCAGGTCTCAGTGTGGCTGTAACAACATATCTATCATTATCTAACTTAAATTTAAATAAACTGAACTCTTGCGGTGTTTCACCTTCACCAACTTTTCTAGAATCATCACCAACAGCATTTGAACACTTTGGACACCACACAACAGGAAATTTACCTTTGATAACATAACCCTTTTCTTTTAGTCTATTAAATTGCCATTTAATAAACTTATCATAGTATGGATTTAAATCTGTAGTATAGAATTCACGTCTCCAATCGATTGACATGCCCAGAGCTTCAAAATCTTTTTTCCAATGCACTGGAAAATAATCAACCCATTTTTTAGGATCTGCAAAACTTTCTATTTCGTCTTCAGGTATACCCATATCCAGCATGATCTTCCATTGTCCAGGTTCGTGTTCTTCTATTTTTTTTGCGGCTGTTACTATTGGTGCACCTGTGGCATGCCACGCTTGTGGAAACAGAACATTATAACCTTTGTGTCTTTTGTATCTTGCAAAAGCTTCAACACGCATCGCAGTAAACAAATGACCTACATGAGGTATACCATTGATATAAGGATAAGGGAATGTCGCAAAGAATTTAGGTTTGTTTACATCAACTTCTGGCTCAAACAGATTTGATTCTGCCCACTTTTTTTGCCATTTTTTTTGAATATTAAGTAAATCTATCATTTGATAGAATAAAACTCATAGAATATTTATATAATTTACTAATAAATAAGAAAAAGAAATTTATTTCTTAAAATGCGCGACATCTTCATACATGTCAACCTGTCCCAAGAACATTGCTCTGCAACAGAATCGTTTAAGCTCTAACTCATCCATTACTTTTTTAGGGTTTGCACCTTTGCTGGTTTTCTTCTTGTACTCTTCCCATAGATGTGCAATAGGTTTGCCACATGAAAAGCATCTCATAGGTATTATCATTTTGTTTGTATCCTCGATTTATCTGTAAGATTTTTGTCGTGTTCAAATCTTGAGATTTGAATGCTCAGAAATCATCTGTATGATTTCTGTCGTCTTGATCTTGCTTTTGAATCATTAGGTTTGTATTGTTCTTTAACTCTGATATCTGCAACCAATAGCTGTCTATCATAAGCAAGGAATGTTTTTTCTAATTTCTTTTCTTGTTTGACCAGAGCTTTACCAATAGCCAATCTAATTGCATCTGCTTGACCAGTAATGCCACCGCCATTTGCAGAAATAAAATAATCATATTTTGCTGAAACTTCTGGAGCAAGCAATAAAGGTTCCATTATCTTATTCTTGATATAATCAGGCCATTCTGTATTATTTAGCAATAATCCATTGATTCTTACATTACCCTTACCAGCATATAAGGTAAGTCTAGCTATTGCAGTCTTTCTTCTGCCTGATGTCTGCGATAACATTCCATTTTTGGGTTTTGGTTTTCTTGCCATTTTATACTTTTGCTCCTAAGTGTTTACATATCTCTCTGATTGTTATGTATTTTGCATTTGGTAATTTTTTCACATTTGCATTTGGTATATCTAAAAATTCTTTTGCGTCCTTTTTATTGCCAACATAACACTTTATTCTTTCAAGTGCTTCTCTACCTCTTGGTTTTTTATGAGGTAACATGTTTCTCAATAATCTTTTAACAAAAAAGTCAGGTCTTCTTGATATATAAGGACCTTTCAAAGGATCACCTTTGTTATACCATTCTTTGAATTCTGAAAATATTAACTTTCTTCTACCTGATATTACCATTTGATCACAATTAACAATATCTACTTCATAACCCATCATAGCGTATTTAGCAGCAACTGTTGCAGTTCTACCAAAAATCTTATTTTCGCCATTTATTGTTATTTTTCGTTCTGCCATCTTCAACCAATTATCTTTACGTTTGTTCCTTTAGGATTATTTTTGATTAAATCTTTGAATGAAATCACTTTGCAACCAGCATCCTTTAGTTTTTGCTCTGCTTTTTCTGAAATTAACAAAGGAGCAACTGTTATTTTTTTTGTCATTGTGCCAACACCCAATAGTTTACCTGGAACAACAACAACATCATTATCCTTTGTATGTTTATCTAATCTGATTATATTGACAACTCGTCTATTTCTTGTTGATCGTGATATCTCTTTGTAAAGTCTTTTCCATAACTTTACTTTGCTGTCTAAAAAAGCTTTTTTCAGTTCAGATATTGCATCAACAATATCATTATTTTGTGGACCTGTTCGTTTTACCATCTTATTTATAATGCTTTAACAGCATTTTCAAATTCTTTTGATTTTATTTCTATTTCATCAAGTGCTGAAATCGCAATCTCTTTAGGACTTAATTGTCCCCATGATTCAATATAAAATATGTATTTGTTATCTTGACTTTCAACTGTTATGTTTTTGTCAATCTCAGAGCATGCTAAACAAAGATCACAATCAATTAGCTTTGATTCATCTACTTTTAGTTTATTTCCATCTTTCTTAAAAATACCTTTAGGACATGCTTTGATTACTCCATCAACATCATCTACTTTCCCAATCGTTATTTTGGGCATAATCTTGAAATATACAAGACCTGCACTATACTTTGAATGTCTTTTACCCTTACCAAGTCTAGCAGTAAGCTCAAGCTCAACTTGATGATCAGGGTTCAAAAATACAATAGGAGTTTTAGGATAAACAGGAACTATTTTTGGATCCTTTGATGTTATGCTTTCAGCATATACCATTCCATTCTTACCTGCCTTAAGATAAAGCTTAACTTCACATTTAGCACAACCTTCGCCTTTGCATGTGCATCGTTCAGGCAAATTATAGGATTTAGCATCAGTTTTCAAAGGTAGTAGACCAATTCTATTTGCTAAAGTTTCATCAAACATAGATGATGAATTTTTCATTATTTCCATCTCTTCAACAGCCATTACTGGAACTTCTGAAATCATTGCTCTTCTCCAAGCATTTGCAAAATATTGCGACATTTCGGCTTCAAATACCAATGTGTTTTCTGTTGAACTTAATGTTTTCATTTTTATGGTCTCCGTCCTCTTCTACCACCAGACTTTCTACAACCATCATGAGGTATAGGAGTTACATCCTCAATAAGACCTATCTTCAGTCCCATTCTTGACAAAGCTCTTATTGCTGCTTGCGCACCTGGACCTGGATTTGAGGGTCCATTATGTCCACCTGGTGCTCTTATCCTTACATGGATTCCAGTTATACCTTTTTCTTTTGCGTTTTCTGCAACAAGTTTAGCTGCATTTATTGCTGCTGTTGGACTTGATTCTAATCTGTGTGATTTTACAACTTGACCACCTGATGATCTTGCTAAAGACTCAGTACCAGTCATATCAGTAATATGAATTATTGTATTATTATATGATGAATATATATGAGCAATACCCCATCTCTCAGTTCTAGGTTTTCTTCTCTCATATTTTTGTTCTCTTGGTTTTGATTCAGATTTTTTTAGAGCCATGTTTATTCTTTTGCCTCAGTTGATTCTTCTTTTTCTTCAGCTTTTGGTTCTTCTTTAGCTGGTTTTTCGTCTGTTTTTTCGTCAACCTTTTCTTCCTTAGATTCTTCTTTTACTTCTTCTTTAGTTTCTACTTCTTTAGATTTTTCAGTTGATTCAGTTTTTTCCACTTTTTCTTCGGGTTCAACAACATTCTGCTTATCAGTTCTTTCAGGATGTTCTTCATCTGCTAAAGCTGAATTGTCTCGGAACACTATCCTAGATTCATCAACTTTAGTAACTAAGAATGAAGGTGAAATTACAACATTATCATCTACTTTTACATGCTTATGCACTATAAATTGTCTTGCTTGCTTCATTGTCTTTGCAAAACCTTTTCTATAGACAACTGTTTGTAATCTTCGCTCTAGAAAATCTCTAGGTTTAATGGCAAGAACATCGTCAAGTGCTGCACCTGCACCCAATATACCCAAACTTTGTATCTGTTGTATAAGAAGTGCTTTTTCTTTTTCAGCTTGCTCACCTATAGATGTAATTAATGATTTTGCTCGTCTGGAATATTTTGATACAAGACCATTGGTTCTCCAAAGCTCACTCTTTCTTCTAAGACCAAACTCTTTCATAAGAGCTGTTTCCTCTGTCATTCTAGCTTTTTGCCAGATGCTTTTTGGTCTTTTCCATAGATTGTCTTTTCGTTTTGGGTCGCCCATTTTATTTCACTACTTCTTCTTTATCTTTTTCTTTTTCTTTCTGAAATTAGATCTTGTTGTTTGACCACGACAAGGTAATCCAAACATATGTCGAACTCCTCTGTAGCTCTTGATCTTCTTCATGAATTTGATATCATTATCTTTAGTATAAGTAAGATCTGATGTTACAAGATGAACATCTTGGCCTGTTTCCATATCTTTTTGTCTGTTTCTCATCCATGTAGGTAGAGAATCTTTCAGTCCTGATATTGTAGCCTCAATTTTAGAAATATCGTCAGCTGTAAGATAACCTATTTTCTTATCAGGATTTATTTCGGATTTAAGACATACAAAATCAGCCACTCTATAGCCTATGCCTTTTATCTTGGAAAGTCCGAACTTTATCTTATAATGACCTTTGATATCAGTATTATATACTCTCACAATACCTCTAAAATCATCTTTTGCTTGTGTTTGTTCTTTTGCCATTTTTATTAGTATATAGTTATATTAGACAAGAAATAGTATATTTTTTCTTGTCTTTGTTCAGTTGAACAAAGCTAATATCATAAAATGATATCAGCAACAGCCTTATGCTGTGACATAACTCATTATATTGCAAAGAAAAACAGCCTATTTATAAAGATTTCTGTGATGACATACAAAGATTTATAAAGGGTTGAAAATCTGAAGAAATCAACCATAATAAAATACTAATAATAGTATAAACAAATATTTGGAGGTCGGTTTCAAAATGGAAATCAAGATGGTTATTGCTGACCCTAAAACAGGCAAATGTACACAAAAAAAAATCGATGATGAGAATTCTAAGTCTCTATATAATCTTAAATTAGGAGACACATTCAAAGGCGAACTTGTAGGTCTTAATGGATATGAATTTGTTCTTACTGGCGGATCAGATTACTGCGGATTCCCTATGCACAGATCAATCAAAGGCGTAAACAGATTCAAGTTATTGACTGATAAAGGCATTGGATTCAGAGCTAAGAAGAAGTTCAAGAAAAAAGGTATTCTAAAGAGAAAGACTGTAGCAGGCAATACTGTTTTTGAAAGAACAACTCAGATAAATGTTAAGATAGCAAAACAAGGTTCTGAAGATCTTTTCAATCCACAACCTACAGAAGGTGAGCAACAACAATAAAATGGAAAAAACAGTAAAGAAAAAAGCTACAAAGAAGACCACAAAGAAAAAGACTACAAAAAAAACAGAAAATTCTATTGAAACTAGTCAGCCTGTAGTAAATATAGGTTTAGTAGGTCATGTTGATCATGGAAAAACAACACTTACAGAAAAACTAACAGGCAAATGGACCGATACACATAGTGAAGAACAGAAAAAAGGAATTACAATAAGACTAGGTTATGCCAACACAGTAATCTACCAATGTCCTAAGACAAATCAATATATAATCTCCAAGACTTGTGAAGGTAAACCGTCAACACCCATACAAAAGATATCTTTTGTCGATGCTCCAGGACATGAAAGCTTGATGGCAACAATGTTGAGCGGAGCAGCAATAATGGATGGTGCTATACTCTTGATAGCAGGCGATGAAATATGTCCTCAACCTCAGACAAAAGAACACATCATGGCGCTAGAAGTTCTTGGAATAAAGAATGTTATTGTCATTCAGAACAAGATCGATTTATTAACTAAAGAAGAAGCAAAATCAAACTATGAATCTATCAAAAATTTTTTGAAGAATACTCCTTACAAAGATGCACCTATAATACCAATAAGCGCAAAATACGGAATCAATACTGAATTTGTACTTAAAGCGATCGTAGAAAATATTCCTATTCCTAAAAGAGAACTTAAACAAGATCCTCTTATGTTCGTAGCAAGAAGCTTTGACATAAATAAACCTGGTACAAGCATCTCAAAACTAAATGGTGGCATTCTTGGTGGTGCAATCAAACAAGGCACACTTAAAGTTGGCGATGAAATTGAAATATTGCCCGGATTTCCTGAAGAAGTTAATGGGAAAAGAATCAGGATTCCTATAACAACAAAGATTGTTGGTATGAAAACCGACAAAACTGATCTTAATGAAGCTACACCCGGTGGTTCTATCGCAATCCAAACTACATTAGATCCAGCTATTGTAAAAAGCGATCAATTATCAGGCAATGTTGTTGGTATAAAAGGTAAATTGCCAGAAATACGAGAAAAGATAAAACTAAAAACCAAGTTATTTTCTACAATCATAGGTAATAATAATGAAGAGATTGAAGTAGAATCTTTGAAGATGAACGAGATGTTGATGATCAATGTATATTCAGCAGCAAGCGTTGGCATAATAACTAATATGAAAAAAGATGTTGTTGAGATGAGTCTTAAGATTCCTGTTTGTGCAGCAATTGGAGCAAGAGTTAGCTTATCAAGAAGAATAGGATCTAGATTTAGACTTATAGGTTATGGTATTATTGAATGAGGTGTTGAACTATGGTTGAAGATGAATATTCTGAAGACATCTATGATGACAAGGGTGTTGAAGACGCAATAGATGGCGATGAAATTAGTGCAGAAGAAGCAGGTTTTATGGAAGGATTCAATAGTGATGCAGGAGAATCAAAATGCGAAGAATGCAGTAATGTCATTGTTGACAGAGAAAACTTTTATGAGATTGAAGTTGATGGCGAAAAACATGTCTTTGACTCTATTGAATGTCGAGATAAATGGCTGAAGAAAAAAGGCTACAATGTTGAAGATTTTCTTTAATTTTTTTATTTACTTTCCCACTTATAGGAACCATCCCAGTTTTCAAGTTTCTGCGCTTTAAGTTCTGTTATTCTTTCAGCTAACAATCTTGAAGGATAGTCATTATATTCATCATACAATCTATTGAACTCAAGATAAGCATTATCAAAATCCTTTTTGAAATAAAGTTCTAAAGCATCTTCATAGCTTTCAATCATATCCATAATTTTAAGTGTTTTATTTTTTGCACGCTCTACAATTTCATAGATATAAATAGGTTTGTTTTTTCCTTTTACCTTAACATAATCAAGCTTTCGGAACAGAATCTTTTTTCTACTTAGCTTGTCTATTACAGATTGTGAGGCCAATACAATAACACCATATTTTTTTGTTAGTCCTTCTAATCGTGATGCCAAATTAACACTATCGCCAATAGCACTATAGTTGATCTTTTCTTCTCCACCTAAATTTCCAACAACAGCATCACCTATATTAATACCAATACCAGTACCAAACTCAACACCTAAAGTATTTCTATAATCGTCAACAAGTTGTTTAACTATATCTTTTAATTCTATTGCAGTCAATGTCATATTAAGTGCATAATCCTTATCATCAACAGGCGCATTCCACAAAGCCATGATCGCATCGCCAATGAACTTATCAACAAATCCTTTATTCTTTGATATTGATTTGGTTGCTGCGACAAAATAAGTATTAAGAAAGTCTAAAACTTCTTCAGGCGTTAATTTTTCAGATATGCTTGTGAAATTTCTTACATCAGAGAACATTATCCCAATATCTTTTTTCTGCCCTCCTAATTTCAGCTTTGAAGGATCTTTCATGATATCATTCAGAAGATCTTTAGATATGTATTTGTTGAATACGTTACTTATGAAATTCTTCTTTTTCTTTGCTTTTGTTGTTATAATTGCAACATTTATTAGTGTCAAAAATATTATCAGAAGAGCAATATCAACAAACTCAAACATAATATTGTTAGAGAATAGTAATAAAGATACAATTATATTGAGTGCAAATAACACAACAGATGTTATAAAAGTTGATTTCAATGTTCTCATGAAATAGAACAATACTGCAATGACAATCATCAAAATAATAACATAAGCAACAGGAATATTGGTTATAAAATCTTTTCTCAGCATATTATTAAGAATATTTGCGTGAATAAATACACCAGGTATCAATGAACGCTTAGCAATTGGAGCAAGATACATATCATGAAGGTCTGAAGCAGTTGCACCGATATATACTATCTTATTGTCAAAGCTCATATTAGTCTGATTATAATAAAACTCATAAAAGGGTAATTGTTCAAATGAGTTAGGATTTGCATAATTTATTATTGGTCTATTATCTAATGTTTCACCATAATTTGATTCCTTAAAATTTATGTTCATATAAGAACTATATATTGTCTGTTCTAGTGATTCATTATTATCAAGATCAAAATATGCTCTTCTTACAATTGCATCATCATCACCAATAATATTAGCATAACCAGTTTTTGTATCAAACACAGGCAAATATTGTCTATCTTGTATTTCATTAACAAGAATAACATCTGCATTCATATTTTTTAATGTCTGTTCAAAAATATAATCAGTATCACTAGATTCTAATAAGGATACATCGATTGCAATAACACTTGCACTATCTAATTGTTCTATGCTTGAATATACTGATCTGTCCCAAGGCCATCTTCCTAGCCTATTAATGCTTTCATCATCTATCTTAAGCACAACTATATTGTTTGTTACTAAATTATCACCTTGAAACTTATCAAAGACAATTGTATTATTAGAAATATCAAAATAATCAACATAGCTAAGAAAAATAATAAATAATGTAATTAAAGTGATTGCTAGTAATTTATACTTCTTGAAGTTTATGTCAATTCTGTCTTGTGTCACTTTAATTACCTAAAATTTTATTTCATACCATCAATAAGTTTCTGCTGTTCATCAATCTTGTTTGATATATCTTTGACATAAGTCACGATTTCTTTATTAAGAACCGGTACTTTATCATATGCTGCTCTTTCAACCTCGTTGATATCTGTCTGTTTTGTATCTATATCATAAAAGAAATCATTCATAGTCTGATCATTTACATCTTCACCAGTCAATGATTCAATCTGATTTTTTACAAGATCGCTTTTCTCTACTGTCTCTTTAGCTATCCTGAACCTTTCGTTTTCAAGCGCTTTTTTTGTTTCTAGTGTTTTTTCCAGAATTCTTTGCATATCTTCATCAGTAAGCTCTTGTTGCTCTATTGAATCTGCTGTTGCTTTTACTTTACCCAGTTCATTAAGTATTATCTCTTGACCTTGATCATTAACAACACTTACAGAACCTTCAACAAGGATAACAAAAGATTCTTCTTCAGACGCAGAAACTTCAAATTCAGTACCTCGTACTGTCGCTACACTATTTGGTGTCTCAACCTCATAGTTAGTTATTCCGAACAGTCTAGTTACTTTGTTCCATGTCTGACCTGATTCTTGAACAATCTTAAGATTATCTTCAACAAGACTAGCCAAGGATATTTTTGTGTTTGCAGCAAGATCGACAAATATACTATTGAACAACATCACTCTTGCTTTAGAATTATCTACAGTCTCTATTATATCATTCTCTTTTAACTCAAGCTCATTTGTACCTACTATTGTTTCATCACCACGATAGACATTTACAGTACCTTGTTCAACAAACAATAGTGCTTCGTCTTTATCTATAGATAATACACTATTGATGTAAAATACTGCGCCTACTGCAATGATAATGATAACAGCAAGAACACCTAAAAAAATTTTCATGCCTTTTTTCATTTGATCATCACCTTAGTTATATTTAATGATAAAAATAAAATAAACATTATTTATAAAATTTTAGAAAAAAAGATATAAAAAAATAAAAAAATGCATTTATTCGAAGAATAACATCTTCAATCCGATCAAGAACACTAACAATGGTAACATGTAGTTATACCATGTAGGTTGATAACCTTCCATCAAGAACCAGATAGCGCCATAAACTACTAGGAAAACACCGCCACCAACACCATTACTCTTAGCAGGAGCTGCTTTCTTAGCTGGAGCCTTCTTTGATGCTCTCTTTTTTCTTTTTGCCATGATGAATTCACCTCTTTTATCGATTATGAATATAAAATTATATATAATGTGTTATAGTCTTTGTGTTTATAAATGTTACGATTTATAGCTTCTTGAACATGTCTTTTATCCGTGCCTGATTTATCTTTGAAGCATTCTTTAATCTATAATCTATCTCTACTCTTAGTATGTTAGATTTGGATTTCTTGTATTGCTTTATCATCTGTGCTATTTCTTTGAACTCGATTAGATCAGCAGGTGTTGAGTATTGTTCATGATATTTTTTTGGTGGATGTATTATTGGTTTTTGTTTCTTTATTTTTTTCTTTTTTGGTTTTTTTACTTTGAATTTTTTCTTCTTAAATCTTTGTTTGAATAAAGCAAAAATATTTTTTGATTTGTCTTTTTTATATTCTCTTTGCTTAGCACTATATCTTTGTTTTAATTGTTGTTCATAAGCCTTAAGTTCAGCCAATCTTTTTTCTTCATTTAGTTGAGATTTTCTTTTGTTCTTCTCTGTTGACTTTGTTGATTTTTTTCTCAGTTTTGTATGTCTTGTTCTTTTTATCCTTAATATCTCTCTTAACATCCTATTGATATTAAAGTATTTCCAGTCATACATTATGATTGTCCTTGAAAGTACAAACACAAATATCATCAATGCGATTGCCTTTGAATATATATCACAATTAACCATCACTATTATTACTGACGCACTAAGCATAAATAATATCGATATAAGATTTGATAACCTGATGTACTTGTGCTTGTTATAATCCATTCTATTATCAATAACAGAGAACATCACAAAATAGGCTAACAAGTATAATAACAATAATCCAATGTCGTAGTATAGTCGTTTGCATGTTGCAGATAATGATTTTTCAAAATAACTTACCAATGAATCTATAGGAGAGAAACAATCAACATATTCTCGTGTTGATGCAACAGTTCCACAGTTCCATCTATCATAACAGTACTTTTCTTTTTGACCATTGATACATCTACCATATTCGCATATGATTTCAGGCCTACAGTTATGTACATCCATATCAGCCAAAGGTGATTGGACTTCAGCACAGCTCTTTTCCTCAGTAATCCAGTAAGTTCCAGCATAACAAGTATTAACATCATAACATTGTCTTGTTTGCTTACCATTAAGACAATCAGTCCAAGGATCACATGCATAGTTTGAAACACAACTATAAGTACAAACACCTATTGTTGCAGGTATATCCTTATAGCATTTGTTCAGATCAACACAGGATCTTGTTTTAGTATTATTTTCATGACATGTCCAATTACTACATGCCCAATTAGGATAACAGGATGTTCCACCACCACTAGAACCTCCACCACCTGAAGGATTAATAGTAAGTGTACTTGTTAAACTAGCATTAGTATAGTTTACATTGCCTGTGGTATTGAAGATATAAGTATAAGATCCAGTCGATAGTGTTTGTGTATCAGGTGCAACAACAGGAACATTATCTCTATATGCATTACATGTTAGTTGTGTTGGACAGCTTATTGTTATGCTTGATGATGTACCTTGAGTTATTGATGTACTTGGATTAACAGTTAATGTAAGTGAAGGTATTGCTTGAGTTATTGTTAATGTTATATTTGCCGATGATGCTGTATAATTAGCACAGCCTGTTGTGTTATAAGTATAGTTATATGTTCCAACAGCAAGCACAGAATTATTACTTACAGTACTGCCTGAATTAATCAAAATATTATTTCTGTATAAATTATAAGTACAACCATTATCGCCTGCGTTTGATTCGGACGCAGATATTCCTTCGCCAGTACCATAGCTTATTATTGCTGATCCTAGATTCAAAGACAATGATGATGTATTTGCCTTTGTTATGTTAACAAAGAATGTTTCATAACTTGGATTTGTATTATTGTCTCCGTTGTTTAATGCTGTGAAATTATAATAACCTACACCTAAAGCGACAATATAAGGATTGGATACAGGAGTATTATTCATATATAATGAAACTGTACCTTGAGTTGTTGATGCTGATACATTTATTGAATCGCCATAGCCAAATGTTTGGTTGTTTGCAGTTCCATTAATTAGTAAAGATGTTGTTGTGTCTGCTTTGGTTATTATTAATGTATTTGTTGCTGAAGCATTTGTATAGTTTTGCGAACCTGTTGTATTACATATGAAATTGTATGCTGTTGCATTAAGATATTCTATATAAGGATTTGTAACTAAAGTATCATTTCTATAAAGACTAAGATTAACTTCATTGTTGTTAGCTGTACAACTAATATTTGTAATGTTGCCATAAGCATAGTTCCAGTTAGGCACTGATGTTAGTGATAATGATGTTGTGTTCTTGTTTATTATTAGAACTTTAGTATCAGTGGCATTTGTATAGTTATCACAACCAGTAGTATTGTAGATATATGTGTAAGTATCTGCTGCTAATATGCTGTTATCACTTACACTTGAACCTGTGTCAATTAGTTCATTGTTTCTGTACAGATTATAAACACAACCTCCATCGCCAGTATTACTTTCACTTGCAGTGTAGTCACTTGCTACACCATAATCGATAGGAGTTGTTACACTTGATGATAATGAAGGTGTTGCTTTTGTGATTGTAAATACTGATGAGTTTGAAGCTAATGTATAGTTATGTGTTGCTGTTGAATTACATATGAAAGTATAAGTATCTGCTGGCAATGTTATGGGTATGCCGATTGCTGCTGTTGCATTGATATCATCAATATAAAGTTCTGCAGTTGCTTCAGGATTTGTGCATGAGCACGATGCAGTGATTGCAGTGCCATAAACTTGTGGTGTTGCTTTATCAAAAGATAATGAACATGATGGTGAAGCTTTTGTTACTGTAAATGATTGTAATGTTGTTTGGTTTGTATTATTATATGTATCATTTGCATACCAGATATAATTATATGTACCTACAGCAAGACCAGTTCTGTTGAACATAAATATTTCTGATATGTTAGTTATTTCACTTGTGTATATTGTGTTTGAAAAGTTGATCCATACGCTATCTATAGTTGATAGTGAATCATTAAAGCTAATATTGAAATAATAATCTTTGTTTGGAGCATATACACTATCGCTTTCTTGGATGTTCCAGTGATAAGGTGCTTCTTTATCAGTTACTGTGATGTTGTTATTGAGACTTGTTGCTACATTTGTGCCATCACTACATGTTGCATTGAAGTAATGTATACCTAGTGGTAATTGTCCTATTGCAATAGGTATTGTTTGTTCTGCACCTATGGATGCTGTTGTGTTGTATATTGAGAATGTGCTGAAGTTAGCTGAACAGTTAAGCATTATTCCTACAGGAGTATCTGTTGTGTTTATGTATAGTGTTATGTTATCGTACGGCATTGCTTCTTCAGGTTGATATTCAATTGCATCTATTGTCGGTGTTGTTGCATCAGGCAAATTAACAACAATTGGCGTACTTGAACTTAGATTAATTATCTGAGATGGATTTACCGATAAGTTAAAATTTTGATTTTTATTATCATTTACAAAAATGATTTCTGCATTTGCATAACCATTTGAATCAGTTGAACCTTGCCAAATTAAATCGCCAGTTGAGTTTGTTATGTTTACTTGAATTCCACTTGCAGGATTATTTGCCGCATCAAATACATACACAGGATAGTACCGAGTTAGATTTGCAGTAGTAGCCATTAAAGGATTCAAATTTGCGGAACTATAATAACCATACAATTTAGATTTCCCGCCATAAACTCTACTTATGTTAAATAAATAGTTATTACCTACATTTGTGAAATTTATCAATCCGCCATTATACGAAGTAGTTGGATTTGCTTTACCAATTCGATAAAAATAAATTGATGAATTAGATATCACAGCTGATGATTCATCAGAAAATTCGCTTAAAGAACCAGATATATTTGAATTATTGATATTAAAACTTACGTAAGAATAAGATTTGAAAGACAAATTAGTAACAATGTAGTTTAAAGACGCACTAGATGAGTTTTGCAGACTCATAAAATATTTACAATCTGCAAATTCAACATTATCTAAAGTAAGATTAGAAGCACCTGCAGATGGAAAGTCAATACAATTATCAGCTTCATTTTTTCGGAAGAAAGAGTTTTTAATTAAAATAGTAGAATCAATACTATTAACATACGACAAATTAAATTTTGAATCGTAGACTGTAACTATGGAATCATCCGAATATAAATAGCTATGCAGATTATTACTTCCCCACGAGTCTAAACTTAATAAAGAAGAACCAATAAAATATAATTCTGCGTCTGAAGATAAATTAATTTCTCGATAAAAAGAATTGTTATCATTATCAAAAGTAAGATTTGATCTCTCCAATGTAATATTATATGCTCCGTGAGCTTGCAGACTTCCGTTAACAATTATAATATCCGAATCTACACAATAAACATCAGAATTGATAATCCAATCACCTAAAACAGGAGGGTTACAATTTACACTTCCTGCACCAATTGTATGCAATCCAGTAACACCATCACCTGCAAATAAAGCAGTACCAATAATAACAATCAAAGACAAAACTAAAAATGCTGTTTCAGCAACACCTTTTCTAGAAGTAATCATTTGTA